>Ga0206883_1038_pt1 | contig 26847 bp, 25 predicted proteins | sample Alteio_BWOrgCont_2_FD_152910 | JGI IMG/M metagenome (GOLD analysis project Ga0206883, IMG submission 152910) | Enriched cells from forest soil in Barre Woods Harvard Forest LTER site, Petersham, Massachusetts, United States -... | ecosystem: Environmental > Terrestrial > Soil > Temperate forest > O... | reverse complement strand
GGTGGACCGGCACTCTCCGCATTCCGCATCCGTATCCTGCTCGAGAAACTGCAGACGTCCCTGCCTGAGATAACCAGCCTCGATACCCGTTTCCTGTATTTCCTGGACTCCGACGGCGTGCCCGCCGCCGAAGACCATCTGTTCGATCTCGATGAACCCCCAGAACCCCTCCTGGCTCACCTTCCGGGCATAGACCTCATAGAGCTTGCCCTGGCTCATGAAGATGACTTTGTAGATGTGGCGAGGGGGCATGAAAGGGCTCAGGAGGAGAGGTGTAGGGGAATTTTACCGGAGATTCATATCTGGTGTTACGGTCATATCGGATAGCTGCCCAAAGTCTCCGACTACTGTAAAATACGCGTCCCTTGGAGAGGTACCGAAGCGGTCACAACGGCACCGACTCGAAATCGGTTGGGGGCTAAACGCCCCACGTGGGTTCGAATCCCACCCTCTCCGCCATCACTTCAAGGCCCCTAATGGGGCCTTGTCCGTTTCAGCGCCGACGACTGAAAAATCCCTTCAATAACGCTCCGCACTCCTCTGCCAGAACCCCGCCGCTTACTTCCAGACGGTGATTGAGCACCGGAGCGCGGGTCACGTCGAAGACCGAGCCTGCGGCCCCGGCCTTGGGATCCGCAGCGCCGAACACCAGCCGGCGTACACGCGCATGCACCAGGGCGCCAGCACACATGGCGCAGGGTTCCAGGGTCACGTAGAGAGTGGTGTCCGGCAGACGGTAGTTGCCGAGGGTCTCGGCTGCCACGCGCAGGGTCGCGATCTCGGCATGGGCGGTGGGATCATGGGCGCTGATGGGGTGGTTCCAGCCGGAACCGATGGCCGCGCCATCCTTTACCAGCACTGCGCCCACGGGCACTTCCCCCGCGGCTTCCGCCTGGCGTGCCAGCTTGAGCGCCTCGCGCATCCACTTCTCATCTGTCTCATTCATGGGTGTCACGTTACATGATTCATTCCCATTCTATGGTGGCCGGCGGCTTCCCCGAGATGTCGTATACGACGCGCGAGATCCCCGGCACCTCGTTGCAGATGCGTCGTGCCACCTTGTCCAGGAAATCGTAAGGCAGCCGTGCCCAGCGGGCCGACATGAAGTCTACGGTCTCGACGGCCCGCAAGGCCGCCACGTATTCGTAGCGCCGCCCGTCCCCCTGCACCCCCACGGAACGCACCGGCAGGAACACCGCGAAGGCCTGGCTCACCTTGTCATAGAGCCCATCGCGGCGCAGCTCCTCTATATATATGTGGTCGGTCTTGCGCAGCAGGTCGGCGTATTCCTTCTTCACCTCCCCCAGGATACGCACCCCCAACCCCGGCCCCGGGAAGGGATGGCGATAGACCATCTCCTGGGGCAGGCCCAGTTCCACGCCGATCTTGCGCACCTCGTCCTTGAAGAGCTCCCGCAGGGGCTCCAGCAACTGCATGCGCATATGGGCCGGCAGGCCGCCCACGTTGTGATGGGACTTGATGACGTGGGCCTTGCCGCTGGCAGCGGCGGATTCGATCACGTCCGGGTAGATGGTGCCCTGGGCCAGCCATTTCGCGTCCTTTATCTTGCCCGCCTCTTCCTCGAAGATCTCCACGAACAGGCGGCCGATGGTCTTGCGCTTGGCTTCCGGGTCCGTGACGCCGGCCAGGGCCGCGAGGAAGCGCGCCTCCGCGTCCACCCGGATCACGTGTACGCCCATGTGCTTCGCGAAGGTCGCCATCACCTGGTCACCTTCGTACAGGCGCAAGAGGCCCGTGTCCACGAACACGCAGGTGAGCTGCTTGCCGATGGCCTTATGCAGCAGCGCCGCGACCACCGAGGAATCCACGCCCCCCGAGAGGCCGAGCAGCACATGATCGGTGCCCGCCTTGGCGCGCACTGCAGCGATGCTATCTTCGATGATCCGGCTGGGGTTCCACAGGGCCTTGCAGCCGCAGATATCCAGGACGAAGCGCGAGAGGATGGCCCCACCCTGCAGCGTCTGGGTGACTTCCGGGTGGAACTGCACGCCGTAGAAGCGGCGCGCCTCATCCGTCATGGCGGCGCAGGAGGCATCCTGGGAGACGCCGGTACGCACGAAGCCCGGCGGCAGTTCGGTGACGGAGTCCCCGTGGTTCATCATCACTTCGAGCGTGTTCTGACCCTTCGCGTCGCGACCATCGGCGATGCCGTCCAGGAGACGCGAGCCGCCGGTGACCGTCATGTGCTCCATGCCGAACTCACGGTGGGTGCCGGGCAACACCTTGCCGCCCAGCTGGGCCGCCATGTCCTGCATGCCGTAGCAGATGCCCAGCACCGGCACGCCGAGCCCGAACAGCGCCTTGGGTGACTTGGGAGTGGAGTCGCCCACTACCGACTCCGGGCCGCCCGAGAGGATCACGCCGCGGGGTGCGAAATCCCGCAGACTCTTCTCATCCAGGTCCGGCGTGCGGATCTCGCAGAACACGCCGATCTCGCGCACCCGGCGCGCGATCAGCTGGGTCCACTGGGAACCGAAGTCCAGGATCAGGATGCGGTCGCTGTGTATGTTCTGCTGGCTCATGCTGTTTCCGGTCTCCCATTAGCCGGAAGGCCGCTGGGCGGCCTTCCTTTCAAGTCACTCGCTGCGGTAGTTGGGCGCTTCCTTCGTGATGGTCACGTCGTGCACATGGCTCTCGCGCATGCCCGCGCCGGTGATGCGTACGAACTGCGGCCGGGTGCGCATGGTCTCGATGTCCTTGGAGCCGGTGTAACCCATGCTGGAGCGCAGGCCACCCATCAACTGATGCACGATGGCCACCAGCGAACCTTTATAAGGCACGCGGCCTTCGATGCCTTCCGGCACCAGCTTCTCCACTTCCTCGGTGGGATCCTGGAAATAGCGGTCGGCGGAGCCTTGTTTCTGAGACATAGCGCCAAGTGAGCCCATGCCACGGTAGGACTTGTAGGAACGGCCCTGGTAGAGCTCCACTTCACCAGGCGCTTCTTCGGTGCCGGCCAGCAGGCCGCCGATCATCACCGAATAGGCGCCGGCGGCGATGGCTTTGGCCAGGTCGCCGGAATAGCGGATGCCGCCATCGGCGATGAGCGGCACGCCGCTCTTGGCGAGCGCGTCCGCCACCATGCCCACGGCGGAGATCTGCGGCACACCGACGCCGGCGACGATCCGCGTGGTGCAGATGGAGCCCGGGCCGATGCCGACCTTCACGCCGTCGGCGCCAGCGTCCACCAGGGCCTTGGCGGCCTCGGCGGTGACGATGTTGCCGCCGATGACCTGGAGATCCCTGTACTTCTGCTTGATGCGCTTCACCCGGTCGAGCACACCCTTGCTGTGGCCGTGGGAAGTGTCCACCACCACCACGTCCACACCCGCTTCCACCAGCGCGGCCACGCGTTCGTCGGTCTCGGGGTTGGTGCCCACGGCGGCGCCGACCCGCAGGCGGCCATGCTCGTCCTTGCAGGCGTAGGGATAATCCTTGGCTTTCTGGATGTCCTTGACGGTGATCATGCCGCGCAGCTGGAACTTGGCGTCCACCACCAGCACCTTCTCGATGCGATGGGTGTGCAGCTTGGCGAGCACCTCTTCCTTGTCGGCGCCCTCGCGCACGGTCACCAATCGGTCCTTGCCGGTCATGATCTTCGCCACCGGTTCGTCGTAACGGGTCTCGAAACGCAGGTCGCGGCTGGTGACGATGCCTACGAGCTGCTGGCCGTCCACCACCGGCACGCCGGATATCTCATGGGCGCGGGTCAGGCGCAGCACTTCGCCCACGGTGGTGTCCGGGGTGACGGTGAAGGGATCCTTGATCACGCCGCTCTCGAACTTCTTCACCATGCGCACCTGGCGCGCCTGCTCCTCCGCAGTCATGTTCTTGTGCACGATGCCGATGCCGCCCTCTTGGGCGAGGGCGATGGCGAGCCGTGCCTCGGTGACCGTGTCCATGGCGGCGGAGACCAGCGGGATGTTGAGCTTGATGTGGCGTGTGAGCTGGGTGGAGAGATCCACGTCGCGGGGCAGCACGTCCGAGTAGGCAGGCACGAGGAGGACGTCGTCGAAGGTGAGGGCTTCCTGGACGATGCGCATGCGGGCTCCGGGGGCTGCGTGGCGGTAAATTTTGGAATTATACCATTTTGGGTATACCCGGCACCCCCTCGCGCTTCCGCCTCCCGCCGGCCGCCGCTATGATGGGCCGTGGCCAATACACCTGACATATCTGTACCGGAGCGCCGCGTCCATACGGTCTCGGACCTGAACCGCGCGGCCCGGGGTCTCCTGGAAGGCGGGTTCCCCCTCATGTGGGTGGAGGGCGAGCTATCCAACCTGGCCCGTCCCGCCTCCGGTCACCTCTACTTCTCCCTCAAGGACGCCCAGGCCCAGGTGCGCTGTGCCCTGTTCCGCAACCGCAGCCTGCTCCTGCGCTTCAAGCCCGCCGACGGCATGCATGTGCTGGTGCGCGGGCGGGTGAGCCTCTACGAACCCCGCGGTGATTTCCAGTTCATCGCCGAACACATGGAAGAAGCCGGCCATGGCGCCCTGCAGCGCGCTTTCGAGGAACTGAAGCAGAAGCTCGCTGCGGAAGGCCTGTTCGATCCGGCCCGCAAACGCCCGCTGCCGCAGGCGCCCCGGAGCATCGGCGTGATCACCTCCCCCAGCGGCGCGGCCCTGCGCGACATCCTGAGCGTCATCCGCCGCCGCTACCCCCTCGCCCGGGTGGTGCTCTACCCGGTACCGGTGCAAGGCGAAGGCGCGGCGGAGAAGATCGCTGCCATGCTGCGCACCGCCTCCAGTCGCGCTGAGTGCGACGTGTTCATCCTCTCCCGGGGCGGCGGCTCCCTCGAGGACCTATGGGCCTTCAATGAAGAGATCGTGGCGCGCGCCATCCATGCGTCCGCCATCCCGGTGGTGAGCGGTGTGGGCCATGAGATTGATTTCACCATCGCGGATTTCGTGGCGGACCTGCGCGCCCCCACGCCTACCGGCGCCGCGGAACTGGCGACGCCCGATGGCGCAGCCTGGCTGCGCGTGCTGGCGGAACATGCCCTGCGTCTGGTGCAGGCCGAAACGCGCCTGCTGGCCGCCTGGCGCGAACGACTCGAATGGTGCAAGGAGCGCTTGAGCCAACTGCATCCGGGCCGGGTGTTGCGGGACCGGGCCCAGCGCCTGGACGAACTGGAACTGCGCCTGAAGCGCGGCATGCGCCAGCAAATCAAACACGAAGGTACGCGACTCGCCACCGCTGTGGCGCTGCTCAGGGAGCATAGCCCCGCCCAACGCCTGCGACAGGCCAGCGACCGGCTCATCAACCTCGGCCAGCGTCTGCAGGCCGCAGCCCGGACGGAAGTGATGGCGACCCGCAACCGCTTGGCTCTGGCGGCACGGGCACTCGATGCAGTGAGTCCGCTCGCGACCCTGAACCGGGGTTACGCCATCGTGAGTGATGCCGCGAGCGGCGCCATCATCAGCCACGTCAGTACGGCACGTCCGGGACAGACGGTGCGCGCGGAACTGGCGGATGGGAACATCGTGGCAGAGATAAAAGACATCAAGCGCGGGAGCAAGAGATGAATAAGGTGCTCCTGTTGATACTCTGCCTGTCGCTGCCGCTTTGGGCGGAAGCGGCACCTCTGACGCTGCCGGTGAGCGATGCGGTACCTGGCGGTGTGGCAGTGGTGCCGTTGCCGACGACCGGTAAACACGCACCCAAGGTCAAGTTGGGTGAGAAGCGCGTCATGGTCATCGCCCATGACGGCGCCTGGTACGCCTTGGTGGGCATCCCCCTGGATGCCGCGCCTGGCGACATGACCCTGGACCTGCTGCACGCGGGCGCTGCATCGGAGCAGCTGAAGTTCAGCGTCACACCGAAGCAATATCCGGAGCAGGATCTCACCATCAAGAACCCGGAGATGGTTAACCCGACCCCGGCACAGCTCCGGCGCATAGACCGGGAACAGCAGCACCTGGATAAAGTGGTCAACGGCTGGCGCAAGACCGCAGCGCCGGGCGTGGACTTCACCTGGCCGGCCAAGGGTCCGGAGACCAGCGGCTTCGGCCTGCACCGGGTGCTGAACGGCGAGGCCCGCAGCCCCCACAGCGGTATAGACATAGGTGCACCCACTGGCACACCGGTGCACGCACCGGCGGACGCGGTGGTGGCGGACGTGGGCCGCTATTATTTCTGTGGCAAGACCCTGACCTTGGACCTGGGGCAAGGCCTCTACAGCGTCTACTGCCATCTCAGCAAGATCGTCGTGCGACCGGGGCAAAGAGTGAAGCAGGGTCAGTTGGTGGGCAGGATAGGCGCCACCGGCCGCACCACCGGACCCAACTTGCACTGGACCGTGCGTCTGAACGGCGCTGCTGTGGACCCCGGTGTGTTCCTGGGCCCCCATGCACCCACGCCGATACCCGCCGCAAGCACCCACGCGGCACCGGCAGCCTTGACCGTGGCGAGCCCAGCCGCCGCCACATCTGTTCACAGATGACGAGAATCAGATCTTACGTGTAACTGAGGAGCTTGGAGCTGCGCTTGTACCAAGCGTCGCCCATGGGCTCGAACACGTGACAGTTGCACATCTCACCGCCGTAGATGTGCAGCGAGACGGCGCTCTGGTCGGGAAGTGGATTGCGGATCAGATGGTATTCATGGGGTGGGATGAGGCAACCGGCGGAGCCGGTGCCCGCCTGGATGGTGCCGCAGTGTTCGAAGCGGTAACGCTCGCCTTGCTTCTCCGCGATCTCGAACTGCTGCACCTCGATCTGGCCGTGCCACACGCCTTCCACGCACCACATGCCTGAATGATCATGGATGAGGGTGCCCTGCCCCGGACCCCAGGTCATGGCCACCACGGTGTAACCCAAGTCCTCGCTGCGATAGAGCAAGCGCCGGGCATAGGTGGCAGCTGAAGGGGTGCATACGCTGGCGGGCAACTCCACGTCCTGCGCACGGAACATCTGACAGAGCAGATCCTTGATGGCATGGGTAGTGGTGTGCGGGTCGGCGCGCCGCACGGCTGCATCGAGCAGCGGGATCAAGCGGTCGGAACCCTGGAATTCAACGGTCTGCATGCGTCACCTTCGTGGACATACCCATTATAACGCCGCAAGGAACTCGCCGACGGCGGGCCGGAAATGCTCCATGTCCACCAGGAAGGAATCATGACCCTGCTTGGATGGTAGGTCCACGAAGCGCGTCTCCACCCCCGCCCGGGTCAAAGCCTGGGCCAGGCTCTGCTGCTGGTGCACGGGGAAGAGGATATCGGTATCCACTCCCACCACCAGTGCCTGCTTGAGCTTGAGCCGGCTCAAGGCCTTGTCCACGCTGCCGCCGTGATCCGCCACGTCGAACAGGTCCATGGCCCGGGACAGGTATAGATAGGAGTTGGGGTCGAAGCTGCCCACGAAAGCCTGGGCCCGGGATTCGAGATAGGCTTCCACTTCGAACTCGGTACCGAAGGGCTCTGAACCCGCATGGGCCCGCTCCCGGCCGAAGCGCTCTACCCACTCCTTCGCGGAACGGTAGGAGATCATGCCCAACTTGCGGGCGAGCCGCATGCCTTCCCGCGGTCCTTCACCTGACGGGTAATGTCCGCCCTGCCATGCACCGTCGCTGCGGATCAACTCCCGCTGCAGGGAACGCACTGCGATGGAGAAAGGTTCCGAATGGGTGGCGGAGGAGATGCTCACCAGCGCATCGGCGCTGCCCGGATGCATGAGCACGTAAGCGAGCGCGCTCATGCCGCCCATGGAAGGCCCCATGACCACCTTCACCCGCGGGATACCAAGGGACTGCAACAGCATGTGGGCCGCCGCGGCCACGTCCTCCAGGGTGAGGGTCGGGAACGCGGGGCCATAGGCTTTGCCGCTGCGGGCATCCAGGGAGGCCGGACCCGTGGAACCGAAGCAGCTGCCCAGGGAGTTCACGCAGATGATATGGAAGCGATGCGTGTCTATGGATTTATCCGGGCCCAGCATCTCCTCCCACCAGCCGGGCGTCGGGTCTTCGCCCGATGAGGCGGCATGGGCCGAGGGCGAGAGCCCGGTGAAGAGCAGCAACACGTTGTCCTTGGCCGCATTCAGACGGCCCCAGGATTCGTATGCGATCTGCACGTCCTGCAGTTCGCCGCCGAGGCGCATGGCGAACGTCCCCGGCAGGGTGACCACATGCCTGGCTGCGGAAGCAGCAGGCGCCAGCTGGGCGCCGCTATGCACGGTGAGATGGGGTTTCATGTGGCTATTTTACCCGTTGGCGGCCGCCAGCCACAGGCCTGCACATAGCGCGGTGCAGAGGAAGAATGGCAGGGACCAGGCGTGGAAAGCCCAGAAGCTGCCCGGCTGGCGGCCGAGCCGCAGCGCGATGAGGCTCGCCATGGACCCGATCACGAGACCGAACCCGCCCACGTCCGCGCCCCAGGCGAGGCTGCGCCAGTCATGGGAATACTGGGACAGCAGGATGGTGGCCGGCACGTTGCTCATCACCTGGGAGAGCAAGGCGCCTGTCGAATACAGGGTGAGCGGATGGTTGAAGTCCAGTGTGTTCAGGGCCGAGCGTACCCAGGGCAGCTCCGCCACCAGACGCAAGTCTACGAACATGAGCACGAATACCAGGAGCAAAGGCCAGTCGAGATGGCGTAAGACCCTGCGGAACAGCAACAGGAATACCGCCGCCACGATCAGCAGCGCAACGTACACATGCCTAAGATCCGCAAGCACCAGGAAGGGCACGAACAGCAGCAACGACACATACAGCAGCGGCCGCTGCACGGGTACGGATATCTCCAGGCCGTGCAGGTGCAAGGGGCGGGGCTGGAAAGCGAAGCATGTGAATCCCAGGAGACAGGTGGCGCCGATCAGCACCGGCGGCCCCATGCCCGCGATGAAGCTCAAGAAATGCACGCCGGAGGTCTGCCACAGATAGATGTTCTGGGGATTGCCGATGGGTGTGAGCATGGAACCGGTGTTCACCGCCAGCGCCTCGAAGATGATGAGGCGCCGCACCGGCAGCGCCGCGTACTGCTGCAGGCCCAGAGTGAGCGGCACCACGATGAACAGCGCGATGTCGTTGGTGAGCACCGCGGCGAGCAGCGCTGAGGTGGACAAGAGGAACAACGCGAGCCACCGTTCGTTCGGGATGAGACGCAGGATGCGCCCTGCCAACTGATGCAGACAGCCGCTGGCTTCCATGCCGGCCGTGAGCAGCAGGAGACCGGTGAGGGTCGCGATGGTGGACCAATCCACGAGCCCGGGATAACTCGCGATGCCTGCCGGGCGCCAGGCGCTGAAAGACGCCAACCCCGCGACCAGGGTCCAGAGCAGGTAGTCCCCGCGTATCGAATAACCGGTGGGTGTCACTGGGGTTGCTTATAGATGACGCCGCCCTTCATCACGAAGGCCACGTGTTCCAGCGCACTGATGTCACTGATGGGATCCCCCGGCACCGCCACCAGATCCGCCAAAGCTCCGGGCGCCACCCTTCCCAAGTCCTTCCCGCGGCCGAGTATGCCTGCATCCACCGTTGTGGCCGCGAATAACGCTTGTGCCGGTGTCATGCCGTCCTTCACCAGCCATTCGATCTCACGGTAATTGGTGCCATGGGCGTACACACCCACATCGCTGCCGCAGCCCACGGTCACGCCTGCCTTGAGCGCGAGGCTGAGCGCCTCATGAGCCTGTTGCATGGCGGCGCTGGGGCCCGTCTTGCCCGGCACGTAACCCTGGAAATATTGCGAGTAGGCTTCCGCAGCGGTGAGCGTCGGCAGATACGCCACATGATGTTCCGCCATGAGCTTGAACACCTCCGCCGTGCCGCCGTACCCGTGCTCGATGGTGTCCACACCGGCGAGCACCGCGCGGCGCATGCCCTCGGCGGTGGTGGCATGGGCTGACACGGGCCTGCCTAAGGAATGGGCAGCCTCCACGAGCGCATTCAATTCCTCCTGGGTGAAGGTCGGCACCGTGCTGCCATCGGGACCGCAGCGGTAATCCGCGTACACCTTGATCCAGTCGGCACCGTGCCCCGCCTGTTCGCGCACCGCCGCCAGGATCGCCGGCACACCGCTCACCGCTTCGCCACCCTGAGGTAGGGCGAGATCGTCGCGAAAACCTTTCGGTCCCGGGCCATAACAACCACTCGCCACGATGGCGCGGGTCGCGACCCACAACCGCGGTCCAGGCACGAGGCCTTCTTCGATGGCGCGCTTCACCGAGAGGTCCGCATAACCCGCGCCTTCGGTGCCCAAATCCCTCAAGGTAGTGAAGCCCGCAATCAGGGTCGCATCCGCATGGCGCACCGCTTCGATGGTGCGGTAAGCCTCCGGCTCCTTCAGCACCTGGTCGTTCCACAGGGTCTCGTCATAGGGGTGCAGGAAGAGATGGGAATGCAGATCCATGAGCCCGGGCAGTAGCGTCATCTGCGGGAGTTCCACCCGACGGACCACCGCCGGCGCCGTCACCTTGTCTTCAGGGCCCACGGCGACGATGCGCTCCCCTGCCACCAGCACTACCCAGCCCGGATGCAGCTTGGCGTCGTCGGCGGTGAACACCGCCGCCGGGTGCAGGAGATAGCTGGTCTGGGGGGCGGGGCTTGCCTGGGCGAGATCGGCCAGGCCCAAGGCGGCCACTAGCCATAAGAGACCCAGGGGGGAGCGATGCAGCATGGCGGTCCTCCGGGCGCCCGGCAGGGCGCCATGACACCTATATTAGTGCCCCTGGACCCCCCGCCGTCAGGGGGCCCGCCGTCCGTCGCCCCTTTCCCTTCGCCGGTCGCGCCAGCATCGTATTCCAGGCTGGAACCCCCTATATTTTCCGCATGCGAAAGGAATCCGGTTTCACGCTCATCGAGCTCATCGTCACCTTGGCGGTGGCAGGCATCCTCACTGCCGTCGCCGTGCCGAGCTTCAAGACCACCATAATGAACAACCGGCTGGCGACCCAGAGCAATGATCTCTTGGCGGCCATGCTCTACGGCCGCACCCAAGCCATAAGCACGGGCAGCACCCAGAACCAAAACGTCAAGGTCTGCGCCAGCAGCGACGGCGCCAGCTGCAACAGCACCAACTGGGCCAATGGCTGGATCGTGATGGGCTACACCAGCACGCCTACCGCGGCTCCCGGCACCGCCACCAACCTAGGTACTTCAACCGCAACCGTGATACGAGCCTATCCGGCCCTCCCCAGCGGCACGACGCTGGACAGCAATGCTTACGGCAGCAGCGTCGCTTTCGCTGGTAACGGCAGCCTCGTCACCGCCATAACCGGCAGCTCCTATTTCATCCTCTGCGATAGCCGCGGTGTGACTTACGGCCGGGCCATCTACCTGGGCGCCAGTGGTGAAGCCCGGGTCTCCACCACCGCCGGCAAGCTGCTGGACGGCAGCACCGCCATCACGAGTTGCACGCAATGAGCATGCTCAAGCACCCCGTAGCCGGCCGTAGCGCGGGCTTCTCGCTCATCGAGGTGCTCATCTCTCTGGTGATCCTGTCTGTGGGATTGCTCGGTATCGCGGCCATGGTGAGCGTGTCCATGAAGAGCAAGGGCAGTTCTTACCTGCGCACCCAGGCCATGGCACAGAGCAGCGCCATCATCGACCGCATGCGCGCCAACCGGGCCACAGCCATAACAGGTGGTTACAACTGCAATGACATCCGGGGCGCGGTGACCTGCACCGCCGGCACCCTGACCCAGCAGACCTGCAACGGCACCACCAATACCTGCACGCCGGCCCAGATCGCCGATATGGACATGTACGAGTGGACCCAGGACCTGCAGAACCTCCTGGGCAACGGCATCGCCACCAACGTCTCCTACAACATCGTCACCACCACCGTGGCCCAGTACACCCAGGTGCAGGTCTCCATCAGCTGGGATGACACCATCGCCAACACCGCGATCAGCGGCACCACCAGCGGCCCCACTGCGGCCTGCAGTGTGGCCACGTCCGCGCCGGCGTCCATCGCCACGGCCACGGGTTATAGCAACTGCTACAACTCCATCGTCATCACCTCGGGGTTCTAGAGCATGCGCCCACAGTGCACCCCATCCCAGGCCGGCTTCTCCATGGTGGAGCTCATGGTGGCGCTGGTGCTGGGCGTGATCCTCACCAGCGGCGTCATCTCGGTGTTCATCAGCAGCAAGAACACTTACAACACCAACAACAGCCTGGGACAAGTGGAGGAAGGCGGCCGCTACGCCCTGAACTTCATGCAACCCATCCTCTCCCTGGCGGGCAACACCGGTTGTTCGCGCACCGGGGACAGCCGTCAGCAATCCGGCTATACCGACTATATCCCGACCACGATAATCAATTCGGCTTACCTGAACGGGACGACACCTTACGCGCCCATGTATAACTTCGGTCTACCGGTCTTCGGTTACGAGGCTACCGGCACCGGCATCAACGCCACCATCCCCAGCAACGGCGGCGAGACCGTGAGTGGCGGTGTCGAAACCTATCCCAGCCCTGACACCAACCCCGCAGACTGGTCGCCGGCTCTGAACTGGAACGATCCCAAGAACGTCTTGTCCGGAGCCCTCAATGTCAACGCCGTAGGCGGCGTGCTGAAGTACAACGACGTGCTCATGGTGCATGAAGCCCTCACCACCACCGCCATCGGCGGCGGTGCCGCCACGGTGGTCGCCGCCACGGATAGCTCGGCAGTCTACGTCCCCGCCAGCACCTCCAGCGCGGTCACCACCGCCGCCAACTTCAACGCCGGCGAGTTCGCCATCGCATCCAATTGCACGAACACCGTCGACGCGTTCCAGATAACCTCGGTCACCAACTCCAGCGGCGCTCTGGGTTATGCCGGATCTGCCCCGACCGGCACCCCCGGCAACAATGGATCCAGCCTGGCCACCTTCATCACCACGGATGGCTATTCCGTGCTCCCGGCCAGCACTTATGTGTTCTACGTGGGTGAGGGCGCGGACAAGGGCCCGGCCCTGTTCGAAGGCTACCTCGGCACTACCAGCAACCCGGGCAAGTTCGTGACCGAGCAGCTGGTCTCGGGAGTGGAGAGCATGCAGGTGCTCTACGGGGTGGATACCGACCAGGACCAGATACCCAACTACTTCACGACCGCTGACCAGGTGCAAAGCGGCACCGGCGGCAGTGGCGCGGGTGGTAACGCCAACTGGGGCAGTGTGGTCTCGGTGCGCGTGTCCCTCGTGATGCAGAGCGATAACTTCTCCATAGACAAGGCTTCGACCTCCACCACCAACGTCTACATGCTCGGCTCCGGCCGCGGTTACACCGACAACACCATCCTGGCCACGCCTGCAGACCAGCGCATGCGCCGGGTCTTCGTCGAGACCTTCTCCTTCAGGAACATGCTGCCATGAACGTCTTGCTGAACACACCGGTATCCCGCCAGCACGGCGTGGTGTTGGTCATCTCCCTGCTGATGCTCCTGGTGCTCACTATGATCGGCCTGGCCGCCACCCGCGGCACCACCATCGAACAGCGCATGACCGCGAACCAGAACGACCAGGAAGTGGCTTTCGAGGCCGCCGAAGCCGCCCTGCGGGCCGGTGAGAGCGAACTCTCCGGTGCCGCAACCCTGAACTTCGCCGACAACACCGCCGGTACCTACACCCTGTCCACCATGACTACCGACTGGAAGCACATAGACTGGAACCCCAATGGCACGGCCGTGACGGGATATACCGCCGGCATCCAGCCAACACCCATCGTGAGCCCCAGCTTTTTCATCGTCTATGACTCATCGGGAGGGGGACAGACGTCTGGCACATCGCTGGCGCCGGACCAACCTCTCTCGAGCAATTCGCTCTATTACATCTATGCCCGCGGTGTGGGCCTGACGGGCAACACCGCCGTGGTATTGAAGAGCGCCTACTTGATCGCCAACGGCATCTGAATTCTTCGCGAGGAGATCGCAGCCATGATCAGCAGCAAATCAAAGACTTTCTTCAAGTACCTGGCTTCTATGCTGCTGGGTGCCCTCCTCTGCACCCCGCCACTGGTCTCGGCGGCCGCACTGTCCATCTCCCAGGTGCCGCTGTTCATCACCATCGCCCTGCCGCCCAACATCGCGGTGCTGCTGGACGACTCGGGCAGCATGCAATGGGCCCACGTGCCGGATTGGTTGGGCTCGGGCGGCACTGCGACCGTGTATGTCACCAATATCCCGTCCAGTTCGACCCCCGTCACCACCAGCGTTGCGGTCGTCGTGACCACCGGTGCGGTCAACAATGGTACGGTCACCGTCACCAACAACAGCACGACCCATTCGGTCAACGTAGCCACCGGTACCCTCAACACCGCTTCGGTCCTCATCGGCGGAACCAGTCGCCACTGGACCTTTTCCTGCCCGTCGGGTTACACCGAGAGCAGCCCATGGACCGGCACCAGCTCCAGCACGAGCAACACAGTGCCCTCGGGCGACACCTGCACCCAGCAGACTTACAATTATTCCTGCCCCACGGGTTACACCTTGAGCCCCTCTAGCCCCACCAGCGGCACCAGCAGCACCGCCAGCGGCTACACCTGCACTAACCCGTCTTACACGTATTCCTGCTCCTCGGGTTACACCCTGAGTGGCTCCAGTACCGGCACCACCAGCACCCCTCCCACTGGCACCAAATGCCAACAGCAGACTTACACTTATTCCTGCCCCTCGGGTTACACCCTGAGCGGCTCCACCAGCGGCACCACCAGTACCGCTCCCAGCGGCGATACCTGCACGCAGACGACCACCCAGTATCTCTGCCCCACGGGCGACACCTCCTCCGGCAGCGGCAGCGGCACGACATGCGCGGGCTGGGAGACGTTCACCGCGACCATCGATGTCCCCAACGATACTTCCAGCGGCGGCGTATACGCCCCCGACACCAACCACTACAAGTGCGCCTGCTATGACCCCCTGTCCTACAACCCCAGCCTGGCCTATGCCCCGGGTAATAGCGACACGGGTACGCCCTTGACCACCAGCTTCACCGCCGCCTATGTGAACCCCTACGTCACTAGTCAGGGCACTCTCAACTTGTCCACCAGCTACGAGGCCACGGTGGACTACGACCCGTCCACCAGCGTAACTACGCTCATGGTCACGGATGCCTCCAACCATGCCGCGCTCAATAACGACAAGGACGAGGTGAACAGCTGCAACGGCATATTCACCCAGAGCGGCAGCAGCACCCCCGTCTGCCAGACTGTCCATAACCCCCAGGCTGCCTTCTATTACGTCTACAATGCCGCCAACAGCGGTTGCTCCGGTGTCGTCACCGACGACCGCTGCATGACCAAGGTGGTGGTGAGCGCCACTTCCGGCCCCGGCAACACCGATGAGCGGCAGAACTTCGCCAACTGGTTCTCCTTCTACCGCACCCGCAACCTGACCACCAACACCAGCGCCAATATCGCCTTCACCGGCCTGAACAGCAGCTACCGGGTGGCCTGGCGCGACCTCAACACCTGCAGCTCCTTCGCCAGCAGCGGTTGCAAAGGCTGGAGCAGCACCTCCTACGACAACCGCATCGCCACCTTCACCGGCACCCACCGCCAGAATTTCTTCGACTGGCTGCAGCACTACCCCGCCAGCGGTGGCACTCCCCTGCGCGCTGGCCTGCAGAGCATGGGCGCCTACTACACCACCACCGGCGTCAGCAGCCCCTACGCCGTGAATCCGCAGGTGACTGACTTGCCGGAATACGTGTGCCGGCCGAACTACGCGGTGATCATGACCGACGGTCTGTGGAACGATACGGGCAGCCCCAGTCCCGCGGTCAACAACGCGGATAACACCTCCATAACGCTGCCGGATGGCACCGCCTATCCGCCCACCTCGCCTTCCACCTCGCATCCTTATTCGGATTCGACTTCCAGCACCTTGGCGGATGTGGCGTTCTATTACTGGGCGCACAACCTGAGTTCGGACCTCGGCACCAGCACTGCGCTGCAGTACATGCCCTACACCAAGAACATCACCATAACGGATAACCACAACAACACCGCGAGCCTGATCCCCTACTGGAACCCCCAGAACGACCCAGCTTCCTGGCCCCACATGGTGACCTTCACCATCGGCCTGGGCTTGACCTCGACCATCACCAGTCCGGTCTGGGGCGGCAGCACCTATGCCGGCGGCTATGCGAACGTGGTCACGGGCAACATCGCCTGGCCGGTCGTAGCCTCCAACTCCAGCGCCAACGTGTATGACCTTTGGCATGCGGCCATCGACAGCCGTGGCCAGTTCTTCTCGGTGGACAATCCGGCGGACGTGCAGGCAGCCTTCAACACCATCGTGAACCGCATCCAGGGCCGTGTGGGCTCCTCCTCGGCCATCGCCGTGAACTCCACACGCCTGGACTCCAACACTTTCATCTACCAGGCGCAGTTCAACAGCTCCAACTGGACCGGCGAGGTCCTGGCCTACTCCATCGGTGGCGACGGCAGTATCGCCGGCACGCCGACCTGGCAGGCGAGCGCCGCCGGACAGATCCCGGCCCCCACCAGCCGCAGTATATTCACCTGGAATGAGACCCTGAACAGCAACGTCGGTGGCGGCACTACCTTCCTGTGGGCCAACCTCACCACCGCTGAGCAGACGAATCTGAACACCAGCCTCGAGAACGTGGTGGATGGCAACGGTTCCCTGCGTCTGAACTTCTTGCGGGGTGACCAATCCGAGGAGCAGGACCAGAGTGGCGGCATCTTCCGCATCCGCTCCAACATCCTGGGTGACATCGTGGATTCCAACCCGCAATACGTGGGCGCCCAGAACTTCGGCTTCGATAGCAATCTAGGCCTGACCTCGGCCGAGTACGGTTCTTACGATGCCTTCCTGGCCACCAAGACCACCCGCACCCCCATGCTCTACGTGGGTGCGAACGACGGCATGCTGCACGCCATCAACGCCAGCACCGGCGCTGAGCTGTTCGACTACGTGCCGCGCGCGGTGTACCCAACCTTGAGCGCCCTCAGCGACCCGCTCTATACCCACGCGTTCTACGTGGATGGCTCACCCACCTCCGTGGATGCCTTCGTGTCCAGCGCCTGGAAGACCCTGCTGGTGGGCACCACCGGTGCCGGTGGCCATGATGTGTTCCTGCTGGACATCACCAATCCCTCGAGCGAGAGCGCAACCAACGTGATGTGGGATTACGATGGCGTGGACAGCACTCAAGCTGGCTATCTCGAACCCGCCAACACGAGCTTCAGCTATAAATCGACATCGACCGACCCTGATATGGGCTACACCATCAGTGAACCCACCATCGTGCGCATGCACGACGGCGACTGGTATGCGCTGTTCGGCAACGGCTACAGCAGCACCAACCAGCAGTCGGTCATCTACCTCTACAACATCAACACCAAGGTGCTCTACAAGTACAGCACCGGCACGGGTTCCAGCACTGCGCCCAATGGCATGTCCAGCCCCAGCCCGGTGGATTACAACGGCGACCGCATCGCGGACGCCATCTACGCCGGTGATCTCCTGGGCAACCTGTGGAAGCTGGACGTGAGCGGCAGCACCCCGAGCAGCTGGAAGTTCACCACCTATGGCAACAGCAGCCCGGCACCGCTGTTCACTGCCCATGACGGCAACGGCAACGTGCAGCCCATCACCGACCGGCCGCAAGCAGGACTGGATTCCAGCGGTCGATTGATGCTGTATTTCGGCACGGGTACCTACTTCCTGACCGGTGACAACTCCGTGCCCCCCAGCCCACCGGTGCAGAGCTTCTATGGCATCATCGATGACAAGGGCAATGCTTCCACAGACCAGGTCAAGGGCACATCTGCCACGGACCGCAGCGAGCTGCTGCAGCAGTACATCGTCTCCTCGACCACGATCCTCGGCAACACCTTCCGCATCAGCACCGCGAACAGCATGACCTCCAGCGACAAGGGCTGGTTCATGGATCTTGTCACGTACTCGGGTTCGACCCAGGGCACGGCCGTGGGTGAGCGTGTGGTGAGCGACGCGGTGCTGGACTTGGGACGTATCGTCTTCACCACCCTCATCCCCGAAGGCAACGCCTGCCAGTTCGGCGGTGAATCCTTCCTGATGGAACTGGACGCCAGCACGGGTGCCACCCTCAGCAGCTCGCCTTTCGACACCAACGGCGATGGCTTGGTGAACAACCAGGACATGGTCACCGTGACCTACACCGACCCCACTACCAATCAGTCGGTGACCAAGACGGTGGCGGTCTCCGGCCAGGAGTCGAACGTGGGCATCATCAAGACGCCGGGCATCATCTCCTCCGGCCAGCTGCAATATAAGTACTTCAGCGGCAGCACCGGTGCCATCGGCAAGATCACAGAGAAAGGCAGCAGTTCCAGTGCGCGGCTCTCCTGGCAGCAGCTCCAATGACGGCAGCCCCGCCGTCCGGTCAGGCCGGGCGGCGGGGTGTGGACAGGGAAATACGGACCGGGCAAACTCAAGACATATCGCGGCCGGCACGGTGGCGAAACGCATAGAAGCTGGAGTACTCAATCATGCGCCAGAAGGGTTTCACGCTCATGGAGCTCATGGTGGTGGTGGCTATCATCGGCATCATCGCCGCTGTCGCTTATCCCTCCTATATCAAGTCGGCCTATAAGGGCCGGCGCGCGGAAGGTAAAGCCGCCCTCAACCTGGCTGCCCAGACCCTCGAGCGCTGCTATGCGAACTACGGGCTCTACAACAGCGGCAACTGCAGTGAAGTCGCGACACTCACCACCGGCACCCTGAGCCAGCCCGAGAAGTACTACACCATCACGGGCACCATCACTGGGACGAGTTACCTCGTCACGGCTACTGCCGTGAGCACCGGTCCCCAGGCCAAGGACACCGGCTGCACGACTTTCACCATCAACAGCACCGGACAGCAGGGTTCAGGTAGCAGCACCACGACGGACGCAGGCGGCTGCTGGTAACCACCAAAATCCCCCTGTTAGCTTCTCTGAGCGGCCGGTGACCCCGGCCGTTCGCTTTTCCGCTGTGCGCATGACTCACATCCCGCTGCGCGGCCTTGATGGCTGGTTTTTCCCCCCCATATACGCCACCATGACAACCCCCTCCCCCCGCGCTTCCCCGATGCAAGACCCCGTGAGCCTGGAACAGCGCCTGCATCGCTTGTCCGCCACCGGCGACACGGGCGGCTTGCTGCGCGGCGGCGGCAAGGGCCTTGAGAAGGAGAGCCTCAGGGTCACACCCAAGGGTTGCATCGCGCAGACACCGCATCCCGCGGCACTCGGCTCCGCCCTCGCCCATCCGCATATCACCACTGATTACTCCGAAGCCCTGCTCGAGTTCGTCACCTCGCCCTTCCGGGACGTGCGCGCGACCTTGAGCTCCCTCACCGACATCCACGCCTTCGTGTACCACCACCTGGGCGACGAGATGCTCTGGGCCACCAGTATGCCCTGCGCGCTGGAAGGGGATGAACGTATCCCCATCGCCCGCTACGGCAGCTCCAACGTGGGCATGATGAAACACGTGTACCGCCGGGGCCTGGGCTGGCGCTACGGCCGCAGCATGCAGACCATCTCCGGGGTGCACTTCAACTATTCCTTCCCGGAAGCGCTGTGGCCGGCACTGCAGGCCGCTGAACGGGATCCGCGCACCCTGAGGCAGTTCAAGGACGATTGGTATTTCCGGGCCTTGCGCAACTTCCAGCGCCTGGGCTGGCTGGTGCCTTATCTCTTCGGCGCTTCGCCCGCCATGTGCAAGACCTTCCTGCAGGGCCGCGACCTCAAGTTCGACCAGTTCGATGCCCATACCCTGTACGAGCCCTACGCCACGTCCCTGCGCCTGTCAGACATCGGTTACAAGAACAGCAACCAGGCGCGCATCGGCGTGACCTACAACAGCCTCGAGGATTACGTGGCCACCCTGAGCCATGCCATCAGCACTCCGGCGACCGACTACGAGCGCATCGGGGTCAAAGTGGACGGCGAGTACCGTCAGCTCAACGCCAACATCCTGCAGATCGAGAACGAGTTCTACGGCAGCATCCGCCCCAAGCAGCCCATCGAAAGCGGCGAGCGGGCGACCCTGGCCTTGAAGCGCCGCGGCGTCATGTACCTGGAGGTGCGGGCGCTGGACGTGAACGCCTACGATCCCATCGGCACCGACGAAGCCGCCCTGCGGTTCATAGAGGCCCTGCTTTCGCTCTGCCTGCTCACCGACAGCCCCTTGACCACCCCGGAGGAGCAGGAGGCCATCGGCCATAACCAGCTGCTGGTGGCGCGGCGTGGCCGGGACCCGGAACTCATGCTGCAGCGCGACGGCGCCCCGGTGAGGCTCAAGGATTGGGCGCGAGAAGTGCTCACACAACTCGCGCCCTTGTGCACGCTCCTGGACGGCAGCGATCCGGCACGGCCCTATAGCGCCTCCCTGGAGACCCAGCGGATGTCGGTGGAAGACGCGGACCACACACCTTCCGCCCGGGTACTGGCTGACATGCGCGCCCATGGCGAGAGTTTCTTCCGCTTCGCCGAGCGCATGTCCGAGACCCACCGGCGGCATTTCCTCGATACCCCCCTGGCGCCCATGAGCGAAGCGGATCTCATCGCCCAGGCGCGCGCGTCCCTGGAGGGACAGACCGCCATCGAAGCGGCTGATAAACTATCCTTCGACGAATACCTGCACCAATACTTCTCCCAGAGTTAGCCCATGAACGCCAAATCCACCCGTAAACGCTTCGGCATCCGCTACACCCTGCCGCCGGACGACCCCATGGCTGCAACCCACCTGCTCGGCCCCGACTGGGAAGCCTACCGCTGGTATGACAGCGAACAAGAACGGGACTTGGCCGTGGAGGAGCTCAGTCGCGAGCACCTCTACTCCCGGCGCGGCGACAAGCCCAGCGTCATCTACACCAAGATATCCGGCTGAATGCTGATCGAAGTCTATTCGGACGTCGTCTGTCCCTGGTGCTATATAGGCAAGCGCCGGCTGGAGTCAGCTCTATCTGCCGCCGGCATCAATGACGCAGATGTGCGCTGGCGTGCGTTCCAGCTCAACCCCGAGCTGCCTCCTGAAGGCGTGGACCGCCGCCAGTACCTGGAAGCCAAGTTCGGCGGACCGGAAGGCGTCACCCGCATCCATGACCGGGTAGTCGAAGCCGGCAAGACCGCTGGCATAGACTTCCGCTTCGAAGATATCGCCCGCAGCCCCAATACCTTCGATGCGCATCGGCTGCTGCGCCTGGCGGCCCAGCAAGGCAAGCAAGGGGCTATGAAGGAAAACCTGATGCAGGCTTATTTCCTCAAGGGGCGTGACATAGGGGGCCGCCAAGTGCTGACGGAGATCGCCCGGGAGAGCGGCCTCGACGGCGATGTGGCTGCTTGGCTAGCTAGCGACGCGGAAGCCGATGGTGTGCGTGAGGATCTGGCCAACGCCAGACGACTGCAGATCAGCGGCGTGCCGTTCTTCATCTTCGGTGGACGTTATGCCATCGCCGGCGCCCAGCCGGCGGAGATCTTCGCCCAGGCCCTGGATGCGGCACGGCGTCTGCCGGCCCCGGGTACCGAGCAGCCCATCGGTTAGAATGCCGAGCATATGGCCAGGCGCCCATCTCCATGGGCTGGCCGCCATCCCGGGAGAGACTCGGTGCTGATCGGCTACATAGGATTGCTGCTGCTTGCCCTGGTGGTAATCCTCGCGGGCGCGGAACTCTTCACCAATGCCCTGGAACACGTGGGCCAGCGGCTGAACCTGTCTGAAGGCCTGGTGGGTTCCGTGCTGGCGGCTGTCGCCACGGCTCTGCCCGAGACGGTGGTGCCGGTGATAGCCGTGTTCTTCGGCGGAGCGGACCGGGCGGTACGGGAGGACATCGGCGTCGGCGCCATCCTGGGTTCGCCGCTCATGCTCATCACTCTTGCCATGGCCCTCATCGGCCTCTTCACCGGCATGCAACGTGGCTGGAATACGCCCCTCAAGCCCGAGATATCCGGCGTGTTACGTGACCTGGGTTACTTCCTTGTGGCTTATGCCATCGCCTTGATAGGCCTGTATGTCCCGCGGCCCTCCGGCGGCATCCACGCCATGGCGGGCTTCTGTCTCGTGTTCCTCTACGCCTACTACGTGTACAACACGGTACAGGCTTCCAGCATGCTGGTGACAAAAGGGCACGGCACTCGCGCCGATTCACCCCTGCACCTCCATCACCTGGGGCTGCCGCATGCGCCGCTATGGGAGGCCTGCCAGCTGCTCATAGGGCTCGCACTCATCATCGGCGGCGCCAAGCTGTTCGTGATCGGGGTCGAAGCGGTGGGCGCGGCCACCGGCATCAGCGCCCTGATCCTGTCCCTGGTGATCATCCCCATCGCCACCGAGATGCCCGAGAAGTTCAACAGCATCCTGTGGGTACGGCGCGGCAAAGATACACTCGCCTTCGGTAATGTCACCGGCGCCATGGTGTTCCAGGGCACCCTGCTGCCGGCCTTCGGCCTGCAGCTCTCGGCCTGGACGCCCGGCTATCAGGTGCTTTGGGCCATGGGCTTGAGTTTCGCCGCGGCTTTGTGGACCCTGTTCCTGGCCTTGCGCCGCAAGCTAACCCCCCTCGCCCTGATGGTGAACGGCAGCCTCTATGTGCTCTTCTTCCTGGTCATCATCAGGTCCTGAGCCATGACCGCCCCAGGCCTGGCCTCCCCCTGCATACGCAACTGCTGCCTGGACGAGCGGGATGTGTGTATGGGCTGTGGGCGCTCCCTGGACGAGATCCGTCTCTGGGGCGAAGCGGACGACACCCAGCGTCAGGGCATACTGGAGCGGGCTGCCGCACGCCGGGCAGAGCGCGAGGCCCGCTTCCGTGCCTGGCAAGCGGGTGATCCCGGCTGATCAGGGCATCCCCAAGGGTTGTGCCGCCGCCGGGTTATCGATATTGTTTTACATATATTGACCCGGGGTATCGCATGCGCAGCCTGACGCTCCTCCTGCTCCTGGCCGTCCTGACGGCCTGCGCCAGCCATGCGCCCCTCCCCACGGACCCTGACCGCTGGACGTACCTAGGCAACGACCCGGACGGCACCCAGAACATATATATGCGCCTCCAGGGTGCCGACAAGAAGAAGAACACGGTGACCGCCTGGTACAAGTTCGAGTTCACCTCCCCCCGTGGCGTGGTGACGGGCCCTGCCCTGAAACAGCAGACCTACATCGAGCGGCGCGATCTCGTGGAAGTGGACTGCGCCAACCAGACCCTGAAGCTCCTGGACGAGACCTACTACGACGTGGAAGACCGCCAGGTGTTCCGGGTGGTACCCACAGCGGACAGCGCGCCCGCCAACCGGGTGTATGCCGGCGGCATAAGCGATACGGTGTACGAAGGCGCCTGCGGGAACTCCCTGCAGTGGACCGCCCTCGGCGAGGACCCGCAGAAGACCCAGGATATCTCCGCCCGTGTGCAGAGCCCCCAGGACCAGCAATCCATCGTAAAGGCGGTGTTCCGCTTCGACTACCACGACCCGCGCCAGATGGTGGCTTCACCCAAGCTCACCACCGTCACCTACATCAGCAAGCAGAGCAGTGTGATGATGGATTGCGCCAACCAGACTTTCGGGCTCCTGCACGAGACCTACTACGACGCCGACAGCGTGGCCGTGTTCGGCGTCACGCCGCCGAAGGATGCGCATCCGAGCGCTGTGGCGCCGGACGGTATCACCGGGATGATGTACAAGGCGGCATGCGGCATCCCCCTGGCCTGGACCTATGTCGGCACCGACCCGCGCAAGACCCAGAAGGTGTTCCTCATGGGCGCACCCGACAAGAAATCCGGCGCCAGCGTGGAAGCGCGCTTCCGTTTCGAATATCTCGCGCCCGGCAAGCTCGTCACCGGGGCCAATCTCACCGAGGTGGACTACAGCACCCGCACCGCCGACGTGCTGCTGGATTGTTCCGCCGCGACCCTCACCCTGCTGCGCGAGTCCTATCTCGACGCAGCCGACAAGGAAGTCTTCAGCGTCAAACCTGCGGTCCAGCAGGCCGCTCCGGTAGCGCCCCAGGGGCTCACCGGCATGATGCAGCGTGCCGCATGCCATCCCTGAAGCGCCTTCCCGGCCCATATGCTGTCTTTTCTCGGGCCCAGTCCGTAGAATCATCTCATTCTGAGACAGACAGCCTGCGGATCGTGGCCGACGCAGGCTGGAGACATCACCGACGTGCGGCCCCGGCTTCAGCCTCGCCATGACTGTCAAGATACCCAAACAACTCGGCAAGTACGTCATCGGACGCGAACTGGGACGCGGCGCCTCCAGCGTCGTGTACCTCGCCAACGACCCCTTCGCCCATCGTGACGTGGCGATGAAGGTGTATTCGTCGGATGCGGACATGGAAGCTTCCAAAGCCAAGCTCTACCGCAAGCTGTTCTTCAACGAAGCGCACATGGCAGGCAAGCTGCTGCACCCCAACGTCCTGCCTATCTATGACGCGGGCGAGGAACAGGGCCTGCGCTACGTGGTGATGATGTACCTGGAGGACTACAAGCCACTCATTGAGCATGTCCGCCAGGACAAGCTCCTGCCCATCAAGAAAGTGGTGGAGATATTCTTCGCCATGTCCAAGGCGCTGGACTACGCCCACCGCAACGGCGTCATCCACCGTGACATCAAACCCGCCAACGTCATGATGGGGCCCAACGGCGACGTGATGATCGTGGATTTCGGCGTGGCCAAGCACGCCCTCGGCCAGTCCACCCAGATCACCGGCATCGTCGGCACGCCGCGTTACATGTCCCCCGAGCAGGTGAGCGGCGGCGATGTAACCAACCAGACCGATCTGTTCTCCATGGGCATCATGATCTACGAGATGCTCACCGGCACACCCTGCTTCTTCGGCGACTCGCTGCCGAGCCTTACCCACAACATCATCAACCTCGAGCCGCCGCCGGTGTCGCAACTGCGCACGGATGTGCCGGAAGCGCTCAACAAGATCGTCATGCGCTGCCTTAAGAAGCAGCTGAAGCAGCGCTATAAGACCGGCATGGATGTGGCCGGAGACCTGATCAACGTCTCCGACGGCCTCACCAGCCGAGCCGAGGAGATATCCGAACAGGAGCGCTACAACCAGTTGAGCAAGTTGAGCTTCTTCAGCGAGTTCAGCCAGCCCGAGATCTGGGAGATCATGCGGGCCGGCGCCTGGCGGGCCTATAAGCCCAATGAAGTGGTGGTGCAGGAAGGCGAACTTGACGATAGCTTCTTCGTGGTGGTCTCGGGCGAACTCACCGTCCACAAGGGCAAGACCTCCCTCGGCAGCCTGAACGGGGGGGATTGCTTCGGCGAGATGGGCTACCTCAAGAAGAGCAAGCGCAGCGCCACGGTACGCGCCAAGGGTGCGGTCAGCCTGCTGCGCGTCAACGCCACCCTCATGGAGCGCGCCTCACGGGATTGCCAGCTCAGGTTCTACAAGGTCTTCGCCCACACCCTGATCGAACGCCTCACCCGCACTACAGAGCAGCTTCAGGCCCTACGGGCCTGAACCACCCCGTCTCAGCGCTTCTTCCCCGGCACCAGCAGCATCAGGGTGCCGAGGATGATGGCACCGATACCCGCCCATGCGGAGATATCGGCCCTGCCCTCGCTCTTCATGGCGAACTCCACTGAACCCAGCTTCGCCACATGGTTGGATCTCGGGTAGTTGAACCCGCCATAGACCATGACGAATAGCCCTGCCGCGACCAGCAACACAGCGACGATCTTGAGTGCTTTCATGCCTTGACCCTCCTGTATGCAGTCTAGGTGTCAAATCGGATTCGGTAATCCACTCGCGTGCGGCATGCACGCCCATACGCTTATCCACAGTATTAGCTCTTGACGACACCCTGAACTGTGCACCAGTGCACGGAACGGTGAGCAGCCTCTGTCTAACTTGAAAGATGTCCAGACGATGGAGATAGAGGTGAACTGTCATGAAATTTACATATACCGCTCTGTGCATCGCCCTCCTCTCCGCCGGTATCTATGCTGGTGAGACCGTGCGCGCACCCAAGATCGCTACCCACCCCGCACCACCCGCCTCCACCCACTGTCCGCCGGCGGCCACACAGCCGCCCCCGGCTGCGGCGACCCAGGCGCCTGCACGACGCATGGCCGACAAGCCGCCGGTCGAGCGCAACCAGGATGAGAAACTCATCCCGGGCAAGCCTATGGAGCCGAAACCGGTGGATCAACCACCGCCTCCGCCCTGCGCGCCATGACAGACGACCCGCGAACCGTCGCGCCCGATAATCGCGGGTCCAAGAAATGAATCAGGCATATTTCAGATATGCGCCGGCTTACTCCGGACTGCCCCTGCTATACCAGAGCATCGGCAGTCACCGGAGAAGCCCATGTCATTCATCAATCTACCGTTCATCGAGCGCCCATCTAAACCGCTGACGGCGCTCGTCGTTCTAGCCCTCGCTTTTGGCACTCTAGACTTGGTCGATGCCCTGTGTTTCTGGGGTTTGTCCATGGACGTGGAACCGATACATATATTCCAGGGTATCGCCAGCGGCTTGCTGGGCAGCAGCGCCTTCCATGGGGGTGTCACTGTCGCCGTGCTGGGTGCGCTCATCCATTACACCGGTTACTTCCTGCTTCTAGGCCTCTACTACATGGCGCTGAGGAGATTCCCGGTTCTTGCGCGGCAGCCGTACGCCTATGGATTGCTCTACGGCCTGACGACCTACCTGGTCGTCCATTACCTGATCCTGCCCATGTCCGCCTACCACATCGTGACGGGCTTCTATCTTGCGGGATTCGTCAACTCAATCCTGGCTCAGAGCATATTCGTGGGCATTGCCAGCGGATTCCTGGCCCATGAATCGCATTCGAAGGAGAAACGTCCCGCGGATGCGCCGGTTGAGGTACAACACGCAGCGCCCAGCCGCTGAAACAGCGTTTCAGCGGCTCAACACGGAAGCAGGACGACAGTCAGGCCAT
>Ga0206883_1037_pt1 | contig 27061 bp, 25 predicted proteins | sample Alteio_BWOrgCont_2_FD_152910 | JGI IMG/M metagenome (GOLD analysis project Ga0206883, IMG submission 152910) | Enriched cells from forest soil in Barre Woods Harvard Forest LTER site, Petersham, Massachusetts, United States -... | ecosystem: Environmental > Terrestrial > Soil > Temperate forest > O... | reverse complement strand
CGCTGCGCGACTGGGTGGGATCCAACCAAAACTAACCGCTGACCCATCCCATGGCCGAGATCGACTACGCCAAACTTTCCCGCCAGCAGAAGCTGGCGATATTTCTCATCGTGATCGGGCCCGAGGCGGCAGGGCGGAAAGCGCGGAATTGATGGGACCGACGAGCGACATGGGGGTTATTTGCCGATATCGAGGGTTTTCATCGCGAGATTCCGCGCGTTTTTGGCGAACGAGAGATTCGCCTCGTAGGCGCGGGAGGCGGTGATGAGATCGACCATCTCGTAGGCCAGGTTCACGTTCGGCATGGTCACCATCCCGTCGGGCCCGGCATCCGGGTGTTGCGGGTTGTAAACCTGCTGGCCCGGGGTGGGATCGGGCGTGATCGAGGCCACCTTGACCGTCTGGACGGAGGTGTCGTCGCTGCGGCGGAGCAGCTCCGTCGCGAAGGACACGACCTGCCGCTGGTAGGGGCCGCCCTTGTCCGTGCGGGTGGTCTGGGCGTTGGCGATGTTCTGGGCCACGATGTCGAGCCGGGTTTTCTGGGCCTCGAGGGCGTCGGCGGTGACATCGATGCCGGTGATGAGATTCATGGCGGGGATGCGCGATCGGCTCAGGAGGCGGAGACCTGGCCGCTGATGGCCATCTTGAGCTGCTTGATATTGCTCGTGACGATGTTCGCCTCGTATTCGTACTCGACCGAACTCTGGTTCATGGCCAGCAGCTCGTGCTCGATTTCGACATTGTTGCCGTCCGCGCGGACCGCGCGGGCATTGGGGTCTTCCACCAGCGTCGGGTTGGGGGCATCGGCGAGGGAACCGCTTTCGGCGCTCGCCTTGAGCTGCGCGGCGAAGTCCGGGGACACGTCCATCCGCCGGTAACCCGGGGTCTCCGCGTTGGCGAGATTGGCTGCGATCGCATCCTGGCGCAGGGCGGACGCGTCCATGAGCTTCCCCGCCAACTGATATATCTCGGATGAGAAGATGGGATCGACCATGGCCGCCTCTATAGGCAAGCCGCGTGCCAGCCCGCATTGGTGTTTTTTAACCAATTTAAAATCAATCGAATATAATAGTCTGGGGCGCTCGAAATGCCGCGGGCGCCGCGGACCCCGCCCGCCCTCGGCAGATTTTGCCCCGCAATGTTCGGCCCGCGGCTTCACCGCGGCGCGCTTTGTGACGATAAGCGGTGATCGCACCGATTTGGCGCGGCCAACGTTGCGCCCACATGAATCCAGAGCCCCCGTCACTCCTCATCGTCGAAGACGACGCCAGTGTCCTGGCCGCCTTGAAGGGCTCGCTGGAGCGGGAGCAATTTCATGTCGTGGCCTGCGACAATCCGCTCAAGGCGCTCGAGATCCTGGTCGATCGCGAGTTCGCCGTCATCATTTCCGACCAGCGGATGCAGGAAATGGCCGGGCTCGACTTCCTGGTGGAAAGCCGCCGGATGCATCCGGACAGCTCCCGCATTCTTCTCACCGCGGTCGTGTCGCTCCCGACGGTCATCGACGCGATCAACCGCGGGGAAATCTACCGCTTCGTGGCCAAGCCGTGGCTGCGGGAGGAACTGATCGCCACCGTGCGCGACGCGGTCCACCGCCACCACCTCACCCGGAGCAATACCGCGCTGCAGGCTGAAACCGCCCGCCTGAACGGACAGCTCACCGCGGCGAACCAGTCGCTTGAAACCAAGGTGCGCGACCTGGAAAGCCAGCGCCAGCAGCTCGATGCCGCCAATCAGGGGCTCACCGCGCGCTACGAAAATTCCCTGGAGCTTTGCCGGCGCATTCTCACCGCCTACGATCCCACCCTGGGCAGCCAGGCCAAGGCGCTGGTCGCCTACGCCGGGAAGATGGCGGAATCCGAGCATCTCAAGGACAGCGAGAAGCACGTCCTCCAATCCGCGGCCTGGCTCTGCGACCTGGGGCTGATCGGCGTGCCCCGCGAGCTTTACCGCACCTTCCGCACGGGCCGGACCGACCATCTCTCGGACCGCGAGCGTGCCATGATGCGCCATCATCCCGTCTACAGCCAGACGCTCGCCGCGCTGGTCGACCCCGGGACCGAGGTGGGAGAGACCATCCGAGCCCACCATGAATGTTTCGACGGCAGCGGCTATCCCGACGGCCTGAGCGGGGCCGCCATCCCGTGGCCCGCGCGCTGCCTGGCCGTGGCCGTCGGCTTCGTCGAATCCGGATTGCCGAAGGCGGCCGCCACCGAGGCGATCCTGGCGGCGGCCGGCCGGGCCTACTGTCCGGAGGCGGTCCGGCTCTTCCTCAAGGTCACCCACCTCGTCAGCCTGCCCCGCCAGGTCAACGAAATCCTCCTGGGCGAACTGGAGCCCGGAATGATGCTCGCGACCGGAATCTACAGCCCCCACGGCCTCCTCCTCGTCGGCGAGGGACAGACCCTCGGCCCCGGAATCATCGCCAAGATCCGCAATCACAACGAGGTGACGCCGATCAATCAGCGCCTGCTGGTATATACCTAGCGCCATTCACAGGTTCGAGTCCTGTAGCGTCCAGGGTTTCTCGATCAGAAACCCTGCCGCGCCGTGGCCAACGGCGAAGGCGGGCCTTTAAGTAGGGCTCTTAGTTCGTCCAAATGTCGCATCCAATTCATCGAGGACGGCAAGCGCTCGTCCTGGTGAACCCTTGGATGCCAGCGCACGAAAGCGAAGCTCGGCGTCAAACTGCGCCAAACCGATGGTGGAGAATTCCTCCATCAGTTTGTTGACGCTAATGCCGCGGTACTTGGCGAGCTGCCGCAGTCGCTCATGCCGGTCGTTGGGAACGCGAATCGTCATTGTAGCCATATCACACCACCTTTCTTAGAAATTCGCTTGGGGTCAAAACCTCGACCTCTGGAAATCGCAATTCCGCGCGCTTAAAATCGCGGATATTCTGAGTCACAATCGCCCCGGCTCCCCCTGCGATGGCCAGTTCGAAAACGTGGTTGTCTCCTTCGTCTGGCAAATTGGGTCGCCAAAGGTAATGCACAGAGACCCACTCGCACACATTGAGAAACCCGGCAAACAAGTCCTGGCGTTTTTCCGGACTCAACGGGCAATCCTTGAATAGGGCCGCCCGGGACATGACCGACTCGTATTCGCGGAAAAGCTTATCTCCCATGACGACCTGGCATCGTCCTTCGAGGCAAAAGCGTATCACCCGGCTGCTGGGCCCGGCACTGGCCCGAATGAGCGCGGCTACAAACACCCTGGTATCTAAAACGATTCTTAGCACGATCAAGTGATAGCACATATGCTATCAAAAGCAGGCTCGCTTTTGCGCCGGTAGCCGACAGCGAAGATGGGCTATCGGTTGGGGTTCGATCGTCACGTCGAGATGGCGATCGGAAGGAAGCGCTCTTTACGGGCGTCCTATACCCGCCAGCAGGGCTCACTCGTTCACGCACTCGAGCTCGTCGCCGGCTTCGCGATATTCATGGAGCTTGTTGCGCAGCGTGCGGATGCTGATCCCGAGCTTGGCGGCGGCCTGGGTGCGATTGCCGCCGGTCTTCTGGAGCGCGATCCGGATCGCGCGCTTTTCCAGCTCGGCGATCGAAAGCGTGGGATTTCCGTCCGGGGCCCCGATCTCGAGCGGAATCCCGTCGTCGCTCCCGGGCCCGGCCGCCTCGCTCCCGGCCGGCGGCAGGCTGTCCCCGGCGATCAGGGGCAGCTCGGACTGGAATCCGCCCGAGGCCGAGAGGCCGAGCGAGGCCGCCGTGATCTGCCGGCCGTTGCCGGAGAGGATGACCGCGCGCTCGATCGCGTTCTGCAGCTCGCGGACGTTGCCCGGCCAGCGATAAAGCATCATCGCCCGCAAAGCCGAGTCGGCAAAGCCGAGGATGCGGGTGCCGTGCTTGCGGCTGAAACGCTGGAGGAAGTATTCCCCGAGCACCTGGATGTCCTCCGGACGGTCGCGCAGGGGCGGGACCGCCACCGGAAAAACATTGAGGCGGTAGTAAAGGTCCTGGCGGAAATGCCCCTCCTCCACCCGGCGCAAAAGGTCCCGGTTGGAGGTGGCGATGATGCGGACATTGACCTTGATCGTGCGGTTGCCCCCCACCCGCTCGAACTCGCGCTCCTGCAGGACCCGCAGCAGCTTGGCCTGCAAGCCGACGGAAACCTCGCTGATTTCGTCGAGCAACAGCGTGCCGTTGTTCGCCAATTCGAAACGGCCCTCGCGCCGCTCGGTGGCCCCGGTGAAGGCGCCGCGCTCGTGCCCGAAAAATTCGCTTTCGATCAGGTTTTCCGAAACCGCCGCGCAATTCACCTTGATGAAGGGCTGGCGGCGCCGCGGGCTGCGGCGATAGATTTCGCGGGCGATCATCTCCTTGCCGGTGCCGCTCTCGCCGTGGATGAATACGGTGGCATCGGTCGGAGCCACCCGCTCGATCATCTGCCGCAGGCGCAGCATCGTCGGGCTGCCGCTCACCAGGGTGCCCTCCGCATTATCCGGGGAATCGCTCAGGAGCTGGTTGACCTGGACGAGCTGCTGGAACGACTGGACCTTTTTCAGGACCATGTCGATCTGCGTCGGCGTGAACGGCTTGACCAGGTAATCGATGGCCCCGGCCCGGATGCAGGCCACCGCCGACTCGACCGTGGCGTGCCCCGTGATGACAATCGTCATGGGCCGCTCCGGCAGCATCGCCAGACTCTCGAGAAATTTCTGGCCGTCGCCATCCGGCAGCCGGATATCGAGCATGATGAGATCGAAGGAATCCCGGGCGATCACGCTTTCCGCCTCACCCAGGGTCCGGGCCGTGGTCACGGAGCATTTCCGGCGCGAAAAAATCTCGACCAGGAGATTGCACACCACGCTCTCATCTTCGATGATCAGGACCTTTTCGATCGTCATGGATGGCGCTAGATGTTGATTTTCAGAGTGTAAACGAATCCCTCAGCCGCGGTAAATGTTTTAGGGTGAAGACCCCGGCGATTACAAAGTATATTTACTAGGCATTATTACCTAGGTCCCTTTTTTTTAAAAAAATATCGCGTCCGAGGCTCAAGCTCAGCCGCGCCGTGCCGATTGCTGCCTTAGGCCCGAGCCATCTTCATGTCCCCGCGTTTGCTATCCTTCCTCAGCGATATCGAAACCGCCCTGAGCGTCGCCGATCCGGCTCCCCAAGGGGGGACCTGGCAAAGCACCCGGACGGTCAACAACTACCTCGGTCTCGGCCGGCTGTACTTGTCGACGCGCTACAATCCGGAGCGGCTGCAGCCCCTCGGGGCCGTGCAATTGCAATCGCACCGGCTGGCCGACGGCTCGGTCTGCCTCAAGGCCTTCCTTTCCTGGAACGGGCGTCCGGCGGAGACGGTGCATGCGATTTACGACCAGCCCCATCTCGACTGGGGAGCCGAAGCGCGCCGCCTCGCCGCCGCCTGGCTCAACGGGCAGTCCCACGCCGCCGCGGAACCTGCGATGGCCTACGAGGCCCTGGCGGCCACGGGCTGATAGTTCTGGCGTCGGGATCCGTGCGGCGGTTGTTCCAAACCGTTCTCACGCAAAGCTGCAAAGGCGCAAAGAAATCATCGGCGGAATCAGTCTTAAATCCTCGGACCGTGACTAAATGCGGATTCAGACCGCGGCCGCGAGGCGGCCCGGGCGGCGGCGGTCCTTGCGGTATGCCGGGAGGAGCCGAGCAAGGCGCTGGCGGGCGGCGGCGATGCGCTCGCCCTCCTCTTTCAGTTGATTCCGGATCTGGCGCGCCCGTTCCCGGTTTTCGCGCCGGCGCTCCAGCCATGCCGCCAGCGGGTGCCGCAGCGCCACGGCCACTTCCGGATCCGCCATGAGGCGGCAGAAATCGGCCAGGAGCGGGGCGGCCCGTTCATGGACGGCCAGCGCCGGACCGCCCTGGCCGGCGCCCAGGAATATCGCTTCAGCCGAGGCCAATTCGTCGAGCGCGACCAGAATGCGGCTGGCCTTGGAGAGGGAGAGTGAACGGCGCATCGGAAGGCGGATCTAGTTTTGCAGCACCGGCGCACGCCCGGCGGTGGCGGTCGGCGGGGGCTGCCGGAGCATTTCGGCCCAGGCATCGCGCAACTCGCCGAGGAGCCGCTCGACTTCGACCACCGGCTCGATCCGCTTCTGCACATTGGCCTCGTAAAGCCGCCGGTGGTAATACTCGTAGAGCCGGTGCATGAGCGGGGCAAAATCGCCCCCATTCTCGAAATTGAGGGAATGGCTCAGCTCGCTGATGATGCGCTGCGCCTTGCGCAGATTGCGGTTGATCACCTCATAGCGCCGCAGGTCGGAGGGGGAGCGCGCGAATCCCTCCTTGGCCGCCGCCAGGGATGCCAGGGCGCCGTCAAACAGCAGCAGGACCAGCTGGCCGGGGGTTGCGGTCAGGATCGAGTTCGCGCGGTAGACCCGCGCATAGGCGGACGCAACCATCGGCGGTCTCAGCTCTGATCCTCGGAAGGATCAGGGGAGTTCAGGATCATCGCGGCCACCTTGGAAATCACGGCGGCGCCGGGGTAGTTTGGGTCCGCCGCCAGCGCCTGCCCGCGGGCGACCACCTCGGGCCGGACCTCGGGCTGGCTGCCCAGCGCTGCGTTCAACTGTTCGGCATTGTCGGTCTGGAGGCGGTCGCGAATGCGCTCGGCGCGCACCGGGCCCGCGGAGGAGGAATCATCGGACAGCGCGGCGGCCCGCGCTGTCCGGTCAAATGAAGAAGTGGAGTCAATCATGGGCTGCCTCGTTCACGCTGTATATCGGACCACTGCGGCCACACTTTAGCCGCGAAGGGAAAATTTTGCCGAAACGGCGCATCAGCGTTTCGGGAGGGTTTCAAAGGCGGTGTCGGCCGCGTAGAGGGCAAAGCGGCGCGGGCTGACCAGGTCGTCGGACGACAGGTCGACGGGCGCCCCCGGCTGGCTGTTCTTGCTGTAATAGCGCCGCAACCCTCCCACCACGCCCGGATTGAGGCAGCAGAAGACGTCGTCGAAACTCCAGATCAGATGCCGGTCGGCCACCGCCGCCAGTTTGGCCCGGATGCCAAGCGTCAGCGGCCGGTAGGGGTCGAAGGCGGTGATGTCGACAAACATGACCCCCTGGGCGCCGTATTCGGCTCCCAGCCTCGAAAGAAAGTCCGCCGGCAGGGAGTCCGTCGACGCGATGTCGGAAGCGCCAAAACTCTTGCCGCACTCCTCCCGGCTCAGGGTCACCACCTCGAAGCGCTCCTGCTGCTCGAGCGCGGTGGTGAAGATGGGATCGAGGTATTCGCAGGTCTCCGGCGGGACGAACTGGCCGCCGTGCACCGGCAGGACCACGACGCGCAGGAGCGCCGGCGAGAGCGAGCGCTCGCCGACGAAATTTGTCGGGCGGAACGATGCCGCCGGCTTGGTGTGCTCCTGCACCGCCGTCTTGGTGGCGGCGACGCCCGCGCAGCCGGCGAGGCCGCAGGCGGCCGCAATGAGAAGATGGAGCCTGAGGTTCGTTTTCATGAAGCGGTGCCGGATGTGCTGCCGGTCGAGCCGCTGGAGCCGCTCGAACTGGATGAGCTGCCCGAACCGGTCGACCCGGGAATATTGACGCTCGGCGCGGTGCTGCTGAGCGTGCTGCCCGAGCTGCCCGACGAGCCCGAGTTGAGGGAATTGAGGGATGCCTCCTCGTTTTGGTACTGCTCCTCCATGGCCTCCAGGTTGGTGAACTCCGTCTCCAGTTGCTGCTGCTGCGCGTCGAGCTGGGTCTGCATGGTCGTGATCTGGGTGCCCAGGTCGGTCGATTCGCTCTGCAGGGTCGACTGCTCCGATGTGTTCTGCCCGATGATGTCGTTGATCGCGCTGTTCATGACCGAACCGAAGCCGGTCTTGGCGGTTTGAAAAAACGCGGCCACCGCCGTCGGATTCGAGCTCAGGGCCTGCTGGAGCTGGGCGGAGTCGGATATTTCCAGCTGGCCCGTGGTGCCGTTGAAGTCGATTCCGAGCGAGTCGAGGCTGTTGATCGCCCCGCTCAAGCCGCTGCCGGCGCTGAAGGCGGTCATTTGCAACTGGCTGCCCCAGTCGCCCACCTCGTGGGTGGAGGAAAGCAGGGACGTCGTGACGGATCCGGACGAATTGGTCGTGATCTGGGTGTCGTTGGTGATGTCGGCTTGCAGCTGGTTGAAAGCGGTGATGAACGATTGGATCGCGGTTTGCATCCCCGAGGTGTCGGCGACCACCGCAATCGTCTCGTTATCGGTGGAATTGACGGTGACGTTGAGGCCGGGAACCCCCAGCTGGGCCGAGGTGAGGGCATTGCTCGCGCTGGTCTGCGACGGGCCCCCGTTCACGCTGAAAACGGCGTCTTCCCCATAGCTGAGGGTGGAGCCGGAACCGGTCGTCAGCCCGAGCGCCGCGGCCAGGTTGCCCTCCACGTCGCTCACTCCGATGCCGGTGTCGCCGGTGTCGTTATTGGCAAGGAGAATGCGATTATTGGCTGAATCGTAGGTGGCGGTGACGCCGGCGGTGGAATTGTTGATCTTATTCAGCAGCGTGGAGAGCGAATCGGTGCCGGCGTTGTAACTGATGCTGACCCCGTTGACGGTGAAGGACCCATTGCCCGAGCCGTCCAGGCCGGTCAGGGCGGTGCTCAGGCCGGCGCTGGACAGGGGCACCCCGGTCTTGAGCGCGCCCAGGGGGCCGGAGCTCGCGACGGAGGACTCCTCGTTGTTCGCCAGCTTCATCGATTGGAGAAAATTGCTGGTGTCGTTGTCCGCCCCCAGGCTCACCGTCCCGCTGGCCGCCGTGAGGGCGACCGTGTCCGTGCCGGTGTCGTAGGCCGCGGTGACATTTCCGCCCGTGGCGGTGGCAATGGCGGTGAAGACGTCCTGGAGCGACTCCGAGGTCGTGACCGTGATTTGGGCTCCGTTCACCGAGAAAGTGCCGGCTGTGATCGGATCCGCCAGGCCGAGATTGGCCAGGGTCGTGCCGGAAACATCGTCCGTGGGGTTCAGTTTCTGGCCGATTCCGCCGTGGCCGGTCAGCTTCGACGCCGTGGCGAGGTGGGTGACGTCGATATCGGTGTTGCCGATCGCCGTGCCGCTGTCGGCGTTGACCTGCCACGTCGAGTCCCCGGAGGTGGAACCGGCGGTGACGGCGCTGAACGTGCCCGGATCTTCCAGGGTAAAGATCGAGTTTTCGACGTTGGTCAGGTCGGTGCCGAGGCTGCCCAGCGCGGTGTCCTGATTGTTGACCGTGGTCTGCTGGGCCTTGACCTGATTCATGCTGGCGCTGTCCGCCTGGATGATCTCCGAAATGATGCTGGTCCAGTCCAGTCCGGAGACGAGCCCCGCTATTTGTACGCCGGCCATATGAGTCGAATGAGTGAGGGGTAATTCCCGTATTTCTTTTCGGCACAACCCGGGGAAAGTTGAGTGTTTTTCCCAAAATAAATTGGGTGCTTCCCCCTAAGTTTTCGCCCGCGCGGGCCGATTCCCCTTTTCGCCGCGGGCTTTTTCCACGGCCGGTGCGATCCGGAGCCGAACTCCCCGGATCCGACTGCGGCACGGAAGCCGCGCTTAAGATCAAGGAAGATACCATGTCCGTAGTCATCAGCAGCAACATCGCGGCGGAAGTCGCCGCCAATAACCTAGCGAACTCAAACTCCATGCTTCAGGAGAGCTTAGACAAGCTCTCCAGCGGCTCGAAGATCGTGAACCCGGCGGACGACGCCGGCGGCCTCGCGGTCTCCATGAAGCTCCAGGCGACGTCCGACCGCGACGGCGCCCTCCAGAACAACGTCAGCGACACCACCTCGTACCTGCAGACCCAGGACGGTGCCCTCCAGGTGGCCGGGTCGATCCTGGACCGGATTTCCCAGCTGGAAACCCTGTATCAGGATCCGACCAAGAACAGCTCGGACCTCGCCAACTACGACGACGAGTTCAGCCAGCTGCAGAACGAGCTCACGTCGCTCTCCAACGAGTCGTTCAACAACGTCTCGCTCTTCGGCACGAGCTTCAATGTCGACGTCACCGACGACCTCAGCTCGGCCAGCGCCGTCACGGTCGCCGCCCAGGACCTGACGAGCTCCACGACCGGCATCGGCACGCTGACGGCCAGCGGGGTCACCAGCCTGAGCGACCTCTCGCTCTCCGACATCACCAGCGCGATCCAAAACGTCGCGACCATGCGCGCCACCAACGGCGCCGAGCAGAGCCGGCTGACGTTCGCCTCGCAGCTTCTCACCACCAACCAAACCAACCTGAACTCCGCCATCAGCTCGATTACCGACGTCGACGTGGCGCAGGAGACCACCAACCTGGCCAAGTGGAATGTGCTGGTCCAAGCCGGGACCGCCATGCTCACCCAGGCCAACCAAAGCGCCCAGAATACGCTGAAGTTGATAACCGGATAGCCCCCACCGGCCTGACGTCCCCGCGCGGGGTGGAGTGATTGCCACCCCGCGCGTTCTCTCCCGCGGTTGTCTATGCGGGCGTCAGGTCCCCGGGGTCGGTCCACCCCCCATCGGCGCGTCCGACCGACGCGTCAGTTCTTTGAGGCCCCCCCTCAACGGCGCGGTCCGGCGCCCTCCCCCGGACACGTGGCGACGGCGGATCGTCGCACTTATCAAGGATCGATACCATGTCAGTCGTGATCAACAGCAACATAACCGCGAGTATTGCCGCAAACAATCTCGCTTACTCCAATCAGATGCTGCAAGAGAGCCTCACCAAGCTCTCGAGCGGATCCAAAATAGTCAGCCCCGCCGACGACCCGGGCGGCCTCGCAGTTTCCATGAAACTGACGGCCACCGCGAATCGCGATGGGGATCTCGAAAACAACATCAGCGATGCCACGTCGCTCCTCCAGACCCAGGACGGCGCCCTTCAGGTCGCCGGCTCGATTCTGGACCGGGTTTCCCAGCTGGAGACCCTGTATCAGGACCCGACGAAGAACAGCTCGGACCTCGCCAACTACGACGATGAGTTCAACCAGCTCCAGAGCGAGTTGACCTCATTGACGAGCGAGTCGTTCAACGGCGTCTCGCTGTTCTCGAGCTCCACCGGCGCCTCGCTCACCGTCTACACCACGGACGACCTGAGCACGGCGTCATCGATCAGCGTCTCCCAGCAGGATCTGGCCAGCAGCACGGCGGGCATCGGGGCGATCAACGCCTCCGGCGTCACCAGCCTGTCCGATCTGTCGCTGTCGGACGTCACCAGCGCGATCCAAAACGTCGCGTCCATGCGCGCAGTCAACGGCGCGGAGCAGAGCCGCCTCAGCTTCGCCAACACGATGCTCACCACGAACCAGACGAATCTCCAGTCTGCCGTGAGTAACATCAGCGACGTCGATGTCGCGCAGGAAACCACCAACCTGGCCAAGTGGAACGTGCTGGTCCAAGCCGGCACCGCCATGCTGACCCAGGCCAACCAAAGCGCCGATAACACGCTGAAGTTGATCACCGGCTAATACCTCCCGCGGTTGTTCTGATTCGCCCAATCCCGCCCGTCGAAATCCCAAAAAGCGGGACGTAGGCGGGCGGGACCGGCGGACCCGGGACGACAGCGGAGGCCCCGGCCGGTTGACAGATTCAAGGTTGGGCAAGGCCCCGGCTCGTCCGGGGCCTTCGCATTTTCAAAGGTAGACGCTTAAAAGTAGACGCGCCGTTCCGCCGCGTATCGACAAGGAACGCGGCGGAACGGCGCGTCTCCCTTCAGGCGCAAACGGCCACCCGCGCCGACTCCGCCACCACCACCCGCAGGGCGGCGGCGAGCCGGGCGTTGTCCTCCACGGCCAGGGCGCCGAGATGGCCGACTCGGAAAATCTTGCGGCCGAGATCGCCGCCATTCGGGCAGACGGTGCAGCCGTGCTCGCGCAGGCGCCGGACATAATAGTCCGGCGCGAGGCCGCCCGTCGGCTGCAGCGCGGTGAGGGCGTTGGACGGCGACTCCGAAAACAGGCGAAAGGGCAGGCCGTCCAGGCGGCCCCGGAAATCCTCCGCCAGCATTCCGACGGAGGCGGTCACCCGATCCGTCCCGCGCTCGAGGATCGCCTGCAGCCGGCGCTCGAGCTGCCGGATGATCCCGATGGCCGGCGTGAAGGGAGTCTGGCCGCGCTCGCCGTCCTCCAGGTAGCGGCGGAAATTGAAATAATAGGAGCGCGGCCGGCCCGCGCGCGCCCGCGCCAGCGCGCGATGGTTCAAAATCGCGAAACTCAGGCCCGGCGGCAGTCCCAGTGCTTTTTGCGAGCTGAAGAGCAGGGCGTCGATCCCCTGGCGGGTCATCGCCAGCGGATCGGCCAGGAAAGATCCGATCGCGTCAACCACCAGCAGCAGGCCGTGCTGGCGGCAATAGCGGGAGAGGAGGTCCAGGTCGTACACCGTGCCCGTGGACGTCTCGTGGTGATTGACCAGCAGGACGCCCCCCGGGCCGTCCGGCACCGGAAGGTCGGACGGCCGGATCTGCCTTCCCGGCTCCAGCGAAATTTCGACTTCGGCGGCGCCGTGGCAGCGGCAGATCTCGCCGAAGCGCTTCCCAAATTCCCCCCCGTTGATCCAATAGGCGGTGGCGGAGGGGGGAAGAAGATTGAGGACGGCCGCCTCCATCGCCGCCGTTCCCGAAGCGGTCAGGATCACGACCCGGTCCCCGCCGGAGGCGCCGGCGGCCGATTTCAGCATCCGCTGGCAATTGAGGATCGTGTCGGAAAATTCGGCGGTGCGGTGGTAGATCATCTGCCGGCCGCCGAGATCGAGCGAATCCGGGTCCATCATGACCGGACCCGGGGTGAAGAGAGTTTCCCGATTCGGCGTTTTCATTTTCATGCGGCCGAGGCCCCCATCGCCGCCGCCGTGGCCGAGCGGCGAAGGAATTCCTGGATCCGGTCATAATCCTCGATGTAATCGAGCTCGGCCCAAAAACAATCGACGACCTCCGCGACGCGCACCGGCATGCCCTCGCGGCACAGGCCGTAAAGGACGTCCTCCCACCACAGCCCGTGCTGCTGCTGGCCCTCGACCATCGCCTGCAGCCGGGCGCGAAAGCCGGGTATGGCCGATCGCTCCAGCTTGGCGATGCCGACATACTCGCCCGTGGTCTCGCCCGGGGTCAGGTTCTTGCCGAAGCGGCGGAGCAGCCCCTGCTCGTAGCCGAAACGGTAGTCGGCCTCCTCCACCCGGCGCGGGTCGGCCAGCATCACCACCTCGCCCTCGCTTGCCATCGCCTCGTCGAGCAGCCGCGGCTCAAAGAAAAGATCGCCGTTCAGGATCATGGCGTCGTCGTTTCCATCCAGTTCCTCGCGGGCAAACCAGAGCGAGCTGATCGAGTTGGTGATGGGATAAAAGGGATTCAGGTAGCAGCGCAGGTCCGGGCTGGCGCCGAGCTGCCGCCGCAGTTGCTCGCCCTCGTAGCCGAGGACGAGGACGATGTCGCGGATCCCTTTTTCGCGCAAAAGCCGCAGCAGCCGGCCGATGAGCGTCTCGCCGCCGACTTCGGTGCAGCATTTGGGTTGTGAGCCGAGCCTCTTCTTCAGCCGCGAGCCGATGCCGGCCGCCATGATGATCGCTTTCATTGGTTTTCCTGGGTTGTTGGGGTCATATCGCCGCCTGCTCGGCGGGCGGATTTTCGGCCGCCAGCCGGTCTTCCAGCGCCTGTTTGATTGCCGGGCCCACGCCGCCGGGGCGCGCGCCCATCCGGCGGCGCAGTTCCGCCGCGCGAAACTCCCGGCCGCTGTCCTCGCCCGCCGCGGTCCTGTCGAGAAAGCCGCGGATCTCGGCCTCGCTCGTCGCCCACGCCTGGTGGCGGCGCACGTAATCGAGGTCGATTTCGTAGTCGAGGTGCGCGATGGGACCGTTGGGGTTGTGCAAATGGCAGACCGGCTTGCCCGTGATGCCGAATTCGATCAGGAGCGAGGAGCAGTCCGAGATCATGGCGTCGGCCGCCGCCAGCACCGGAAAATAGGAGGAAGCCAGGTCGATCCGGATGTTGCCGGCCTCGTGGCAGCGCCGCGAAAAATCGTCCAGCTCCGCCCGGGTCATGATCCCGCGCTGCTCCAGGGCGGCAAAAAAAATGGGATGCGGCCGGATCACGAAAGCGAGGTCCGGCCGCCGGGCGAATTCCTCCACCATGAAATCCCGCCAGCGCAGGAAGGTCGAATAGCCGTCGCCAAAGCGGGTGCCGTTGAGCCGGACGTCGAAATGGGGGTTCCAGAGAATCAGCGGCCTCCCGCCGGCAAAGGCGCGCAGTCCGGGGTCGGGCGACGTCTCCATGTCCAGGCAAAGCGCGTCAAATTTGGGATGTCCAGTCACGATCACATGGCGGTTGCCGGCCCGGCAATGCTCGGCGAAAAGATCCCGGTGCGCCGGCGAGCGCGCCAGGACGGCCCAGGCGAACTGCTGCAGGGGCATGTTGAATTGAAACAGCACGTCCTCGTGATTGCCCCCGATCTCGATGGCGTAGGGGACGTAGCAAAGGCGATGACCCGCCCGGACGAGGTCCGGCACCCTCCACCCGTCGGGCCGGGTCGAGTCGTAGGGGTTCTGCAAAAAGACGAGGTCCGCGGAATTTTTCTGGAGCGAGAAATCCTCCCAGCGCACGTGCGGTATCCCCTCTTCCTTCAAGAAGGCGAATATCCGGTTTTTATCCTCCCCGCGGGTGCTGGCCTCATACGAGGGATGCTCCCAGGGCAGCGCCACCACCACCGTCTCCCAGGCCGGATCCGCCGCGAAAGCGGCATGCACCGAGGCCATGCAGGCCCAGGAGTGCCCATTTTGCGCCACAAAGACAATGCGCCGCCGCCCTGATCCGACGGCCGGATGGCCGGAGGCCGCCGCTTCCGGTTGGCCGAAGCTCCGGGCATACCAGGTTTGGGCCTCCTCAAACCGGCCCTGATGTTTGAGGGCGTGACCGAGCCAGCGCATCAGGATCACATCGGAGGGCGCGCGGGCCAGTCCTTCGCGGAAAGCCTTTTCCGCGTCCCGGGCCCGGCCCAGGCTCAGCTGGGCCTCACCCAGGCCGTACCAGGCCAGCCCGTGATCGGGATCGAGCCACAGCGCCCGCTGGAAAGCGGGAACGGATTCGTCGAGGGTGCCACCCGCCCGGCGGAGGGCCAGGGCGAGCCGGCAGCAATAGTCCACCCGGTTGGGAGCCAGCCGCACCGCCTCTTTCAAGGAGTTGAGGGCCTGGCCGTAAATCATCCAGGCGCCGGCATAACGAGCAGCCATGACTCCAGCCAGACCCTCAAGAAAATGGGCTTCCGCCGCACCCGGATCCGCGCGGCGCGCCAGGGTCGCAAAACGCAGGGCTTCGCTCCACTCCCCGGCATCGAAGGCCCGCCAGGCCTTCGCCACCCAGCGCATCGGCATTCGCTTCCGGACCTCGGCGGACCCGCCGGCCGCCTCCAAAAGGGGAATGCGGGGATCGCGCGGGGCCTTCAGGCGCGCCTGCGCGAACATTTTCGCCGCCGTCGCATCCTGGCCGGTTTCCTGGGCCAGCTCGCCGATCACCAGGTAGGGTTCGGCCGATCCCGGATTCTCCACCATGCTCTTTTTCGCGAAGGCCAGGGCCTCCTGGATCTCGCCGGCCTGAAGAAAGCCTCGCGCTTTTGCCGCCGCGGCCTCGATCGGTTTGCGCCCGCCCACTCCCTGGCGGACAAAAAATCCCGGAATTGCGGCCGACTTCTGGTAGCCGGACGACCACGCCGCGTCCGCGCCCGCATCCCAGATCCAAACCCGCGCCGGAGTGCCGGGTCCGGTGGCTTTGGCCGCCGACCGGCTGACCACCGCAAGATCGGCGCGCGGGTCGGGCCCGCCCGCCGCCGCGCGGGTGATTTCCACCCGCGGCAGGGTGTGGAACAGGCGCTCGAAATCCGCCGGCACGTCGCGACCGAACGATATTTGGACGGACTCCTGCTGGCTGTGCGCCGCCTGAATCTCCTCATACACCTGAAGCGCGGCGCGAATTCGCTCCGCATCCGCGCCCGGCGGGATGATGGGCCGCGCCGGCCCGGCCGCCGCGAATTCGGACGGAGCGCGGCCGTCGGAGACCAGGCTCGCGAAGGCGGACCGCCGGCGTTTTTCATTGAGATGAGCGTCGAACCAGGCCGCGGCGTTCGCGCCCATGGCCTCGGCCGCGGCCGGCCGGGCCAGAAGATCCGCGGCCCGCTCCGCCAGTTCTTCCTCCGTGCCATACGTCGCCAGTTCACGCCCCTCCTGCCACAGCGTTTTCCAGCCCGATTCGGGCGACAGGCGGTCGGTGAGCAGGGCGCCGCCCGCGGCCATGACTTCAAGGCAGCGCAGATTGAGATCGCCGTTCAAGCTGACGTTGAGGCCGACCAGCGACGCTCCATAAAAGTCGAGGGCTTCCTGCTGCGGCTTGGACGCGATCGCCAGCGGCAGCTTTTTCTCCGCCAGCATCGCCGCCAGGCGCAGACGCCGCTCGTGGAGGGCTCCCACCTGCCCGACCAGCGCGATCCGCGGCTCGCGCCGGGCGCGGCGCGCGGCCGCCACCACCGCATCCCCGTGGGGAAAAGTCAGCCCCGGAAACCAGAATAAATTGCGAATGCCCGCGGCCCGAAAGAGGTCGATATGATGGCGGGTGTAGAGGAAGACCACCCGGTCGAAGCGCTGCGCGGCAATATAGTCGATCATGCCCAGGATCGGCCGCTTGAGATGATGGGTGTCGGCGACCAGGAGCACCTTCGGGCCGCGCACGGCGTCCAGATTGCGCGGAACGCAGATCCAGCTCGAGTCGACGAGGCAGACGACGGCGTCGGGCAGGTGGTCGGCCGGCAGGCGGGAGACCACCTTGGCGAGATCGAATTCACCGGACGGCGTTCGCAGCGACAGGAGCTTTCCCGCCAGCTCCTCGTTGGGGAAAAACGGTCCGCAATTGATCTGCTCGTCGCCCAGGCGGGGCGGCGCCATGTAATGGAGGGGCGAACCGGAGCAAAAGAGGATGCGCATGCGCGACCTAGGTCTGCCGGTGCGAACCGAGGTTTCGCCGCCAGGGGGCGGCGGCGGGATTGAAGCTGACCTCGCGCACCCGGCGCCGGTCGGCGGCCGCCCGGCCCGGCTTTACGGCGACCAGATCGCTCGCGGCGGACATCACCCGCGTGGCGATTTCAAAATCCTTCGGATCGAGCGTCTCGCTCAGGCAGGGATCGGGCAGGACAATCGGCAGCAGCATGGGGCCATGGTGAGCATACTCCGAACCACATTTTATAAAATCTTGTAACCCATTACAGTGTGATGATTTAAAATTTTCGCCTTCGGGATTTTTGCCGCCGGGCCTTCGCGCCGCGTCCGACCCGGCAAATTTTTCACGCCGCGGCGCAACGCTCCAGCCACATCCGCCTGAAGCCCGACTCCAGGTCGCGCACAAATCCCGCCTCGTCGCAGAGGGCGCTGGCCCGCATGCGCTCGCGCAATTCCCGCCGCAGGGCGGCCAGGCGGGGCAGGTCGGCGGCCAGCGCGCCGGCCGCCGCCACATAGCCCTCCTCGGTCTGGGCAATCCCCTCCGAAAATCCGACATGGCTGAGCAGGCTGGCCCCCACCCGGGAGGCGTGGGTTCGGCCCGCCAGCGTGATCACCGGCACTCCCATCCAGAGCGCCTCGCAGGTCGTGGTCGTGCCGTTGTAAGGGTCGGTGTCCAGGGCGATATCGACCCGGTGATAAAGGCTGAGATGCCGCGCCACCGAAAGCTCCTCGCCGTTGAATTCAATCCGCTCTCCCGGCACACCCTGGCCGACAAACTGCGCCCGCACCGCCATCGCGGTCGCGGGGTCGCCCAAACCGCGCGACTTGAGCAGGAGGACCGCGGCGGGCACCTCGCGCAAAATGCGCGCCCAGCGACGGATGGTCCCGGGGCTCACCTTGGCAAAGTTGTTGAAGCAGGCAAAGGTGACCTTGCCGGCCGAGGGAGCCGGGAGGGGCCCGACCGCCGGGCTTTCCGCGGGCGGGCGGTAGCAGGAAAACGTCCGGGGCAGGCGGAAAAGTTTTTCGCTGTGCCAGGCCTCGGTCTGTCCCGGCGGATCGCAGAGGACCTCGGTCAGGCGGTAATCGATCGCCCCCAGCCCGGTCGTGTTGGGATAGCCCAGCCACGTCACCTGCACGGGAGCCGGGCGGCGCGCAAACACCGGCAGGCGGTTGCGCGCCGTATGCCCGGCCAGGTCCACCAGGATGTCGACCCGATCGCGGCGGATCTGCGCTTCCAGCTGCGCGTCGGTCAGCCGCGAGGTCTCCCGCCATTCGCCGGCCTGCCGCCGCAGGCGCTCCGTCACCCCGTCCGGCATCCGGGTGTCGGAATAGCAGATGGATTCGATCTGCCCCCGGTCGTGGCGGGCCAGGACCGGCTCAAAAAAATACGAGACGGCATGGCGGACCAGGTCGGGCGAGACATATCCCACCCGCAGGCGCCGCTGCGGGGAAAAATCATGGCCGGCCGGCCGGGCCGCCGGCGGCGCGCCGCCGGCGTGGACGCTGGCCCAGCGACCGTGCTCCGCCGCGACCTCGGCCGGGTCGAGTCCCGGAATGAAATTGAGGGTGTAGAGGAGATTGCTGTGGGTGGCCGCGCGCGGCTGGGTCCGCAGGGCCGCCGCGTGATGGGCCAGGGCCTCCGCCGCGCGCCCCTGCGCCTTCAGCACCCGGCCCAAATTGTCATGCGCCGCCGGATACCCGGGCCGCAATTCCAGCGCCCGCTTCAGTTCGCGCGCGGCCTCGGCGCAGCGGCCGCGCAGCAGCAGGGCATGCCCGAGGATATTGCGCGCTTCCGGGCGGTACGGTTCCAGGGCCAGGGCCTGCCGGAAGCACTCCTCGGCCTGGCTCAGGTGGCCCAGTTCGAGGCAGCACACGCCGAGATTGAGCCAGATGGCCGCCTGGACCGGATCGAGCCGGGCCGCGGTCCGCAGGCTGGCCGCGGCCTCGGCATAGGCGCCCAGGCCCTTCAAGGCGTTGCCGAGCTGGTGGTGAGCCTCGGCCCAGCCGGGATGCAGCGCCGCCGCCTGGCGCAGCTCGGCCAGCGCCTCCTCGAGGCGCCCCTCGTTCCGGAGCGTCCGCGCCCGCGTCAGATGCGCGAGATCATACTCCGGAGTGGCACGGGCTTCCAGCCCGTGTTCGCTGATAACATGGGCTGGACGCCCATGCCACTCTTTGGCGGTGGTCCCGCTCATGCCGCCCTCCCCGCGCCGGCCTCGACGCCGGGACGGCAGTACTCCCGCCAGATCCCGCGCAGGGCCGCCCCGAACCGCGCGGCCTGCCCGCGGTGATCGAGGAGGGCGGAGCGGCGCATCTCCTCGCGCAGCGTCGCGCGCCAGCCGGCCCGCCCGCTCCGGTCGGCCGCGACGGCCGCCGCCTTCGCGATATAATCGTCCCAATCCTGCGCCAGCCATTCGGGGTGGCCGACCGCATGGAGCAGGCTCGCCCCCACGCGGCTGGCGTGGCGGTCGCCCGCGCGGCTGATGACGGGGACTCCCATCCAGAGCGCCTCGCAGGTCGTCGTCGTGCCGTGATAGGGAAAGGTGTCGAGTGCGACGTCGACCCGGCCGTAGGCCGCCAGATGTTCGCGCACCGTGCGCGTCCGTTCCAAGAACTCGACCCGTTCGACCGGAATCCGGGCGGCCTCCAGGCGGCGGATCGCCTCGGTCTGCAGGGCTGGAACCGACAGGCCCGCCCCCTTGAGCAGCAGGCGTGAATCGGGCGCGATCCGGAGCAGCCGGCTCCAGGCGAGCAGGGTGTGGTCCGTGACCTTGGAAAAATTATTGAAGCAGCCGAAGACAATCCTCCCTTCCTGGCCGGACGGAGCCGGCAGCGGCTCGGGCGCCTCAGCCGGCGGCGCGTAGCTCCAGGCCGTGGCGGCGAAGCGCAGCAGCCGCTCGCTGTTGAACGCGTCCGCCTGGCCCGGGGGATCGGTCAGCGGGTCGACGAGGCGATAATCCATCGCCGGGAGGCCGGTGGTGTCGGGATACCCGAGATAGGTCGCCTGCAGCGGCGCCAGCCGGCGGGCAAAAAGCGGCAGGCGGTTCATGCCGGTATGCCCGGCGAGGTCGAAGATGACATCGAGGGCGTCGCCGCGGAGAATGGCTTCGAGAGCGTCGTCGCTCTGGCCGGCGACCACCCGCCAGCAGGTCGCCAGCCGGCGCAGCCGCTCCGAGGCGGCGTCAACCACCGGCTGGTCGTGGTAGAGATAGAGGTCGAAATCCGAGCGGTCGAGGTGCGCCAGCAACGGCTCGATAAAATACGCGACGGAATGGCGATGGAGATCCGGCGAGAGGAATCCGATGCGCAGGCGCCGCTCGGGCTCGCGCTCCTGGGGAAATTCCCGCCGGCCCGGTCCGCCGACCGCGGCGCCAAATTGGCGGTGCTCCTCGAAGATTTGATCGCGCGACCGGTCGCCGAGATATTGCAGCGCGACCAGCCGCGCGCTCCGCGCCTGGTGATTGCGCGGGTTTCCCGCCAGCGCGCGCTCATAGGCCTCGACGGCGGCCGGCAGCCGGTAGCAGCGCTCGAGGGTCAGCCCCCGGCCCGCATGGGCGTGGTCCAGCCGCGGATCGATCTGCAGCGCGCGCGCAAAGGCTCCGAGCGCCTCGCCCAGGCGTCCGAGGTAAAGGAGGCAGACCCCGAGATTGGACCAGGCTACCGCGGCCTGAGGCTGCAGCTCGGCCGAGCGGCGAAAGTGGGGCTCGGCCGCGGCGTGCCCGCGGATATCGACCAGGATCGCCCCGAGGCGCTCATGGGCCTCGGCGTAATCGGGCTGCAAGGCCAGGGCCTCCTCCAGGGCGCCCACCGCCTCGCCCAGCCGGCCGAGATGGCGGAGGATTCCGCCGAGATGGTACCAGGCCTCCCGGGCCTTCGGGTCCAGCGCGAGCGCGGCGCGGAGCGCCTCCTCCGCCTCGGAAAAACGCCGCAGCACCCCGAGCGCGATGCCCAGGCGCAGGCAGGCCGGCGCCGATTCGGAATTGAGCCAGCGGGCGTGGGCCAGAAGCGCCACCGCCTCGGCCGGTTCGCCCTGCTGCAGGGCGGCCAGCCCGCCGAGATGGACGGCGTCGAAATTGCGCGGATAAGCGGAGCGGACACGGCGGTAAATCGCCGCAGCCTCCGGCAACCGGCCCTTTTGATGAAGGACCAGCGCCGACTTGAGGAGTTGGTCAGAAGTCGAAGGAGTCATGGGCGGCGGATGACGGCCATCACGCTGCCTGGGTTGAAACGGCACCCGCGGGAAAAACTTGAATTAAAATGCCGTCTTTGGGCTAAACCCGCCGCGTATCGCGCCGATCTAAACCAAGAACTCCCGCGCTCCTTCCATGCCTTTACCGCTCCTGTCTCCTCCACCCGCACCCGTTGGCTCGCGCTATAAGGACGACGAAATCCGCCGGCGCATCGACGCCTGCCCGAAGCTGGCCTCGCTCCAGAGCATCAACAAGGCGCTGGCCCATCTCGTTAACAGCGAACAGAGCCTGACCTCCCAGATCGCCGAGATCATCCGCCGCGATCCCTCGCTGTCGGCCCGGATCCTGCGGATGGTCAATTCGGTTTACTTCGGGCTCTCGGCGCAGATCAGCGACATCGAGGACGCCGTTTTTTTTCTCGGTCTTCGCCAGCTGCGCGAACTCTCGGTCGCCACCCCGGTTATTGAGGACCTCGAGCGGCTCCAGTCCCGGGCTTTTCCCCCCGAGCTCTGGAAGGGCCTGTGGGCCCACAGCATCGGCACGGCCATCCTCACCCGGGAAATCCTGGCGTCGGCCCCGATCACGGTGGACGACGAGATCGACTACCTCGTGGGACTGCTCCACAATCTCGGCAAGATCGTCATGGCGTATGCCTTTCCCAAGGAGCTGGCCGCGATCGCGGAGACGCCCCTGGCGACGCCGGCGGAGGTCTGCGCGCTGGAACGCGAGGTGATCGGCTGGGATCATGCGCAGATCGGCGGATATTTCCTGGAGCATCACCATCTGGCCGAGGAGATCGTCTTCGCCGTGCGCTACCACAACGAGCCGGGCGACGCCCCGCGCCACCAGTACTTTGCCTCCGCGGTCCAGGTGGCCGACTGCCTCGTCCGCCACATCGGCATCGCCAGCGGATTCGAAAAGGTCGACGCCATCCCGGAGGGCTATTGGACGCAGCTCCCGGGCTGGAAGATCCTCTACGATTCCGACCGTCCGGAGACCGGCATCGCCCGGGCCTCGCTGGAGAAGACCGTGCGCAGCCTCCCGGAAATTCTCAGCGGCTTGCTGTGAGGGCCTCATGAAGGAAGCCGCTGCCACGACCGCCGAGGCGGCGCCGCCCGAAAGGCAGCCGGCCGCGGAGTCGTGGCTGGGCCCCTGGGAATCGAGCGCCATGCCCGTCTACTGCCGGGATCCGGCGGGCCGGCTCGTCGCTTCCAATCTCGCGTTCAATCGCAAGTTCGGGCGCGCCGGCCAGCCGATGATCGGAATCGCGGTCGAGACGCTGATCCATCCGGAGGACCGGCCGGCATTTCAGACCGCGGCCCGCCGCCCCGGCCGGCTCACCCCCGAATCGGGCCGGACCTTTCGCTGGCAGACGTCCCACGGCTGGCGCTGGTTCGCCTGCGAGGAAAGCACGATCTTCGACGAGGCGGAGCGCCCGGTGGCGACCCGCGCCCTGTGCCGCGACATCACCCGCCAGAGGCTGGCGGAGGAGCTCTATATCAAGCTGTCCCGGGCGGTCGACCAGTCGCCCGTGGCGATCGCCATCACCGACGCCGAGGGCCGCATTCAATACGTCAATCCGCGGTTCGTTCATGCCACCGGACACAGCCTGGAGGACATCCTGGAGCGCAAGGTGGAGGTGCTGCGCGAGGGCCACGGCAGCGAGGAGTCCTACCAGCGATTCTGGGCCACGGTGCGCGCGGGCGGGGAATGGCGCGGCGAAATCTGCCGGCAGCGGCCCGACGGCAGCCTGCTTTGGGAGTCGGTCCATGTTTCCTGCATGCGCAATCCGGCCGGGGAGATCACCAATCTCCTCTGCCTGCGCGAGGACATCACCGAACGCCGCCGCCTGCAGGACGAATTGCGCCAGGCCCAGAAAATGGACAGCCTCGGCACGCTCGCCGGCGGCGTCGCCCACGATTTCAACAACCTGCTCGCGGTCGTGACGGGCTACGCCGACATCGCCGCGCTGAATCCCGGCGACCCGGCCATCCTGCAGAAAAGCCTGCGCGAAATCGTGCGGGCGGCCCAGCGGGCGAGCGGGCTGGTGCGCCAGATCCTCACCTTCAGCCGGAAGGCCGAGGTTCATTTCGCGCCCATGGACTTGAACCAGCTCGTGCGCGACCTGGTCACCCTGTTTTCCGAGACCTTCCCCCGGATGGTCAAGTTCAGCGTCGATTTGCGGGAAGGCCTTCCCGCGCTGCAGGCCGACCACAATCAGCTGCAGCAGGTCATCTTGAATCTTTGCGTCAACGCCCGCGACGCCATGCCGGCCGGCGGAGTCCTCTCCGTCAGCACCGCGCTTTGCCCCCGGGGCGGGCTCGCCAATCCGCTCGCCGATCCCAACCAGAGCTATGCCCGCCTCCGGGTCGGCGACACCGGCATCGGCATGACCCCGGAGGTCCGCAATCGCATTTTCGAACCGTTCTTCACCACCAAGGAGGTCAACCAGGGCACCGGGCTCGGACTCGCGGTGGTTTACGGGATTGTGGCCTCCCACCGCGGATTCATCGAGGTGGACAGCACCCCCGGCGCCGGCAGCTCATTCCAGATCTACCTCCCGCTGGCCGAGAATGCCCCGCTCGCGGCCAGCGCGTCGGTGTCGTGCGACTTTCCGGGCGGCAGCGAGGCCGTCCTGGTGGTGGACGACGAGGACCCCTTGCTCCAGCTGCTCGAGATGGCCCTGACCGCAAAAGGCTACAAGGTCACCTGCGCCGGCAATGGACTGGATGCAATCGACATCATCGCCGATCGCGGCTGTCCCCTGGACGCGGTCCTGCTCGACCTCAACATGCCGGGGGCGACCGGCCTGGAGGTCCTGAAGTTCATCAAGGCGACGCGGCCGGAACTCCGGGTCCTCGTTTTGAGCGGGGACCTCAAGCCGGAGGCGCGGGCCGAGATTGAAAAGCTGGGCGAGGATTACTTTATCCGCAAACCCTACGCCCTGGACGACCTGGGGCGGCGCCTGCGCCGGTTGCTGGAAGAGTGAGTGCGGCATGGGGGCAAAATTCCGGCATTCCCGCTCAAGCGGCGCGCCGGCCGGCCGATATCAGGGGCGGGCTGATTTGGAAACAACCGTGGGCATGCTGAAACGCATTCTCCATGAATACTTCGGTGAAACCGCGGTCGTCGGGCAAGCGGTGGGGCGGGCTATTGCTGGCTCTTCTCGTCCCGCCACTCTCCACAGGCGTATCGCAACCCGGCGCGCAAAACGAAGCACCGCCGTACTCCGGGGAAAAGTCGCGCTCGTACCTCAGCGTCGTGGGTCCGCCACCGCTGCGGTTCCAGGATTCCGAGGTCGCCCCGCAGTGCGATCTGTCCACCCGGCCGCCGGCCGGGGCGCCTCCCCTCCCCCCGGAAAAACATGCCGATGCGGCCTCCCGCCAGGATGTCCTGGTCAATCCGGGCGGGTCCGAGTCGGCGAAGAAGACGGCCAAGGTCGAATTGGAAGCGCCGCCCAAACCCGGACCCGCGGCGATCCTGCCCGACGACGGCGACCCGCGCGTGCGCCCGGAGGACTTCCTGCCCTTTTTCCAGTTTCCCAGCGCGCACTCCGGCCCGGCTGAATCCTCCCTGGCCCAGCCTCCGACCGCTCCCGCTCCCGGACAAATCCCTCCCAGCTCCGCCACCTATCACGAAGAATGAAAGCTTCCCAGTTTGTCCTTTGCCCCCTTTCCCTCCTGGCCCTCGCCGTCCTGGTTCCGGCCCGGTCGGCGGGCGCGCCGGCGGCGCCCGCGGCAAAGTCCGGCGCCGGCGGGGATGTGGAACCGCAAAGCCTCCTGCGCCTGGGCGCAAACATGAGCGGCCGCGGCGACTACAGCACGGCGGCCATCGCGTTTTGGCAGGTGCTGAAGCGGCCGGACGCCCCCCTGGAGGACAAAAAGACCGCCTTGCTCGGGCTCGCCCACCTGCATCGCCGGGAGGGCTCCCTGACCAAGGCGGCGGCGATCTACGAAAAGTACATCAAGGACTATCCCGATGACGAGCGCATCCCCGACGCCCTCCTGGAACTCGGCCGCACCCTCCGCGACATGGGGGTTTACCGGATGTCGATCGGCTGTTTTTACAGCGTCATCAATTCGACCCTCAAATTTCCGTCCCAGGACTTCGAGCATTACCAGCTCCTCGCCAAGACCGCGCAATTTGAAATTGCCCAGACCCATTTTGAGGCGGGGGAATTCGCGGAGGCCGGAAAGTATTTCTCCCGCGTCCGTCTGCTGGAGCTGGCGCCGGCCGACCGGGCGCGCGCTCATTTCATGTCCGCCTTTGCGGAGCAGCTCAGCGGCGACCTGGACACCGCCGTGGTCACCCTGCGCTCCTTTCTGGAGGAATGGCCGGCGGACAAGAATGTCCCCGAGGCCCGCTACCTCCTCGCCACCATCCTCCGCCAGCTGAACCGGCCCCAGGAGGCGCTGGCCGTCACCTTCGAACTGCTGCGGACGGAGCACGCCAATTCGGCGGCCGATCCCCAGCGCTGGTCCTACTGGCAGCGCCGCACCGGCAACCAGGTGGCCAACGATTTCTTCCAGGACGGCGACACCTTCGACGCCCTGGCCATCTACCAGGGGCTGTTTGAGCTGTCGGACAATCCCGCCTGGCGCCTCCCGGTCACCTACCAGATCGCCCTCTGCGAGGAACGCCTGAGCCAGCTCGACAAGGCCCGCGCCGCCTACGCGGCGATCGTCGCCGCCGCCGGCCCGGGAGCCGGGGCGCCCGTCACCCCCGAAATCGCCGATTTGGCGCAGATGGCCGCATGGAGGCTTGCGCACCTCGATTGGCGGGATCAGACTGACCGCAAGTTTTCCGTCCTCTTTCCCCCCGTCGAAAAGCCGTCCGCCACGCCCGCTCCTCCCCTCCCGCAGCCCACCTCATGACGTCGCCGGATCCGCTCAGCCTTCACCAGCAAATCTGCGACGAACTCTACGCCCTCGCCCTCGACGAAAACCGCTTTCTCCAGCAGGAGAAACGTCCCCCCCAGGCAGCCTTGCTGGAAAGAAAGGCCGGCTTGCTCCTGCGGCTGGACCAGTCGCTGGCCGCCCTGCGCGCCGCGCCGCGGCCGGACCCCGCCCGCCGTTCCGCCCTGGACAAGGCGCGCTCCCGGATCATGCAGATTCTCCAGCTCGACCGCGAGAATGAGCAGCTGCTGCTGCGCTACAGCCTGGCTCGCGCGCCCGTCCCGGCCGCCGCGTCCCAGCCTCCCGCCGCCACCCTCGACAAACTCTACGCCCGCCATCCCTGATCGGTGTGCGCACGTTATTCCGCCAATTCAAGGAATTCGCCGGGCTGGGTGGTGATGCAACCTATCTGTGGCCGCGCTGGATCGTCCTGCGCGCGGTCGGCCTCGTTTATATCCTCATCTTTGCGGGAATCATCTCCGCCAGCCAGGCGCTGATCGGTCCCCACGGGATCGCGCCGGTCGCGGACCTGTTTGCCCGCACGCAAAAGGCCTATCCGGGAAGCATCGAGCCGCTCCTCCTCGCGCCCAGCCTGTTCTGGATCAGCACGGGCCACGGCATGATCGCGGCGCTGGAATGGCTGGGCCTGGCCGCGGCGGTCGCGCTGGTCCTGAACCTGTGGCCCCGGATGGCGCTCTTCGCCTGCTGGCTCATTTTCCTGTCCTTTGTCTCCAGCTGGGGCCTGTTTTCGCCGGCGCAGCTCGACGACCTGATGCTCGAGGTGGCGCTGATCTGCATTCCCTTCGCGCCGGCCGGATACCGTCCCGGCCTCGGCGCCGCTTCGCCGCCGCGCCCGATCGCGGTTTTCATCATGCGGTGGCTGCTGTTCCGCGTCATGTTCGAGGACGGCCTGATCAAGTTCATCGCCGGGGACCCCCATTGGCGGAACCTCACCGCGATGGACATCATGTACGAGACGGCGCCGTTTCCGACGATCCTCGGCTTCCTGGATCACCAGATGCCGCACGTGTACCACGTTTTCGAATACGGTTTCACCTTCGCGGCGGAATTCGCGG
>Ga0206883_1012_pt2 | contig 27460 bp, 29 predicted proteins | sample Alteio_BWOrgCont_2_FD_152910 | JGI IMG/M metagenome (GOLD analysis project Ga0206883, IMG submission 152910) | Enriched cells from forest soil in Barre Woods Harvard Forest LTER site, Petersham, Massachusetts, United States -... | ecosystem: Environmental > Terrestrial > Soil > Temperate forest > O... | reverse complement strand
GAGCTATCGCGTATTGATTGTTGGCCGTGGCCAGTTCAATCCGTGTAAAAAGAAAATAAAGAAGGCCAAGTCCTATAAAAAACAGTGAAGCCATCAGGACTTTTGCCTTTCTCTTTATTTCAATATCATGTTTCTTTTTAAGATTTACTTCCGGCAGGGTGTATTTGATCGTTGTTTCAAGTTCTTTTAGGCCTTCGATGGCCGGATAAGGTATATCGAGGAATTCAACCTTCATGGATTCATCATTTTTGGTGATTTCCTCTGAAAGTTTCTTGCTGTTGACAACAATAACAAATTCTTTATTTTTAACTCCTGCGAATTCCTCCGTTTTCTTATTGAATTCAATCTGAGATCGCTTGATCTCAGGAAGGATATTCTCACCGCTGTTTGCGATAATTCTGGTCCGGCTGAATTTTTTACCGTCAAAAACAGTCACCAGCCTTTCACTGACTAAATCATCGACAAAAACAACATATTTATTAAGGCTAATGTTGTTATTTTCAAGCGTGTTGCGCAAGGCTAGAGCATATGGTACAAATGTATCTATCCTGTCTGCGGGGATAAGTGAGTAGACCTCTCTTACCTTTTGTTCTTTAATACCAATTATTTGGTATAGATTGTTGTCAATCCCCTCATCCTGAATAACGTAGGGCTCATGCTGGTAAAGCGCAGTGAATTTTCGTACAAGAATACTGTCTTTTTGTTCTTGCGTTCCAGCAGCAGCCGCGAGAAGCACATCAATATCCACCATACAAACTTTTACTTTATCCAAGTCTAGTTTTATTTGCTCTGGATCTTGGCTTTTATCAATAAACTGGACGTTTTCACCATCGCCTATCAGGATTGAATTATTGAAAATTATGTATTTCATCTTTGATTCCTTGGGGCCTGGTAGTGATACCCAGGCCCTGGGTGACAAGGTTTAATTGACTGCCGGCGCCGCTGGTAGTTCTGGTTTTTTTAGACTTTCTTCTCTGTATGCCTCCAGAGCTTTACTGTTAAGCAGATCACGGACTTCATTTTCTTTGATGTGGACAAGGTCATAATATTTGACCTTTTTCCCCTTGTTCCTTGAGGGTTCTTGAGGCAAGGTAACAAAAAGACCTTTCGATCCATTCCAAACCCTGCAATTAAAGACCGTGATTGTAAATACTGATTTGATGGTCACATCGACAAAGGCCTTCAGGTTCTTATCGTTGTTAACCAATGTGACTCTTGAAACTCTGATATTTACTGGTACGTCCATATGCGTATTCCCCCTTTCTTTAATTTTGCTTAAAAATTGTATGGGTACGGCAAATGTTGATTTAAACTGGCTTCACTGATAAAAACATACATAAGAACAAATTCATTCACAGTGACCTCCTTATAAGTTTTTGATAATTTTTTTAGGTGTAATAATGATCACCAGCTCTGTCTTCTCATCTATCTTGCCTTTGTATTGAAAGGCTCTGCCCAAAAACGGCAGCTTATCCAGGTAGGGCACGCCCTGGGTCGTATTGTTCTTTGTTGAACTCATCAAACCACCCAAAATCAGAGATTTGCCAGGCTCTACGCTCACATTAGTGGTAATACTCTTGGTTGATACCTGTGGTTCTTGGATGGTCAGCCCGCCACCGACAGGGACATTGGTCATGGAATCAAGCGTGTTTTCGGCCGCGGAGATATTTAAAACTGTTTTATTTTCTTCAATTTTTCCATCCAAACGCATTGTCAGACCTTCAGATACTTCGGAGGTCTGTACATTGTTTTGGGAAGTAGTGTTGCCGATAGTAGTCCCAACACCGGAGATATAGGGAATACTTGTTACGGATTGGAGAATGCAGGGGAAAAGATTTGATACAGTAATGGTCGGCTTACTTACCACATTAACCGTACCCTGAGAATCCAGGGCCTTGAGGACCGCCGAAACACCACCTGAGCTGGTTCCGCTTGTTGTTGTGGGACCGGTGGCCGACAAAGAAAGCAATTGTCCACTCAAGAAACCTGCGGCAGTGAAATTTGTTGAAGCGGTGATATTATTTAAACCACCTACACCTTTAGCAATGGCATTCCAGTCAATACCAGTTTCAAAATCATTATTAAGGGTCACTTCAATGATTTGGATTTCAAAACTTTGCTGCATACCCAATGTTTCATTTATGGTGGAGACCAGGTCGCCAATTTTATCCAATACCTGCGGTTTGTCGGTCACAATAATCGATCCGCTGGCTTTATTTATGGAATAGCTCCCAATCTGTGGAGTAATCATGGATTTAACGTTGTTTTCCAGATCGGTCCATAATGAAATGTTCTGAGATTTGTTTTCATAATAGATTTTTGTCCCAACGTTCACCTGTTCAGCTTGTTGGTTTCCTGAAGTTGATGACGTGGAAGAGCTTTGGTTGTTGGAAGACGACTCATTAGAGGTTTCATCTTTGAAATTCTGATCAACCGCCGGCATCGAGATGTTAAAAATCCTTGTCTCTGATTCAGTTATAATCAGATCCTCCTGAGATACTTTGAAACCGTATCCAAACTTATAGAGAAGGCTTTTGAGGGCCCTCCACACCTCAATGTTTTCGAGATTAATTGAAGTCTTTTGAGAATCGATGTCGGGGGTTGTAATGATGTTGTATCCGGTCACCTCGGAAATGGTTGAAAAATAAATCTTCAAGGGCAGGTTATTGCCCTTGAGGGTGACTTTTAAATTCAATTCTGCCGGTAAAGTTTCATATGAATTTACCGCTTGTGTTCTGTCTACGCTCTCTTCGGCTGGCTGTGGTGCTGCAGGCTTAGGCGTGAGTGTTACGAGGGGTACTAGAGGTTCATTTTTAACCCCCGGCAGAATATTTTTTATTTTGACTTCATCTTCTTTTGTTATCTGTTGAGGACTTACGCTTTCTGTTACAATATTATTCGAGCCAATAGTCCGGCTCATTGGTAAAACTTTAAGTTGTGTATCAAAATTATCCTTGTCAGTGACCGTGCATTTTAAAACATAGTGTTCTCCTGAAACACCGGTTACACTGACAATCTCTTCATTTGTACCAAGAGGCATTACCCACAACACCTTTGGCTCTGTATCAAGATGGTAAATGACATATGAATCCGAGCCTTGATCACTATGGATCTCTCTTATGATGGGTTCAGGGAAAATGACTGTTGCTTGTTCACCGATCTTGACAGTGAGATCAATTTCCTTTCCGTCATAAGCCATTTCACGCGTTGCACCGTATGCTTTGAAGTTAAACAGCAGGATCATTACGAGTAAAATTAATGTTTTTTTCATGGCTTTTTCCTTGTAATATCGATTTTGGATACTGTTATAGGTTCAATTGTTTTAGGCCTTGATCTATTGATCAAACCTTCCTTGCTGTGTAACTTTTTTGTTTTCAACTCGTTCATAGGTGTCCTTAAAATACCGGAAAACTGTCACTCGGCGCCGCATCAGCAGGGTTATAAACATAACGAATAGCTCTATGAAAAACTTGAACTCCCTTGCGGCATATCCTGATCTGAATGGCCCGGAGGTTTCTACATGCTTTGATGATTTCTTTGTCTATCGGATTGAGTAACATTTTGGTCTCCTTTTTCCTTCCGGCCCTTCTTATTCGAAGTATGCCATGTAAAATGCACTATGTCAAGTTTTGCACGTTAAATGGTGCATTTCTTATAATGTTTCATTTCATAAACCATTGAAAAACAGTGGTTTAGAAATTCACGGATGTGAAAAAATATTTTATCAATTTCAATAATTGCACTTATTTCGGTGCAAAAATGTTTGACAATTCAATGGTGTATTGTATAATTGAGGTATGGATGAACGAAAGCCAACCTTAGGCGAGAACATTAACAGGCTAATTGCGGAATGCCCTTATATCGGCATAATAGATAAGGCCAGTTTTTCCGGGTTCACCTCTATCAAAGGAACGGTCCTTGACCCTTCAAATCCCAATACTGTTTGGGAGAATATATCCAAAACTCAGGTCCGTCTGAAATCAAACCAGGTCTTGAATCACAAATTTGTCCGGAAGATCGTCAAAGATGATTTTAAAAAGATCTGGCCGATATTAAAGGTAGCTAACAGGATTATTCCTGTATTCTATAGAGCGATCCAAAATAAATTTAAAGAAGATGCCATATCACTACGAAGCCTTTACAATGTCATTAACGATTCAAAAAAGAAAATTCTTGATACAACTCTGTATCAAGTAGGGTTGATACTCAAAAAAGAAATCATAGAATTAAAAGAAGGGACAGCCAGCGAACCGCCGGATGTCGGCCCTTCAACCAGCTCCGCACCATACAATAGGACCTCCACCCTGCGCCACCTGTACCACGGCCTTCCATTCAAACCTAAAATGATCGATATTGAAGCTGGCGGGCACACAGAAGAGGAAAAAGAAGAAATCACGGGTCATGAATGCTCTAAATTCATTGTGCTGACCAGAGGCAAGGTGGATCTTATTTTTAAACGCAAAGATTCCACTGAACGGATAGAATTAAAACTTAATGAAGGATATAATTTTGCATCCGGAGAGTATCATTATTTTGAAAATAAGGGCAAGCAATTCGCCCACATTGTAGAAATTTGTTACGCAAAACCAATCTAACTTATAAAGAAGGATACTAAATGTGCCCTTCCGTCAATTCCGCATTAAAACTAAACAAAATTCGCGGTGAAAAAGACAGGCTCCTAAATGGGTTGAATTCACTTCAAAAAATTTCCCTGCAAATCAGCCATGCCCTTACTGAAAGTGAAATTTTTCAAAACATCTCCCCCTCCTTGTTTAAGAACCTTGGGTATCCACTGGTATTGATCGGCTTTTCAGACAAAGGCAATAATTTAAAACCCCGCTTTAATATTGGTTACAAAAACTCAAAAGCAAAAGTTATATTCAATAAAATCAACTCTAACAAAAAAGTACTGGCGGCCAGGATTTCATCGGCTGACTGCAGGAAAACAATCAAAGAAAAGATCGTTGATATCTTTGGGTCAAAAAACTTTATTATTTGCCCCATCGTGACCAAAATAGGCAATAGCGGCTTTGTTTTTATAGGCAATAATCAGTCTTCCTCTGCAGTAACCCAGGGAAGCAAAGAACTTGTCACAATTCTTACAACACTCATCGGGCAATCAGTCGACAATGCGTACCAATACGACAAATTGTTTCGCCAAACCCAGGAAACGGAAATTAAAGTCATGGACCGCACAAAACAACTCGCCGTTGCCCTGGATAAAATAAACACGGTAAATAAGAAGAAAACCGAGTTTGTTTCTGCAGTTTCTCACGAGCTAAGGACTCCCCTGACTTCCATCAAAGGATATGCTTCAATCATTATGTCCGGAGAAATTGGGGTTGTCCCGGATGCCGTTAAGGAACGTTTGACAAGAATAAATACCCATACTGATAATCTTGTAAATCTTATTAATGATCTTCTAGATATTGCTCGTATTGAATCCGGCCGGCAGGAAATGAAGTTTAAAATCTACAATGTCAAAAAAATCGTGGATAATATTTTGGATTTATTAATGCCTCAAATTACAGCTAAAAATATAAAACTGCAAACAAATCTATCCTCTAAAGTCGAGAATATCTATGTTGATATAACCTTTGCAGAACGGGTCTTCATCAATTTAATCAGCAACGCAATTAAATTTACACCGCAAAACGGGTCCATTACGGTTGACGCACAACCGGATCCCGACTCGGGTTATGTCACCTTTAGCATTTCAGATACTGGTATAGGTATCCCTGCCGCGGACCTAAAGAAACTATTCAGTGAATTCTTCCGTGTGGACAATGAAATCAATCGTAACGTCAAAGGAACCGGGCTGGGACTGATTTTAGCTAAGAACATAATCAAGGCCCATCGCGGTAAAATGTGGGCGCAAAGCCAGATTAAAACTGGAACCACCTTCTTTTTTTCATTGCCCTCGAGCCAAATATCATATCAAAAGCAGCCAATTTTCAGGGGCGATGATGCTTAAAGAGAAAATACTTATTATCGACGATGAGCCCGATATACGCGATATCCTTAATATCAAACTTTCGAAATTTTATTTAGTTTCGGAAGCGACCAACGGCCAGGATGGTTTGAGGATCGCCAAATCGATGAGCCCTGACCTTATTATTACTGACTGCAACATGCCAGGGATGAACGGCTATGAATTTTGTGCTCTTTTGCGGCAGGATATAATTCTAAGACATCTTCCAGTTATCATGTTGACTGCAAAGAATGAAACTCAGGACATGGTTGACGGTATAGAATCCGGTGCTGATGATTATCTAGTCAAGCCATTTGACCCTGATACCCTCTTGGCACGGATCCGCATGATTTTAAAACGGACCACCCGGTCACTGGACGCTAATCCTTTGACACATCTGCCGGGAAATCTGTCAATTATGGAAGAATTTCAAAAACACATCGACTCAGGCAAACTTTTCGCTGTTGGTTATGCGGATTTGGATAAATTTAAAGTTTACAACGACAAATATGGTTTTGAACAAGGTGACAAAATCATATGCGGATTGGCCCGCGTTCTTGTAGACATAACACAAAAATTATGCGGTCCCAAGGCATTCGTTGGCCATATTGGAGGAGATGATTTTGTGTTTATTTGCCAAGATAGCATAGCCGATGTAGTGAGTCAAAAGGTGATCGATGCTTTTGATAAGCTCTCCCCTACCTTTTATAACGATGTGGACCGGAAGGCCGGCTTTATCTTGGGCGTTGATAGAAATAATAACCCAATTAAGGCTGCCTTGGTATCAGTCTCCATAGGCATCGTCAGCAATGCTAACCAACAGATTACCCATGTGGCCCAAATCGGTGAAATTGGCGCGGAATTAAAGAAATATGCAAAATCAGCAGGTAAAAGCAATTTTAAACGCGATCAAAGAAAAACAAAATAATCATTTTTTCTTATAATCAAACTTACCAGATTTTTCGAACTCATCTTCCAGAATATCCTTGGTCGAAATCAGGCTGATCGGTTTAGGTATATACCGGACACCTAATTCTTTTATCTGTTTTGCATAGCTCTCATCACCAATCCATTTTGTGATGATAAAAATGCTGGTATTTTTATCTTTCCCGTCCTTTTTCAGGTGCCTGATCACCTCAAAGCCATAAGCACCATTAGGAAAATGGATATCCTGAAATAAAATATCAATCCTCTGCTTATCGATCACTTCGATAGCATCCCGGACATTGTCTTTTAGAATAACTTCAGCGTTAAAATTATCCAAAAGAAATTTGATAAAGTAATCTGTGAATTTCTTCTCGTCATCTACTACTAAAATAGTTGGTTTTATCATAGTTTAGTCCGTTGTTAATTGTTTTAATTTAGTTATTGCACCAAAATATTTCTCTTTAAAACTTTCTCGCCTTTCCTTGACTACGATATTTGACATATATCATCTAGAAAATTTTTCCAAAGCGATACTTAAGGCTATTTCGAGTTTTTCGATTGTTAGTGGTTTTAGAATAGTCCGGATAACTGACTTAAATTTCTTAATTCGTCTAAGTACGCGCACGTTGGTATCATTCGATACAATATAAATATTTGTACCTGGTGATTCTTTTTCTATTTTGTTAATCACTTGATCAACAGAAAAAGCATTGGGAGCCTCATTCTTAGCAGGCACATCTAGATCAAGAATTACTATATAAGGGACGTTCTTAGTGACATATTCTATCGCGTCAACAAAAGTATGCGAAAAAGAAACCTGGAACCCCACTTTAGTCAATACTGTCTTATACCATTTACATTGGGCTTTATCATTTTCAATAACATGGACAGAGACATTCTTGCATTTTTCTTTTATCTGCTTACGGATGGCCTTTAAACTTAAGTCTGCGCCGATGAGCATGTAAGGCAAGATCTTTATCTTGGTGATCCAACCATTGATCTTGAGATTTGATTTTCTGTTTTCTGACGTTATCTTGCTTATAAATGCAGTTTCAGGTGATTTTTGTATTTTTTTTAACCTCTCGGCAGCATCTTCTATATCACCTAACTTTTCATTATTTTTATGCAACTCATTTTGAATAAGATGAAAATATTCTCTGAAAGACAATTCTTTTTCCATAGTCGATCCTCGTTACTTCAATGACTGATTTAAAATTCTCTCGCCTTCTTCCATCATTGCTTTAAAACTAAATGGTTTAATAAGATAACCTTTGGCACCTAATGCCATACACTCGTCTTTACTATCCTGATCGGCCGTAGCAATTATTATATTATGATTCTTAGCATATTTTTTAAGAATTTCTAGACTCCCAAGGCTACCTTGTTTCCCAAGTCTCAAATCAAGGTATGTTAGATCCGGATTTTCATTTTCAATAATCACGATTGCATCCGCAACATTAAGGGCAAAAAATGGAATTACTGTATCAAAACCAGGCCTAAATTTGAATTTATTCTTGTGACAATTCATTAGATCCACTTCATCATCGACAAAAAGTATTTTTTTCCCATTTAACATATACAATCCCTGTCATTGATCTTGGCAATTTAAAATATTACCATTGGATTGTTTGGCCATCTTTCGTTAATGAGCTCCCAATGCTTTTGTAATCAGCCATAAAACAACCGACACAACCATCAAAATAATCCCCCAAGAAATATAAAGAAAAAAAGCACTGACAAAAAAATCAAAAATATTCTGCACTGTATCCGCAACAACCACATACAAAGTCCATAAAAACCAACCGATGCAATAGAAAAATTTCTCTACTAGGGTTTCCCCAACTTGCCTTGTTCTTTCTTTCAATTTTTCAGAAAAAGTGGAAGTCAGTCTCATACCTACCCCCCATTTAACCTTTTGTTATTGAATCGTAAAACTTTTCGATATCCCTATAACCCCAAACTTTACACTCTCCAGTTTCAAAGCTTTCTTTACCCGCATAAATTAAACTAAGTGACTTTATTTTTTCAGGTGCCAATCTTTTTATATACAGCAGGCCCTTGAGCCAATACGGGCTAAATGTCATGCCGCTTTTAATTTCCACGGCATTGATTTTGTTTCCATCCAGATGAATCATATCCACTTCATTACCTGTCTTATCCCTAAAGAAAAATAAATTGTCCTCTAATTTTGATCTGGAGAAATTTAGCTTTCTAATTTCACCAACAACAAAATTCTCAAATATTTCTCCATACAACGGATGAGTCTGCAAATGACTTTTACTGGCAATTTTTAACAGATAAGACACCAAACCGCAATCAATAAAATAAAGTTTTGGGGTTTTAAGGACCCGCTTATTTAAATTCTCATAAAAAGGAGGTAAAACATACGCCAGATTACTTGCCTCAAGGACCGAAAACCATTTTTGGACCGTCACACTCGATACTCCCAAATCGTTACAAATGCTGCTATGATTCATCAACTGCCCCACCCTGGTCGCGCATAACATGAAGAATTTTCGAAATCTTGACATATTTTTTATATCAAGCACTCCCCTGACATCGCGTTCGAGGTAGGTTTTTACATAGCCTTTCATTTCATCAGTAGGGTCTATATTCTCATTCCAGATTCTAGGGAAAGAGCCCTTATACAACAGATCATCCAAAGAAATACTGCCGGGATATTGAGCCAATTCATGCAATGAAAAAGGCAACACATCAACGACCCCCATCCGGCCGGCTAATGACTGTTTCACTTTTTCTAACAACAGGATATTTTGGCTTCCTGTCAATATAAACATCCCATTGAGTTTTTTTTCGTCAACAATGCCCAACATATATGAAAGAAGGTCAGGACATTCTTGGATTTCATCAAAAATCGCCCCATTAGGGTATCTAGCTAGGAATTTGCGCGGATCTGAGCGCGCCAGGTCCCTTGTATCAATATCTTCCAACAGTACGTATGGTTTTTTAGGAAAAACTTTTCTAACGAGCGTTGTCTTGCCGGATTGCCGTGGCCCGTTTATAAAAATAACCCTGAAGGCCTTGGCATACCCCAACAGCTTATTTTCCATATCGCGCTTGACCATGCTTAAAGCATAGCATTTATACGACTAATTTCAAGTTAAACTTTAAATTAGTCATTTTTACCATGCCCAAGCGAAAGCTTCAACCCTGCCCCGCGCGCTGGCAATTGCATCTTCCATTCGTGCTTTACGATTCTTTCTGGTATCAAGTCAATAACCTGTTTGTCTTTAAGCTCACAATTTTCAAGCCTATCCTTAAGGTCATTTGTGATCCTTATTTTACCATCTTCAGTGATTGAGGCGCCCAATTTTACAAGAAGGATTTTATAAAATCCAGCCATAGGATCAAGGGGATCCATGGCCCTGTCCCGCAGATAATCCACCTTATTGGCCTTGATTTCCTTGGCTGCAAATTCAAGATCCTCCCGTAGTCTCTGAAAAAACTCTGTTTTCTGTTCAATTAGGGTCTTTTCTTCCCAAAGCTTCTCTCCTTTTGTTTTACGGTGTGCCTTTTGAAAGCCAACCGTAACATGACGCCGATGATCATACCCAGCGCCGTATTGTGCGTAAATCTTCATCATATACTCAATTTCTTTATCATTTATACTCAAATGACCATCTATCAATCCAAAGCGGCCCTGTTTTAACAAAGCTAGCTCTTCAGACATAAAGATATCCCTTGTGTTGATCGTATCCACTTAGACCAAGAATTGATGTCACCTGCCGGCCTTTTTTGCCCTTACCTGTTTTCTGGATGTATACCAACAGGTTTACAGCCTCAGCTATAGATTGAGGTACCGGAGTAACACCGGCCTCCATTATCAATTGTTCCAGCCTCAGAAGGCTGCTTTCGGCTGAGTTGGCGTGTATCGTGCTTATTCCTCCAGGGTGCCCTGTGTTCCAGGCTTTGATCAAAGAATGTGCCTCTTTACCGCGGACTTCACCTATCATAATCCGGTCCGGCCGGGCCCGCATGGCATCAAAAATCAAATCATTCATCGTCTTATCCGGTATTGTATGCAGAGAGAGACAATTTTTGACCTTGCAATTTAATTCCTGAGTATCTTCAATTGTTATAATACGATCACCTGGACATACCTTAGCCAAATAATCAAGAATCGCATTAACCAAGGTGGTCTTTCCGGATTGCGTACCGACCGCAACCAGAATTGATTTCTTTTCGACAACAGCTTTTTTAATTTTATCCACCTGATCTTGCGTCAGAATTTCATCCTTTACAAATTCTTCAAGGGGTATTGATTGCCCGGCTTGTTTACGGATAACAAATGATGGATATTGGGATATTGGCGGGATGAATGCCTGAAACCTGAATAGTTTAAATTTACCATCAAATTCAACCCACAGCTCTCCACCAAAACTTGGACTTTTTGCATTGGTAACTCTTTCAGCTAGGCTTGAAACTGTATTAATCAAGTTTTTGGCCGCGCCCTCGTCCATGGTTCCATACTCCTCCATTCCCTGGAAACCCTCCACCCATAAAGTACCGTCGGGGTTGAGCATGATTTCATAAATACGAGTATCAGCAAGGGCTGCAAGAACCATGTTGCCTAAGTCTTCCTTAAGCTTAGATTGAGCTCTCGAGTGTTCCCTCAACATCTTTCGTTTCCTCCAAAACTATGTCCTTTATGACAATGATATTAAACTCATACCCTGGTCTGATCGTTATTGTCGGCTGGACATCCATATTCTTCTCAAGTGTCTTACTGCTAACATTTGATAATTCCTGCCCGACATTGGCAGCAACAGACTGTTCAGCAGAATACTGGCCATTAGCACTGCTGTTTGGGTTGTTCAAAAGATCATATCCAGCACCAACGAGGCTTAATAACAAAGCATTAGAGTAAATTTTAAAATAATGGTTGTTCAATTTATCTCTAAATCCCGCATAACCGGACATATCTGCACCCTGCATCTTGTCCAAATCAATACTGGAACCATTAGGCATGATCAGCCTGGTCCAAACAACCAACACCCCCGCCTGTCCAAATGTCACCTTACTATCATAGGATCCAACCAGTTTGGCGCCTTGAGGGATCAAAATCATATTCCCGGTGACTGAGTCATATACGTTTTCTCTAACCATGGCAACTATACTCCCTGGTAAATCAGAATTGATGCCTGAAATTAAGGATGCCGGGATATAGGTGCCAGCCTTGACCTCATAAGGTGATATTGGTTTAACAAGTTTATTCTTCAGATAATCATCCTCCTGATCACCTTTTTTTAGAAACTGCAATTTTTCATCCTGATCATTTTGGTTCTGACCGCCAGGCGTTGATGTAGTGCCGGATTTACTGTTATTAATCGAGTCTTGCATTTGTCTTAAATCAGCCGAGACATCCGCGTTCGTTGTTGCCGGATTTTCTGCCGAAGCCGCCGCAGGAGGAGCTGGAACGGGAATGGCAAGGGGGGATTTCAGGGCAGACAATTCCAGTTTTTTTTCTTCAATTTTGTTATCATCTTCAAGTTTTTGAATTTCCAGATCAGCCGCGTAGCGGTCTTGCGTTTCTTTAATTTTAAGTTCTCTTTGTTCAGTTGAGACGGCCTGCCTTTCAATTTCCTGCGGTGTCTGCGGCTTTGTTAACGGTTTGAAGATATCAATCTTGGTATTTGAATACTTCCTAAGCCATTCAGGATCCTCTTCCTTGGCAGATTCTGAATCTATATGAGCCTTGGGCTGATTGTCCTTTACTGCCTCCTTATGATTGCCCTGGGCCTTTAACATAAAATAGAAAAGTAATCCGCCCAACACAACAAACCCTACAATCAACATCATTCTGTTGTTTTGGACAATTCCCGTTGGAGATTGGTCAAGAAAACTTTTTGGTGGTGCCATATATCACCTCGCGGTTCTGATTATCCTTATTATCTTTCTGTATTTATCTGTGCCCAGGACAAGGAGGCCATTGTCAAAAATGGCATCAACAACAAAATAAGGCCTGTAGTAACGATAATTCACCACATTTATCTGCCCTGCCTCGTCCACTGCCATGAATGCCGGCAATTCGGACCGGCTGACCTTTGGTGACATTTTGATGTAAACTTTTTGACCATCCTCAAAAACATCAAGGGGATACCATGGTAATCTTTTGTCACCAATGGCCTTATAGTCATGTCGGATGTTCTCAATATTTATTTTCGGCGCACCTGTATTTGCGTCTGTATCGTTGAATATAGACATTCCCGTGTTCACAATATCAGCTCGATCTTGGGGGTAATAATACCCAATCCTTTCCATGAAATCGCCGGTATCCACGCTCTGTACATAAATGTCATAATCACGTTTGTTTGTAATTATTGAAAGGTTGGTCTGCAAACCGCCAAAAAATGGTTTAATCAAGACAACCGGTGTGTAGTCGTTAGCATCGCCGATATAACTTGGCTGGACCTCCCAGCGGACCGTGTCCGCGGCCGCCGCACTCGTGATCTTCTCGCCTTCCTGCAAGATTATCTTGCTATACATCATTTTTTTAGTTGTCAAGGTGACCTGGGCCAGGCCATATGGGAACAGGAAGGTACCATCGGGCCTGGTGATAATGTCTGCCTGACCGGTCCTGACATAATTGTCAGTGTTTTTCTCAATTTCGGCCCGGTCGGTCAATACATGCAATCTCTCTTTATCGGAAAGATTGATGTCCTGGAAATCGATATTCTGAACTGAATCCACCGGCGCCTGCGTCTGCGCATCCTGCGGGATCTGGATGAGTGAGGTGTCGCTGTCATCCAATTTAGCCTGGCTTGCGGCGCATCCGCTAAGGATCAGGCTTGTAAATATCAAACCATAGATAGAATTTTTCATACCCATCTCCATTCTAAAATGACCTTCTTTTTTGAGTTTTTATTTATATCCATCCTTTGTAAAGACCAAAAACTTTTCATAGTTACCTACCTCGAAAACTTTAATGATTGCTGTTGTTTTTCAAAATTAAATCCGTATTCGTTCCTTTCAACCTGCTTGATCTTATTTACTAATGGTCTTCGCGCGATCTCAAGTTCCTCCATAACCCTGTAGATATCAGGCAGGTCTCTTGTATTTCCAAAACTGTCTACTAGGCTAAATGGCTGTGAAGTATTATTTTTGTGCATGATGAGTGTATTGCCTAAATCATCCTGCATCTTTTCTGAAAGATGAAGGCGGTTAACCATTTCTACAATGACATGCCCATGACAAGGCAAAGGATCGCACCAACACCCAAGTGTCTTGCCTTTTAATTCATGAAGGGAAGACATCAACTCCTTATTGCCTAGAAGATATTTCTCATACTTGTTAATAACCTCTTCCCGGCTTCCGTCTTTCCCTATAATGTAAGGATTCCCCCACTTGCTCGGACGGCCAATATACACATCAAATTTTTCTTTCCGGCAATGCACTACCTGTTTTTGATTTTCATAAAAAGTATCGTGGGCTATTTTGTGGGCAGGATGCGAGCTTTGAGATAGCTTCAATTCATCGTCGGTAAATCCGTCATTTATTACTTTGAGCGTCTTTTCCTGATCGGATGAGCTATAAAATCTACAATTTTTTGCATCAATTACATAAAAGATTTCACCGCTTTTTAGGTGTAACAGATCATCTTTTACATCAAGAACATCAGTTTTAAATTCAGCCTTTATAAAGGTATTAACTTTCTTATTATCAATGACCTTATCAGAAAGCTCGGTTACGTTTTGGTAATAAAGAAGCTCACCTATTACTCTTTCATTAAAAATCTTATCTGCCAACTGTAAGCAATTTTTACCGTATATGACTGTTTTGTCTGGACAATAAATACAGTATGTTCCGGCTTCTGTCTGAACAAAGAGCACCCCTGCTTTCAGATCGATGACTTCCGTTCTATTGTTTATTTCTTCTGGTTTCATGGGCACAACTTTCTTTTCTTTTCAGCATCAGTATCCTTGTTGTCTTTGACATTTTTTAGTATTTCATCAAGCTTGCTTTTTACAGACTTTCCTTCATCTTCTTTGCCTTCCCAAGCTGACTTAACATCCACGCTGTCTACATCACCCGTACTCTTGAATTCGACCACGTCAGTTATGGAAGTAAAATCATTCTTTGCGATTATCCTGTCGCTTACAGGAACCGGCGGCAACTGTGACATTTTTGAAAACCAAATATCCTTGAAATACACAATCTTAGTTGCATATATCGGGTTCTTGTTCTCAAGAAAGATAAGAACATCTGTTTCCGGCAAACGCATCACCTCATCAGGAAGGATCAGTTGCCGCTTTATTTCAGAGGCACCTTCAGACACGTTTTCACTACTATCGGAATAACTTTTACTGTATTTGATGATTGTTGACTCCCCAGCATATGCGGAAATCCGCCGCGCGGTGATGTCAGAATTTGTTGCATAAAAAATCCGGATCTTGCAGTGACCGAGGATCGGATTGTTGTGTCCATAAATCTCATTGAGCTGGTCAAGATCCTGGCAAATAAGGACAGCTCTCAGGCCGTATCCACGCATAATGGAGAGCCGGTTTTTGAGTATTTCCATTTTCCCGAGTGAAGGAAATTCATCAATCATCAAAAGAACTCTCTGCTTTTTACTTAAATCCTCTTTCAACACCAAGCTGGAATTTTCCATAGTCCTTGAACAGAGAAGATTGACCATAAGTCTTGTCAATGGAACCACCCTTTCCAAATCTGACGGGGGTACAATAATATAAAGACTAGAAAACTTTTCACCTTTTATAAGACCAGAAATCGTAAAATCACTCTTTCCTGTGTTTCGGGCCATGATTGGGTCACGATAGGGAGTAATAAATGAAAGAGCGGTACTGACAATGCCGGAAAGTTCCTCAAACTGTTTGTTCTTCATTTCGCGCGCCACTTGTGCGATGTTAGGATGGATCTTAGTGGGAGTACCCGTTGATTTGTCTATCCAGTGGTAAATGCCTTTCGGATCGTGTTCAGTAAGGAGCATACTGTTGATCACCTCATAGATCGGACGCTTGGGGTCACTCAGCAAATCAACAACGCCTGCCAAGGACTTATCCTTTCTCGCGTACAAGACATGCAGGATAACCCCTGTCAAAAGTGATTTTGCAGATCTATGCCAATGGTCGAGTTCGCCCTTACCGAAAGGATCAATAATGTTTTCAACAATCAGCTGTACATCACTTGTCTCATGCAATCCCATCCTGATTTCTGCCAAAGGATTCCAGCAGGCACAGGTCCCAGGGTGTGGACTCAAAAGAATCGGCTGAACCTTTATTGCATCCTCTCCAAATGCATCACTCAATTCATTCAATATCAAATTCAAATCCGCTTTGAGATTGATACGATTTTCATCGATCATTTCTCCCCATCCCCGCTGAATGGCTATGCCTGAAAAATTACCCCATACAAAGCCTGCATCATCGATTTCCTTCTTGTTGATGATCATATCCGCGCAGGTTGGATTGAAAGCCATGATGTTCTGGTTCAATTCCGTCTTACGATAACCGGATGTCTTAAGATAATTTTCCCCCTTCAGATCAAAAACAATCACACTGCCTGGCCACGACAACAGGTTCGGAACAACAACCCCTACCCCCTTACCTGAGCCCGTCGGTGCAACGCAAATGGTGTGGGCTTCAGAGTTCTCTCTCAGGTATTGCTTTTCCCACATTCCGATATACAATCCTTCGTCCTGATCAAGAAGCTTTGTTTCCATCAGGTCATCCTCATTGGCCCATCTTGCAGATCCATGGATGTCAGTTTTCTTGACCCGCCGCCGAATGATAAAGCTTGTTGTATGGGTCAAGAGAATACTGACAATCATAATTACGGCACTTATCCTTAGCCCTTCAAGATAAATAGATTGGTCATCCTTGTTCACATATGCTTGAAATGCCCATACCATTCCCATATATGGCTGCCATGTCAAAGGCTGGCCTGTGTGATAGGCTATATATTCTGTCCCTACATAAAATGACATAAGAACACACAACACCAGAAGCACAGGGACCACAACCCCGAAAAACGGGTTGTTGCTGTTATTCTGTTTAAAAATGTGTTGTGTTTTCATTTTAGTAACCTAATTTAGTAGCAATATGCAGCCTTCAAATTCCACATATAAAAACCCTCTCTCTTGTTCCCTGAAAAGTTTTTCTAACTTATACATTCTTTTCATACTCCCCTCCTACTCTAAGGTAGACCATGAGACAGAGGTTACATACAACCCGAATGGATTCATCGGGTTCTCCCTATATTTGTCCTCATTTGTATGGGGAATCTGTATAACTGATATCAGCGCCTTATAGTGAGTTTCACCTAAGAGCTGGTTATCGTAGTTTCTCTGGATTTCCTTCCATTCAACCGAATAGGTGTTTTCTGATTCTTTCAAGAAAATTATTGGCTCAATGTGTTTGGTTCCGGTCTTCTGCGCGTAGTCAAAAGGATTGTTGTCTTTGTAATAGGGATCAAGAAAGTTTGTCTGTACCGACTTGACCGATTCTTTGTAGACAAGGCCAAGATTTCTAGTCAATGTTTCCGGGTCTGAAATAACCGATCTTGCCATGTCAATGTACTGATACACAAAAGCCTTAATGATCCTGTCGTCATTCATGGGCAATTCTTTGGCTTCTGTCGTGGCGATTGCTCTACCAAGATCATCCACCTGGACCACATAGGGGATCACGTGGGACTTGCTGATTGCATAATAATTGCAGCCGATACTAAGAAGCAATCCGACAACCAAAAGCGCGCAAAAAATTTGCAAATTGTAGATCTTTGCGTTCAGGTTATCCGTGATGAATTGATATTCGTTCTTTTTTGCGTATGGATCTGTGTTGTGTTTATGCATATAAAGTCCTTTTTTTAACCCATCATTCCCAGGCCGCCGCCGGGTGCTTTATTGCCTGAGCCTTGCTGTTTTGTTTTTTTAAGCTCATGTTCCCCTTTTATTCTTTCCGCAAGTTGGCCGCCGCGGGTTTGAACCACTTTGTTGTCCCATTGCTCCTGCTTCATTTTGCTTCTCGCACCATGCAGGGTAGCCATTGCCCCTTTAAATTGATCAAAACCACTTGCCCGCCCCTTTTCTCCCATAAGTGTTTCTTTGGTAGTTGAATTGGCTGCAGCCCAAGCTTTGTTAGATCCATGAACTCTGGCCTTCATGTCAACCATACCTGCCTTCAGCCCCTTCATGCCGGCCACAAATCCAACTGCTGAAGCAATGACTCCCGGGTTGCTCACACCTGAATTCAAGGTCATTCCACCCGAGAGATAGCTCGCAGCCTGGTCCGGAACTGTCATACAAATTTTGTAGTAAACCAAGGTAGCCATCAGCACGGCACACAAGGCAGGAAGAAGCTGGTTTGGCTGGACATTCTGGAGAGTGTTCATCCACGTTGATGTCAGGCCCTGGCCTATCCCGACAATTAAGTAGGTAAAAAGCAACTGAACACCTAATCCAAAAATGGAACCGATATACCTCTGTGCATATTCGCGGGTCCATGGCAATGCGGCAAAGGCCAACATGAAAATTCCGGCGTACATGATGATGTGATAACTGATTTCGATGATCACGATCTTGCAAGCTATCAGGCCAAAACAGAAAATAACAGCCAGCCCGCAGATGACTGACATCAGGGTGACGCCAGTAAAAGTCCAAATATTAAATTTTTTCAATCCAACAACAAAAATATTTGATGCGATATTGAGTCCTACATTGATGATTGCTCCGGGATTTGTCGCAACTGTAAAACTGGTGGTTACATTGCCGTTGTTGCCTGTATTCTGGCCGATCATCCCTCCCATATAAAATGCGGCCTGCTTAAACGACTGAATTATCAAAGGCAAAAAATTGGGAAACTGGTCAATAAACAGATAAAAAACATTCAGATAAATAATGAGCTTGATCAGTTCAAGATTTGATTCAACCATATCCACATTCTTGCCAAGCAGCCTGTTAATACCCAGGACAGCCACCGAGATCAGGGACAAGACCCAAAATAATTCTTTGGCTATAGCAATGCTACCCTGCTGTATGCCGTTAAAACTGCCGTCATATTGGCTGATCAACTGATTAAATATGGATACTGCCGTTGAATCGTTTCCCATCTTAATTCTCCTGGCTGAAACTAAAGCTGCTGTTTCCGGTTGGTATTTGCTGGATTGAGCTGTTTAGTGTGTTTCGCTCGGTCTGTTTTTCAGTATTTTCCTGAGTGGTTTTAACAGCCTCGAGTTGCGCTATATTGTTCAACAATTCCTTTGTTGCCTGCATCTCGGTCACTACATGCAAAGACAATTCATTAAGAACCTGCAAAGATTGTGTTTGGCCGACAGCGTTATTGCTTTTTTGCTGCAGGTCTTGCAATGAATTTTCCTCAGTTTGATAATTCTGACGGTCTTGGTTTATCCGGTTGAGTGTGATTTGAATTGCATTCGCGGTATTCTGTTCGATATTAGTGTATTGGTCAGAAAGGGTGCCGCCGTTGTTGCCAAGCGCGGAGGAAAGTTGCTGCATTTGGGTCAAAATCTGCTGGATTTGATTTGAAACCGTAATCCCTTGGTTAGCCAGGGTAAAAATGTCTGTTCTCGCTGACTCAGAATAATTAAAGGAACCCTGGTAATTAGCAACTGACTTCAATTGTTCAATTTCGTTTTGTATCATTTGTGCCTGGTTGACAAGACTCTGTAATTCCCTGGCCGCCGTCAGAACCAATTGGATATTATTGAGAATCTGAGTGTGTTCCGTTGCCAGATCCTGGGCCTTGGCCAAGGGTGAAATAATTAAAAAGGTCAGCACTGCTGCAGGGATGATTTTCATTTCTCGTTACCTCCGTTTAGAAACTGGTGCATTCTCTTATAAAATTCTTTTTCATTATCGTGTCTCAAATGCTCCGAATACCCTCGATAGTTCGAATCATCAAGGAATTCGATGTAGTGTTTTTCAAGGCTATCCCGGGGCATTTCATTTCTCCTTTTGTCCATGTATCACCAACCAATCTTCCGCTTCTTTGTGTAAACCCTTCATTTCAAGCCAATGGTAAATCCATAAATCGCCGTGCTGTTCCTTTAGTTCCATCAGCTTGATCCTGTCATGCAGCATTGTCCCTGCGCCATAAAACGCTAGTTCCAGCTTCCCAAGCCTGAAATCTATAAGCCGCTGCCCAATGTCACGGGCCGTTACGTAATATTCTTTTTTAGGCACCGCCTCGGTGATTATCTCGATCTTTCTTTCATTCAGACCCAAGGCTTCGTACAGCCCGCGGCTTTCTGTTTCCCTTGCTGTCGGGTTTGGCAGAAATATCTTGGTAAAACAGTTTTCATTAATGGTGCTTACGTAGGGTGATTTGACAATGTCGGCCAGGCTTTGTGTTGCAAGGATAACGCAAGCATTGTTCTTACGGAGAGTACGCAGAAATTCTATCCAATACATCATGAATGTCTCATCCAGCATAATTTGCCAGCCCTCATCAATAATCACGTAAGTCGGCCGGCCGTCTAATGACCGCTGGATTTTGTGGAACAAATACAGAAGAACCGGCGTGCTCAGTCTCTTGTCAAGGCCCATCAGGTTTGAAATTTCGAAAGTCTGGAAATTGCCCTTCTTGAAACCATCCTCCTTTGCATCAAGCAAAGAAGACATATACCCCTCTTTAACAGACACGAATGTTTTTAGGGCTTCCTTGATTTCATCGTCCTGAAGGTTCAGGTAAAAGTCGGACATGGATTTAAGATTGGTTTTGCTGGTATCCCTTACAGCCTGGTCGATGGCCGCGCGCGTCACCGGAGTAATCTTGACGCCCTGAAGAGCAACAATCTTTTCAATCCATCCGGACGCCCATTTTTGGACTGCCGGATCCTGCAGCTCACTGAGTGGACAAAATGCCAGCTGATTGTTGTCTCCCAAAATATCATAGAACTGTCCCCCTACCGCCTGGGTCAAGACATACTGACTGTAGCCTTTATCAAAAATAAATATCTGGGCATCTTTGTAGCGCAGCGCGGAATTGGCGATATGTGAAATGGCAACTGATTTGCCGGCGCCCGTGGGCCCCAAAATGAGAGTATGTCCGACGTCTCCAACGTGCAAGCTGCACCGGAAGGGTGTCGTACCACTCGTTGCCGCATAAAACAACGGGGATGAATTCTTCGGATACAATGGGCAGGGATTATGTTCAAACCCGGACCAGACATCGGTCAGGGCCACCATATTGGCAAGGTTAAGAGTGCTTATGAAAGGTTTGCGGACATTCTTATAGATTTCACCCGGGAAGCTCCCTAGGAAGGCCTCAATGGCGTTGGATTTCTCGATGATCGAGGGGAATTGGTTGTTATTCAGCAAATCCCTTATGAATTCCGTTTTTCTCTTGCAGGTACTCTTGTTTTTATCAAAAACCACAACGACAAATGTTGCATAACCAAAATTAACTTCCCCCAACTCAAGCGATTCCTGAGCTACCTTTGTTTCTTCTATTTTTGTCAGCACGGACCGGTTGGCGGCATCGGGATCGTTTCTCGGGTCCTTGCCGAAGGCCCCCATTATCATCTGGGCCGTTGAATACTTCATGGCCATGTACTTGCCCTGGTATTCCTCGATCACACCAAGCGCGTCCACAGGATCATAGAAACGAAATCTTGTATTGAAACGGTACTCGAATGGCAGACTGGAAAGAACGTTCAGTATCCCGGAAAAGTTCTCATAGGGAAATTGTGTTAAGGTTACAATCCCCACAAAATTATCATCAACTGCCGGCTCATGCCCTCCTACAAATTCATGTGCGCCAAGGTAATGGTTCAGGTAACACGGTGGATTGGGCACCGGAACCTCTTGCTTTTGGCCGCTAATACACCGGTGTAGGTACGTCATAACTTCATGGGAAGCCATGCGCTTGATCTGGATCCTGTTGACAATGTTGCCTTCAAATTCTGCGAGTTTCTGGTTAAAGACATTAACTGAGAATTTTAGGCTGGAAATTTCTTGCTTGGCCGCATTTTTGACCAGCATGTTGTTGACTTTGTCAGAATCAGCGACGGATGGCATGTAGGAAAAACTGATGATATAGGTGTTCTCAAAATGCTCCCCTTCTTTCTGGTATTCCTCCCTTCTTTTCTTTTCGATCAACAATGACGTGGTATTGTTAAAGTGATTATCGGCCGGGTAGTCAATGGCCGGAATCCGGATTAGGTCAAAATGGACCGACCAGCCGTTTCCAAACGTCTGGAAAATGTTGTTAACTTGGGCGATCAGCTGATCCTCTTCTTCGCCCAATGAGGAGTCCATGTCCGGGCCGCGGTAATAGAAGCAGCTCAAAAGACTGCCATCACGGTTTAACACGACCCCTTCATCTATAAACTCAAAGTAGTTTATTAGTGAAGGGAACCCTGCTGGACCATCAGTAAATTCCTTGACCGGAAACATCCTAAACCCCCCTCTTCCTCTTTATAATGCTTTTGGGTGTGTTAATTTTCTCCCGCGCCGGGTAGAAATCCTGGTACTGGAGAGACTTGATATAAACCTTTGTTGCCCATGGATCAGCTTTGGCGGCAAACCTGCTTACGAATATCCCCACTGTCCAGATAATTGCCCCTATGGCCGTAGATAGGAAATCCTTACCGGCCGCGGGAAGCATTAGGGCAACGCAGGCAGCAAAAATCACGTTCTCCCTCTCTCCTCCCATCATTAGGATTGGCCGGGTAAAACACTGGAACAAAGGAGTGACTTTCTTGTGGCTTGCCATAGTTTTTACATTAACGCAGAAAACAAGGCTGCATTAACCAGGATTGAACTTGCGAAAAATACGATTCCCCCAACGGCTATGATATTGGTCAACTGGTGCAGGCCATCATGTATCCCCTTCCCGAAAGCGTTGACCAGTCCCCAAATTCCAATAGCGATCAGAAGAACTGATGTTGGCAACATGCCGGTTGTGAGATCCTTGGCAATCATCATTAGCTGATTTGACATGACAAGAATCTGCGAACTTTGTGAAGCAAAAGCTGTGTTGGAAAACAGTATTCCTAATAATACTGCCCCTATCGTTTTGATGTTTTTCATATCTTTTCTCCTTAACCTTTTAAAAAATGGTTAGAACTACTGCAACCAAACCCTGATTGAAGTATGCCATATAAAATGCACCATGTCAAGTTATGCACGTTAAATAGTGCATTTTATATGTAGTTCATTATACACCCCTGGTCACCATCTTCTGTTTTTATTTTCAGTCTTTACTGCCACTGGTCATAATTTTATATATTGTATATCATTGAAATGTAATGATTTATAATAAATTTATATATCAATAACGGACATCTCTTAATGACCAAGACTACTGGCCTTTGACCATAGTCATACTGGCCATATAACCAGCATTATGCTGGTCATTGATTTATTAGACGCCTCTAATTATAAAAAATACACATAAGATTCAATGGCGGTCATTTCTAAATGACTATGACCACTGGTCTTAATGCTGATTAGAATGCTGGTTATTGTTAAATTTCATTTGACATATAGAAAATTTCTGATAAAATTCAAATATCCAATAAATAACCAGGAAGGGAGGTAGTTTAATGCAAAATGAGGACCAAAAAATAATCGATGCAGAATCAGTAGGGTCATCAGAAAAATTTCAGGCTCAAGATGATTCCGGCAAAATAACGGAGACCAGACATCCCGTTCTTGGGATAACATATGAATTGTTCATAAACGGTGAGAAGTATGTCCAACAGGCGGTAGGGGAGCACCGGTTGGGAGTCAGGGTCAAACAGTTCGACCGTTATTGCAAAATGATCAACCCACCGGTTATCAAAATCCGTAAACAGACAGAAAGATACTCATACAATTTCATCAAAGAGATTGATTTGGAAAGAATGGCCCACCATTACCAAAAGGTCATGCGGATCCCTCTTGAAGAAATACCACATACGGATCAAAACAAAAAGACCCTGAGTGTGACTGATGCCAAGGCAATGGCCCTAGAACAGGCTCAAGTCATATTTAAAGACCTGTATTCCAGAGTTAATGTTTTGGAAACAAAAAATGAAGAGCTCCATAATGAAGTCAGCCGGCTCAATCTCAAGAACGCCGAGATCATCGAAACGAAGTCCAAAGAAATCAACGCCATTACCGCAGAAAAGCAGGAGGTGATCGAAAAAAAGAATGAGGAAATTATCAAGCTAGCCAAGGAAAACAATCAAATAAATATCGAAAAGACAAATATTGATAACAAAAAGAAAGAATGGAAATTTGCTACACTGGCTGCTTGTGTTGTCCTTCTTACAGGTGGGGGAGTAGCGTGGTTTTTCTTGTACAGCATCAATAAAGACAATGACAGGCTGTACGATGAAAGGAAACAAGACCACGTGGCTATTATTTCACTCAATGCCGATGATTCAAATTGGCGCACTAAATCAAAAATACAAGACGACGAAATTAATCAATTAAAAGGCCAGATACCGGCTTTGCAAAATCAGGAAATTAATTCTGTAAAAAAAGATTAAAGTTATCTTTTAATTTATTAAATAGGGCATAAAATAAAATTACAACCAGTATATCTTTTTAAATGAAAAAAAAGCCTCAAACCGATAAGCCTCAATATACTTTAATACCAAATCCTGCCATTGAAGACATGATAGAAAGAGGGTTAGGCCGTCCTGAAATTTTGGCTTATATCGCTATCTGCAAACACTACAATCCTGAAACGAAAAATTGTTGGCCGAGTCTAATGACAATTGGGAAGTATTCTTGCCTGGCAAGAAAAAATGTGGGCAGGGCACTTTTAAGACTTTGCGAAACAGGCATGGTACTTATTCAGAAAACAAAAAATGCAAATAGTTTATATGAAAACAACACGTATTATTTACCACACATGATTGATTTCCAGATTAAATCTTTATCGGCGGATGATCCAAAAAAAAATAGAAAGCAAATAGCGGAATTAAGCAAATTCAAATTATACTTACTTGAACAAATTGAAAAACAAAGGGGTGCCCTCAATATGAGAGCACCTGCCCTCAATATGAGGGCACATGCTCTCAAAAAGAAGACAGGTGGCCTCAAATCTGACGACGGGGTAGCCTCAACAAGTCCCACTAACATTACCATTATTAACAGTACCAATAACAACACAATAAACGTTGATAAAAATGATGAAAATTTAACGTCTGAATCAATTAAGCCTAAAAAGCACATAACAAGAGTGTCTTTAAGTACTCCTCAAGCTATCGGGGGAATAAGCACATTAGTGAATCTTAAAAATGAAGGTCTTGCTCAAGAAATTGCAGGTGTTCTGAATGACTATAAATCATTGCCATTTTTTAGAAGCGTTGTTTCTAAATTAATCAATCATGAAGAGATTATCCACAAATGCCTAAGCCTTACCAGAGAGACAGAAGAGATTACTGGAATTAAAAAAAGCAAAGGCGCGGTGTTTACGGATCATCTAAAACGAGAAGCTTTACAATTAGGAATTGACCTTTAGTTAAATAAAGGAGTATATACAGAAAATTAGGGGGATAAGAGATGACAACCATAAGCAACTCGGAACTATTAAAAGATAAAGATATTTTAAATGAAATCAACAGACACAAATGGATCGAGAGCGAAAAAGCGGGCTTAGATATCGGATTTGAAAAAGCCACCAGAGAATGGATTAATGCCTACTCTAAGGAATACTTGGCTCAACGTCCGGGGAAATCTGCCGGCCTCTGGATCAAATCGCAACCGTTTTACAGCATTTTAAATAAGGAAATTAAATTAATAGGTTAATAGGCAACTTAGAAAACCAAACCCGCCGCACCAGTCTTTCCTTATATTTTCTTGTCCGTTTTCGGGGTTAAGTGTAGAATTACCCCATGGTTAATTGCATGGATTTTAAATAAAAAAATTTGCATATTTAAGGGGGGATGATTTATAGTTGAGTTGGAGTATGAAAGCCATGAAGACACTTGAGAACTTAAAAAAACACCTTAAATCCGGCCAGGTATACCGCAGGGCTGATCTTGAACAATGGTCTAGGGCTGTTGATCGGCATCTTCAATATTTGCTCAAAGATGGGACTTTGCAAAAAATGTCCCCAGGATTGTATTACTGTCCTGCAAAAGCATCTTTCGGCGAAGTGCCTCCGGAGGATGAAGAAATCGTCCGTGCTTTTCTGAAAAGTAATGACTTTCTTCTGACATCACCTAATCTTTACAATTCGTTGGGGGTTGGGACCACCCAGCTGTATAACAAACGGGTTGTTTACAATCATAAACGGCATGGACGTTTTACGCTAGGGGGAAAGGATTTTGACTTTCACCTGAAGCATAAATTTCCCGCTAAAATAACTAAAGAATTTCTATTCGTTGATCTGTTGAATAATTTGAATGATCTCGCAGAAGATCGGCAGGAAGTATTAAAATACGCTAGGGAGAAAATATTACAGGAACGCGGTCCCATGGGGCGGTTTATCAACTCTTATGGGGGAGAAAGAACAAAAAAAATCTTTAATAATTGGTTAAAGCAGGAGAGGGGGTAAGAACGAGCTTTTTATGTTTTCTTTGACAAAGCCCTTGTAGCATGTTATTTTTAATCATGAAAGAAACTTCAGAGTACATCACACATATTAAAAAACGATTTCATCGTGCCGAATGGCTATTGGTCGATGTGGAAACTATCGACAAGAAAACCGCTACTCCTTTAAAAGGACGATTAATCGCACATAGTCCAAAGCGTGACGTGGTTTGGAAATCCTTTTTAAAATCTCCCCAAATTAAAAGACCATATATTCTTTGTTCACGACCTCCTTTAGCACGTTCCGTGGGTGCCGCTTTAAATGTATGATTGAATTCCCGTTTAATCCCCAAGATAATCTCATCGTTGTCCCTGTTGAAGTCCACGGAAAAAGCCAACATATTACTCTCGATATGGCCGTTGATACGGGAGCTACATGGACGATCATGCCCATTAAAACATGTTCTATTATCGGGGCAGTCTATCTTCGTAATGTATCAATTGTGACTGGAAGCCGAGTTGAAAATGCAAGGCTTATGGCAATACCTTTGATTAGGGCATTCGGGGTTGATATGACTAATTTTAAAGTCGTCGCTCATGACTTACCGCCTAGTTTGCTTGTTGACGGTCTTTTAGGAATGAATTTTCTTAAACGAGCCAAGCTTACGATTGATTTTCATAAAAACATTATTAAAATTCCCAATTAGATTTTAAACAAAAGTTCGCAATTTATGCAAAATGCGAACTTTTTTAGCTTCAACAGCGTTGTACCACCAAGGTCAGCCTGCATTTAATCAAATTTTAAGTTTAATTTCGAAAAATTTGACTAATCTTTAATCGATACAGATAAAAAAGTTTTACTTTATAAAAGCTTCCGGACTATCTGCCGTAATCGTTTAACATAGTGCCCCAGCAAATCGTTCCTGATCCAACCCTATCTTCGCAGTTTTTTAAATCACCGCTTTCACCATGGGTATTGCATTCCTAGTTTGATTTCCAATTGCTATCTTCTTTCGTCCATCCAAAGCGTTGTCCCACCTTTCTTTAAAACGCTGAAGTCTATCACCCCAAAATTGAACCGTTGCGCGGCCAAC
>Ga0206883_1013_pt1 | contig 27706 bp, 23 predicted proteins | sample Alteio_BWOrgCont_2_FD_152910 | JGI IMG/M metagenome (GOLD analysis project Ga0206883, IMG submission 152910) | Enriched cells from forest soil in Barre Woods Harvard Forest LTER site, Petersham, Massachusetts, United States -... | ecosystem: Environmental > Terrestrial > Soil > Temperate forest > O... | reverse complement strand
TCCCTTACACCGGGGAGGCTTCAAAAACAGGCGAGCATTGCCATGGCGGAAAATTTGAATCCGGATTTTATCCGGCAAATTGAAGCAAGAAGAAAATTCCTGGCCAATTTCGCCTTGTCTTTGGGCATTGGCCTCTTGGGGTTCCTGGCCTCAGGATCTTTTTTGTCCGTGCTGTATTACCCGATGCTCGGCAGTTTCGCCTGCCTGATGCAGGCCGCCAAGGAGTCCTGGGACCGCGATTTGCGTCTTTTCAAAATCGTTAATCAGCACGAAAACGGACGCGCCTCCGTTCCGGTGCCTGCCGCCTTGCCCCCCAAAACCGCCCTGTCCGGATGAGCGGACGCGCCTCCACCGTCGTCAAGCAGGCCGCCGCCATCCTGGTCCACAGATCCGGTTTTTTGCGGGCATGGATTCGATGGAAGCTGGGCAAGCGTCCGCTTCTGGTCATGTATCACCGCGTTCTCGAATCCGGCAGCGATTTTTCCCAGGATGGAATCGTGGTTTGTTCGGACACCTTCGAAAGACAGCTGCTCTTTTTGGCCCGCATGTTCAAGATCGTTCCCCTAAATGTCGCGTGTGAAGGGAACGAAGCTTTTCGGTGCGCCATCACCTTTGACGACGGCTGGGCGGACAACCACCGCCTCGCCTTTCCCGAGCTTCGGCGTTTAGGCCTGCCGGCAACACTTTTTGTCACCACGGGCTATATCGGAACCCCAAGGCTGTTTTGGCCGGAGCGCCTGGCTTTTATCCTGCAGGGCCTGAAGCCGGGCGAGCTTCATGAAGGCGTTACAGCGGGACTTCCAGAAGGGATTGCGCAATGCTTGCCCCGTCTGTCCCGGGCATCCGATGGAGCGCATTTGGATCGTTTGATCGAGCTCCTCAAAGAAGTCGACGAAAAAACACGGGAGGATTTTTTGGAACGCCTGGCCCACGCCCGGAATCGGGAAAGCGCCCCTTTGGAATCGCGGATGCTCGATTGGGATCAGGTTCGCGATTTGCACCGGCAGGGATTCGAAATCGGAAGCCATACGGTGAACCACGTTCTTTTAACGCAAGCGGACCCTTTCCGTGCCGAGGAAGAAATCGGACAAAGCCGAAAGCAAATCGCCGCGGAGCTCCAGTGGGCGCCCCAAAGTTTTGCCTATCCCAACGGAAACTGGAACCCTGATTTGACGCTTGCGGTGCGTAAAGCGGGTTATGTTCGGGCGGTGACAACGGACTTGCCGTGGACCGCTTCCGCAGAAATTGACTCTACATTTGCTCTGCCCCGAAAGAACCTTTGCGAAGGCAGCTCCAAGGGCTTGTTTGGATTTTCCAGTTCCGTTTTTGCCTGCGAAGCCGTGGGTTTTTTCGATTGGTGCAGGCTGTCATGGAAAAAGCAGCAGAGACGATAGAGGCTCTCGTCATCGGCGGGGACAGTCGCGTGGCTCTGGCGGTGGTTCGCTCTTTGGGCCGCCGGGGAATTCCTGTGGCGGTGGCGGAATATTCCCGCAACACCCTTGCCGGGGCTTCACGTTATGCGGGTCGGAAGCTTATCGTGCCCAACCCTTTCATGGATCCGGCGGGGCTGGAGCAAGCTCTTCGCGAAGAGGCTAAACGCCATCCGGGAGTAGTATGGATTCCCACCACGGATGAAGTTCTCGCCGTGGTGGATGGCATGCGGGATCAGGTGCCTGGAATACGCCTTCCTTTTCCGCCTTCTTCGGTGCTGGAATTGGCTTGGGACAAGGGAAAGCTGGCCGAGTTCGCCTCAGTGTGCGGCTTGTATGTCCCGCGCACGAAACGGCCTCGGGAGGCCCGCGAAGCCGTGGAGGCGGCGCAGGCGCTCGGGTTTCCAGTGATTCTTAAGCCTTCCCGATCCAAGCTCCGGACCAAAAACGGTTTCCGGGAGGGATCGGTTCGCTTGATTCGGGATCAAAAAGAATTGGTCGCCGCCTGGGAGCGCGAAAACGCCAACATTCCGGGGCCCCTTCTTCAGGAACGGATTCCCGGGCATGGCGAGGGCGTTTTCGTCCTGGCGGACAAGGGCCATATCGTGGCGCGCTTTGCCCATCGCCGCATTCGGGAAAAGCCCCCTTCGGGCGGAGTCAGTGTGTTGCGCGAATCGATACCGGTTCCCGAAATTCTGATGGAGCCCGTGGACCGGCTTATTCAGGCAATGGGCTGGCATGGCGCATGCATGATCGAGTTTCGCATCGACGAGCGGGACGGCAAGCCATATATCATGGAGGTGAATCCGCGTTTTTGGGGCTCTTTGCAGCTGGCCATAGATGCGGGGATAGACTTTCCCTTCTTGTTGTACCGGCTGGCGCGGGGAGAAAAAATAGAGCCGGCGCAACCCTATCGGGTGGGTGTCCGTTCGCGATGGCTGCTTGGAGATCTCGATCACCTCATTATCATGCTCCGGCATTCATCGGGACACCCGGACCTTCCTGCGCGCCGGCCGGGTCCTTTTGCGAAGTCCCGGGCCGTTTTGAATTTTTTAAATCCTTTCGCGGGCAAACAGGAAGTTTTCCGCTGGCACGACATCAAGCCGGCCTTCATCGAACTAACGAAATACATCGGCAAGTTAATGGGCAGGTCTTGAATGGCGATGGTTCACGGCGGAAATAAGGCGCAAAGCACGGCCGAAATCAAATTACGGGGTGTGATTCACATCCATTCCCGTATTTCCTATGACGGACAGGAAACTATTGCGAGGCTGGCCGAATTCTTCCGTTCCCGGGGCTACGATTTCATGTGCATCACGGAGCACTCAGACGGGCTGAAACAAGAAGACATGCAGCGCATCATTGAAGAATGCGCCCAGGCGACCCGCGAAGATTTTATCGCCGTTCCCGGCGTTGAGTTCTCCTGCCGCCGCCGTTTGCATCTTCTGGGCATTGGCGTCACGGAACCGGTTGACTCCCATGACCCTGTTCCGGTGACCCAGCATATTCGCTCCCAGGGAGGCGTGGCCATCCTGGCACATCCCTGCGCCTACGGAGCGGAGACGCCGGACGAACTGGCGGGCCTGCTTCATGGCATTGAAATCTGGAACCAGCCCAAGGACGGAAAGCTCGGCCCCGGCGCGGAGCCTCTCAGGCTGTGGAAACGCTGGCGAGCTCTCAATCCCGCCTTGAGGGCGGTGGGCGCGATAGATTTTCATCGGTTGGACAGCCCTTCTTCGCTGGGCATGGAAATATCCGTTTCCGAGCGAACACCCAAGGCCGTGATCCAGGCCTTAAAAAATGGGCCGGTGCGCCTGAAGGGTCCTTGGGTAGCTCTGTCCGGAGAAACACCTCCGGAAGGATGGCCAGAAACGAAATACTTCGTGCTAAGCCGGATTTACCTGTCGCTGCGCGCAACGCGAAATTTTTTGACCGGCCGCAAGCGTTAAACATCCGGAACGGATTTCAATTGGGACAACAATTGGGACAAAGACGCTTGGAACGCAGAGCCCACATTCTGCAGCTGATCGAAACCGGCGGTCCCGGAGGGGCGGAGCGCGTCCTCATCAATCTGGCGCGGCGATTGAATCTGTCCGAAAACACGCGCGCATCGGTCGGAATTTTCAGGGAAGGCTGGCTTAACCGGCGATTGACCGAAGCGAATATTCCCGTTCATTTGTTTTCATCGAAACATTCCATCGATGTCCCCTTTCTGTTCTCCCTGACGCGATGGCTTCATTGCGAAAAGGTTCGTCTTATACATGGGCATGAGTTCACCATGAATCTCTATGCCAGCCTTGCCGGAAGCCTGCTTGGAATTCCCGTGGTGGCAACGGTGCATGGCAAGAACTATTACCCCACTGCCGTGCGGCGCATTTACGCCATGCGCCTGCTGCGCCGATTGGGCGCCACCGTGGTGGCTGTTTCTTCGGATCTTCGGGACTTCCTCGAAAAGGATCTGGGGATGCGTGATGTCCGGCTCATTCCCAACGGCATTGACGTTGCGGCTTATTCCGAAATCGATCGCGAAAGCGTTCGCCGCGTACTGGGTTTTGGCAGGGAAGACCGGGTTATAGGCGCCATCGGCAACCTTTATCCCGTAAAAGGTCACGCTGTTCTGCTGCGGGCTTTGGCCAGCCTGCAGGACCCCAAGATTCATGTCGTCCTAGCAGGACGCGGGGAAGAAGAGCGGCACCTGCGGGCACAGGTGGAAAGCCTGTCCTTGCAGGGACGCGTGCATCTGCTGGGCTTTCGAGAGGACGTGCCCCGGTTGCTTTCAGCCTTCGACCTATACGCGTTGCCCTCTTTTTCCGAAGGCCAATCCCTTGCCCTCATGGAAGCCATGGCCGCGCGGTTGCCCATAATCGCCAGCCGTGTGGGCGGCAATCCGGAACTCATTCGCGAGGGTGAAAGCGGGGCTGCTATTCGCCGCGGGCGACGCGGAAGATTTGGCCTCCAAATTAAAACGGCTGTTGGATTCTCGCGCCTACGCGGAATCACTGGGTCTTCGGGCGCGAGAAAGAGCCGTGCGTGATTTCAGCCTGGACGCGATGATGGGACATTACCGCCGGCTTTATGCCGAAGCAGGATTGGCCGTCCATGATTGATTCTTCTTTGGAAAGATCTCCGCTTGTCCTCCACGTGCGATCCTCCGGCGGCCTTTTTGGGGCCGATCGGGTTGTGCTGGATTTATGTGAAACGATGCCTTCCCTGGGTTATCGCTCCCTGCTCGTGCCTTTGATAGAATCCGACGGCTCCGGCATGGCGTTGATGAAGGAAGCGCAGGCGAGGGGAATTCCCGTGTCGCCGCTGCATCTGAAACGATCCCTGGATTTTGCCGTCCTTCGCCGCCTCCATGGCCTTGCACAGGAGGTCGGAGCGGCGCTCCTGCACGGGCACGACTACAAAAGCAACATCGCGCTGCTAATGGCAGGAAAGCTGGCAGGAAAAATGGCAGGGAAAACATCCGGAAAAACTCCGTTGAAAATCCGCAGGCGGTTCACGACCTTGCACGGTTCCGTGGGCACAAGTGCGATGTTGCGGCTGAAGGAATCCCTGGATCGAAAGGTGGTGAACCGTTTCGACCGGGTGATATGTGTCTCCGACGCGCAAGCCGAGGGGGAAAGAAAAAGAGGCGTTCGCAACATCGCGGTCGTCAAAAACGGAATTGATCCCAAACCGTTCCGGCAGCCCCTCCCCGGTTTGAACGCCTTGCGTGCGGCCTTGAACCTAAGGCCGGAGGACAAGGTTCTTGGAGCCTTGGGACGGCTCAGCGAGGAGAAGGGTTACGATTTCCTGCTCCGCGTTTGTGCGCGCCTTCTCCGCAACGGAAACGACTTTAAAATTCTTTTGGTGGGCGAGGGCCCGCAAAGGCAATTGTTGCAGAGTTTGGCGGTGCAGCTGGGCATCGAAACGCAGCTGCGGATGCCCGGCTTTTGCGGCGACACGGTTTCTTTACACCGGATATTGGATGTGTTTTGCATGCCTTCCCGGCGTGAAGGGCTTCCCTTGGCCTTGCTCGAATCCATGGCTTCGGGTCGCGCTGTCGTTGCCAATGCCGTGGGCGGTATTCCTGAGGTCCTGGAGCCCGAGGGATCTTCTGGACTTTTGATGACTCCGGATAGTGAAGAAGCCTGGACCACCGCGCTGGGGGACCTTTTGGAAAACCCGGAGCGCAGGGCGGCCATGGGAGCGGCGGCGATTCAAAAAGTTGAGACGTACTTTTCCCGGCAAAGCATGGCGCACGGAATTGCGCGAGTTTACGCGGAAACGAATCCTGCATGAAAACGCTTCTTTTGGGTTATTACGGAAGTCGTAACCTGGGTGACGACATGATGATGGTGTGCCTGTTGGACTGCCTTCAGGCTCAGAACGCCCATGTCATCGTTATTTCGGAGGATCCCGCCGAAACGGAATCCCGGTTCAGAGTCCCTGCCATTCAAAACGTGCCCTTGATGGGCGAATGGGGACCGCATACGGTTTGGCTGAAAGGCACCGCTTTCCGGCTGATCCGGGAGATTTGGAGTTCCGAGGCGCTCGTCGTGGGCGGAGGAGACCTGATCCGCGATGATTTAAACTGGCGCATTTACTTCTACACGGTGGAAAAAATTCTCCTGGCCCTGGCTCTTGGCCGCTCGGTATATCTCGTGAACGTCGGTATCCCCAGACCCCGTACGTGGTACGGACGGAAGTGCCTTCGCTGGATTTTGCATCGATGCCAAAGTGTCATTGTGCGCGACATGCGATCCGCGGAATTGTGCCGGGAATACGCTCCGGGTTTAAGATGCAGTCAGGCTCCGGACGTCGTCATGCATTTGCCCGAAATGGTGTACGGTTCTTTGTCCGCGGTGCCGTTTCACAAGCCTCCCTCCCAATCCGACACTATCGTGGTTTGCCTTCGGGGTCAACCCAACATGTATGGCCGATACTCCCTCGACAATCGGCACATTCAGGGATTTGCGAAGTGTTTGGATCATTGCGTGAGCAAGCACGGGTTGCGCGTGGTGTTTCTGCCCTTTCAACAAGGGGATGAATGGGGAGACGAACCGCTGCACCGGCAGGTTCTGGCGGCCATGAAGCGATCCGAATCCGCCACCGTCCGGAAATGGACGGGCGACTTCAAGGATGTGATGGAGCGCATCGGAAATGCGCGCATGGTTTTTGCCATGCGCCTTCATGCCGCGATTCTGGGTCTGGGCTTGCGAAGGCCCTGCATCCTAATGCCCTATGATCAAAAACTGGACGAGCTCGGAAAGCAATTCGGATTAAAGCCTGATATCCGTCCCAAGGATTTGGAGGAGCCTTCCGCCCTCATCCATGCGCTGGATAAATATCTTGACGGGATCGATTTCCAAGTTACACAGAGTTACGGAATGGCTTGGAAAAAAACCGTCTTTCACTACTTTTTGACCCCGCAACCCTTAAATTGAAGTTCTATTTCATCGCGTGAGAATTTTGGTTCTTTCCATGGATGTTCCTGCGCCTGTTCACAGGCCCGGCTCCCCGCGTCCCTATTATTTCTGCGAAGAACTGTCCAAAACCCACGATCTTTTCATGGGAACTCTTTGCGAGGACAAGGAGCAGCTTCAATGGCTTACGGACGATTTGGCCTATAAACGCATTTTTCGGGAAATTGAAATATTGCCGCCGCCCCCCAAAAAAGTGGGATGGTGGAACCGCCAGAAACACCGATTGTCAGCCTCGGTGTATTACTACACGAAGAATATGCATCCTGTTTATCATCGGCAAATGGTGGAGCGCATTACCCGATGGGTTCGCGAAAAAAACATGGATCTGGTCTACGTAAACGGCATGGAAATGACCCAATACGTTTCCCCTTCCCTGGGCATTCCCATGATATCGGATGTCTGCGATTGCCTTTCCCTGCTTTTTCGGAAAACGGGCGCCGCGAAAAAAAAACCCCATCCTTAAATTGCGGTTTCTTCTGGAATCCTACAGTCTCGCGCGTTGGGAGCGGGCCCTCGCGAAAGCGTTCTCTTTGCTCATCGTCATTTCCCCCCTGGACGAAAAAGGAATCAAGGCTTCCGCGCCTGACGCGCGAACTTTGATCATCCCCAACGGCGTGGACGTTAATTATTTCAAGCCGCAGGGTTCTCCGCAAAAGGCGCGGATAGTCTTTACCGGTGTTCTGTCTTATCTGCCCAATGAAGACGCCGTCCGGTATTTCGCTGAAAGCGTTTTTCCCCTGATCCAGCAAAAAATCCCTGAAGCGGAATTTTGGGCCGTGGGCAAGGGCCCGTCAGAAAGCATACGCGCCCTGGCTTCCCGGAAAGGGATTCATGTCACGGGCACCGTGGAGGATATCCGCGAATACCTGGGCAGCGCCAGGGTTTTTGTGTGCCCCCTGCTGTACGGGGCCGGGATGAAAAACAAAATTCTGGGCGCCATGGCCATGGAGCGCCCCGTCGTCGCCACTTCCATCAGTCTGGAAGGCATCGCGGCCGTTTTGGAACGGGATGCGCTGGTGGGAGATACTCCCGAGCAGCTTGCGGCCGAAGTGGAGAGGGTTTTGCGGGACGACGGTCTTGCGCAGCGCCTGGGACGGAGTGGCAGGGCTCTGGTCTTGGAACGCTATGCCTGGGAGTCGGCATTTAAAATTCTCAGGTCCGCGGTGGCGCAATTCGATCCGCGCAAAAACCTTGATCCATAAAGGACGTCACTAAAATAAAATGTAATATTTGACACATAATACGTTATATTATCGGCAGGACGCAACAGGCTGAGAAAAAGCGCGAACGTTCAACCCGGAATTGGGATTCATAACCGGCCCATCAGGAAATACGCGGCCAGTCCCATGTATTCGCGCAGGGCGTTGGCCGTTTCATCCAGCGCCCATTCCGAGGGCAGCATCATGAACGGATGAAGCAACGGATGTTGCAACGGTTCGGAGCCCGCGCGGAAATCGGTCGGCGCCGGGTATACCGTGAAACCCTGCTTGCGGAACAGCCTGGCAGCGCGCGGCATGTGCATGGCGCTGGTCACCAGGAGAATCTCTTTGCGCATGCCGTTCTTTTCGAATAGTCGCGAAACATACAGGGCGTCTTCATAAGTATTCTGGCTGCCGGACACTCGCAGGATGGCACTGTCCGGGACGTCGAAGAGTTCCGTCAGAAGTCTCGCGTACAGGGAAGCTTCGTCTTTGTCATAACCTGTCAGGAAGGGAATGGATCCGCCGGTCGCTATCAACGTCGGCGCGAGCCCGGCGCGCCAAAGCCGCGCGGCTTCCAGTAGCCGGTCGCCGCTTTCATTGACCTTCGGATGCCGGCGCGGCGGAAGGTCGGGAATCATGGCGCCGCCCAGGAGCACGATGGCCCGGGCCTTGGGATAGGACGCCGGTTCGTCGTATTGCTTTTCAAGTTCGCGTGTCAACGCGAGGGCTACGAGAGGGGATGCCGCGGCAAACAAAAGGAGGAAGGCCGCGAATGCGAGCAGGGCCACGCTCGTGATCTTGCGGCGCGCCGCGAGAATTCCCGCCGCGAGGCACAGCAGGCATGTCAGAAATACCGGCGAAAGCAACGCGGGGAAAATTTTGGAGAGGAAAAAACCCATGAATCGATCCTCCCGGCGCGTTTAATGCCACAAACCTAGCAAGCATTACTGGAATTGGGCGCGGGGAAAAGCATCGAATCGAGTGGCTTAGTGAGGTTGACAAGTGTTGGGAGTGAAAGAGAAGAATGAAAGAGGGCTTCGATTTATCTATCCTCTGATATTGACAATGTTGCGTGTGAGAGAGAAGGGTGAAAGGTAATATGGGTTTCGATATCCCTATGCTCTTGCTTAAAAACGGTCTGCTCCATGTCAAAAGCGTGGTGTCCCGCGAGGCGCTCGCGGAGATGCTGGCCGCGGTCAAGCGGCTGGAGGAAAAATTTCCCTACGGATTCACGCACAACGACAATTATACGAGCGCTGTCGGCGTGCCTAAAACCGAGTCTCCGAAACCGACCGACTACACCGCGACCATCATTTATCCCTATGTCGGATTCATGGAGCCCGTGCTTCTGGCGCCGCTGGCGCATCCCTTGATCCATGAAATCGTTGAAAGCGTGGTGGGGAAGGATTACTACCTCTCGAACGTCTGGATGCAAAGCGCTCCCCCGCGAACGGGAAGAATGGGCTTTCACAAAGATCCCCGGGGAAGTGTGACCTTCACTTTCCTGCTGGATTCGCTCGGCTCCAGAATGGGGGGCACCGTGCTGGTTCCGGGATCTCATATCAACACGCCGCCGCCGCTCTTCGCCATGAACGACGTCAACGCGCCGCACCCGGATGAAATTGAAATACGCGGCGATGCCGGGGATATTTTCTTTTTCGCCACCGAAGCGTGGCACGCGCGCGCCGCCAATGAAAGTTCACAGGGCACCCGCCGCATTTTTTTCAATTTCTCCAACCGCAGCAGCCGGAACACTGTGTCTTGGATGAACGGACCCACTCCGGAACAGGTTGAAATGGCGAAGGCGATGCTGCCCGAAAGAATGCACCGGATGTTTCAACTCGACCCCGAACTGACGGCGAATCTGCAGACAGACGTCTTGAGTCCCGATGAAATCCGGAGCGGCATGAACGCCCACTATCAAATACTGGCGGATATTTCCCACTCGCGACGGACATTTGGAAAGTCCAGCTTTCATCCGAAGTACCCGGGCTATACGCTTCCATTCACAACGAGATTCACGGAACGTCGGCCCTTCAGCATGATCAAATACCTGGGATATCTGAAACCGATCCCCCTGATGAAATTCGCAATCCGGGATGTCCTGCTGGAAAAACTCCGCAAACTTGGAAAATCCGCCATCCTGCCTGCGCCGTTCTTTCCGTTCAATTCGCAAGTTGCCCCCAAAAAATAGAGGGGCCCTTAATCCGGTAGAACTTGATTTCTTAATACCCATCGTCGGCCCGGAGCCGCGGTTCAACTCCCGCCGGGTTTCAGGGCGGGGAGATACCGGCCCGCGAAATCCCGGATCATCGCCAACTCTTTTCCGCCTGAAATTCGGAGCGGAATCATAAGCAGGGGATAGGCAAGCACGATAGCGGTTTTAAGGACGATGGACACGAGGAGGTTTTCAGGATTTACCTGTTTCGCCACGAAGTAAAGAACGACGGCAAGGATCAACATTTTAAGGATGCGCCCGGAGTCATACGGAATGTGGTAGAGCCGCTGGGAGATAAAAAACGCCACTCCCATCATCAGAAAGATGGCCGCGAGGGTGGCGATGGCCGAACCCATCACCCCGTAAACCGGAATAAGGACGACGTTAAGGGCCACGTTGAGAAGCGCCATGGCCAACGTGTTGAGAGCCAAATAGCGGGTCTTTTTTTGGTACAGAATGCCGAACTGCACGTAGAGGTAAACGCCATAGCAGACATAGGCGAGCGCTATAAGAGGGACATAGCGGGAGGCGGAAAGATAGCGCGGGTCCGCGATGATTCGAATAATATCATGGATGAGCACGCAGAGGCCGAGGCCGAAAAAAAACTGCAAGAAGCTGTAATAATTAAAGACGCGGGAAAAAATGCCGGGCGCGCCGGGCTCGCGGACGATTTGAAACTGCTTGGGTCCCCAGACCATGAGGAAGGGGCTTAGGATGAGAAAGTTCGGAAGCATTCCGAACTTATAGGCCAGGGAATAAATTCCCACGCTGGTCAGGCTGTCAGCCGAGGGCAAAAGACGCTGCAAGAGAAAGCGATCGGCGAAATTGATCAGGTACATTCCCAGCCAGGGCCCGATCAAGGGGAACCCGTAACGAATCATGGGAATAAAAATCTCCCGGGAAAAGTTCACCCCCACCTGCCGGATCAGATAGACGAAAAGAACGCACCCGATGACACCCGAGGCAATGAGGCCGCCCGTAACGACCCCCTTGACGCCCAGCCCCAGGATGACCACGAACAGGATGTTGAAACCCAGACTCAAAAAACAGCCGGGCGCTGGAAAAACAAATGAACCACACGGGCATTTCCCGGATGCGAAAATACGCCATGGGGATATCGATGAGGAGGTTAAGTCCAAGGGTGATGAAAATAAAAGTGAACAGCTGCGAATACCGGGGGGACTTCAGTATGAGGGAAGAGAATGATCCGGAGAGAGGAATGAGCAACGCCAAAGCGGCCAGAGAAATGGCCAGGGTGACGATAAGTCCTGAACTTACCACGCGATTTTTTTCATGGGGTTCCGAATACTCGAAGTAAAAACGCATCATGGCCTGTGGAATTCCCATTGCCAGGAACAATCCGATGAGGAAAACCGTCAAATCGAGCATCTCCAAAGTGCCGTAATCATGCGGGGACAAGTAATGCGTGTAAACGGGGAGCAGCACAAAAGCGATGGCCTTGTTCAGGAAGTCGCCCAAACCATAAATGACGAACTGCCTGCCTGCGTTTTTCAGGGGATGTTTTGGCATGGTTTTAAAAGGCGCTCGGAGATGGAAACTTTTCTAGGATATAACAAAACCGATTCCTTAATTAAATCTTCGAACCTTCCCGACGAAGGCAGCTTGGGCGGGGTTGAATCCGGCCTATCCCTTCGGATTCCTACGTTAGTTTCCTGTCATGAGTGCCGGAAACGCTAAAGGTCTTATTGCATGGGATGTCTTGGCGACACTCTTAATCCTCCTGAGCATTTATTCTTACGCGCTTTATCCTTTTATTCTGATACTCTTGAGACCCTTCTTCAATAAGAAGGTGCATCAGTCCGATATAGAGCCCACGGTTTCCCTCATCATCGCCGCCTATAATGAGGAGAAGAAAATGGGGGAGAAACTCGGCAACACGTTGGAATTGGAATATCCCCGCGACAAGCTTGAAATCATCGTGGCCTCGGATGCCTCCACGGACGGCACCGAGGATATCATCCGCGGATTTCCGGAGGTGAGGCTTCTGCGCGCCCGGGAGCGCGGAGGCAAGGAGCGCGCCCAGAAAATCGCCCTGGATGCGGCAGCCGGGGAAATCCTCGTGTTTACCGACGCGGGGACCTTGCTGGACAAAAACGCTATTCGCGGCATCGTGCGGAACTTTGCCGATGCCTCGGTGGGCGCCGTGAGTTCCTGCGACAAGCTGCTTTCCGTTCAGACGGAAAACGCCGAAGATCTTTACGTCCGGTATGAAATGATGCTGCGCCGTTTGGAATCCGGCTTCAACGGTGTCGTGGGCCTCAGCGGCTCCTTTTTTGCGGCGCGGCGTGAAGTCTGCGCGGAATGGGCGGAGGATTTGACCTCGGATTTTAACACGGTTTTTTTGGCCCGCAAAAAAGGGCTGCGCGCGATTTCCGACGATGCGGTGATAGGGTATTACCGGGATATTCAGAAAGATCAAAGCGAAACCAAAAGAAAGGTGCGCACGCTCATCAACGGGATCGACGTGTTTATGCGCACCCTGGAACTTTTGAATGTTTTCAAATACGGTGCGTTTTCCTGGCAATTGATCAGTCATAAGCTGATGCGCTGGCTGGTGCCCTTCTTTCTATCCGCGTTGGTCGCGGTGACGTTCATAGGTGCCTGCGAGGGAAGCGTTTTTTGCTCGATTTTATTTGCGTTACAATTCATTTTTTACGCCTTGGCGCTTTCGGGTGCGATACGGGACAGTTCGCGGAAGTGGCTTCCCGTCAAAATCGCGTTCTATTTTTCCTCGGTCAACGTCGCCATTCTTTTGGCATGGGCCGGTTATTTCCGCGGCGAGCGCATGCGCATATGGAACCCCACGGTTCGCTGATGAAGATGCGCCCATTCCTTTTCGCCGCGGTTGCTTTCTGGGCGGGAAGCGCTTCGGTCTCCGCCCGCCTTCCCAACATTCTTCTCAAGCCCATGTTTGGAACGGATGAAAATAACGGCTTCATCAATCCCGTTTGGTTCGGAGAGGTGCCCGGAAAGCCCGGGACGTTCCTGGTGGCGGAACAGGGCAACGGCCCCTATGCGGACAGCGCGCGCGTCTGGGCTTTAATTCCGGACCAAAACGGAAATTACCGCAAGCAGAAATTTCTTGCGCTAAAGGTCCGCAAGAACATGATGGAAATGGGCCTGCTCGGGTTTGCTTTTCACCCGGACTATGTGCAAAACGGAAAGTATTACATCGACTACATCCCCCCTACGCGCGGAAGGTTCGATTCCGAAGTCGTTGAGGAGCGGGTTGCCGACATGTCGTTATTGCGGGATGACGGCGACCGTCCGCGGCGCATCCTGGCCATTCAAAAGCCCAAATCCAACCATAATGGCGGCACGATGGCCTTCAAAGACGGATATCTGTATATCGGCACGGGCGACGGCGGCGAGGGGTTCCACGGTCTGCGGACCTTGCTGGGCGCCATGCTGCGCATCGATGTGGACCACCCCGCCCACGGCCTCGGCTATTCCATTCCGCCGGACAACCCCTTTGCCCGCAACGTCCCCCGCGGGGTCCGCGGGGAGATTTGGGCATACGGGTTTCGCAACCCGTGGAAATGGAGCTTCGATCCTTTGAACGGAGACTTGTGGGTCGCCGACGTGGGTGAAAGCACCGCTGAGGAAGTGGATCGAGTGGAAAAAGGGAACAACATGGGCTGGCCCATCATGGAGGGCAAAGGCTGCTTCAGTTACAGCCCTATCAAGCCTCCATGCGATGAGCGGGGCCTCACTCTTCCCATCATCGACCTGCCCCGATCGCAGGCGCAATGCATTATCGGGGGCTATGTCTATCGCGGCAATCCGTCCTCGATATTTTATGGGGCTTACATTTTCGGGGACTGGCAGCTTCAAAGCATCTTTGCGATGAAGCAAATCCGAGGAGTCTGGGAGGTGACACAAATCACCTCGGCTCCCGCAGAAATTTCATCCTTCGGCAAGGATTCTCAGGGCAACCTCTACGCGGTGGGCCACAACAACGGCGTCATTTACCTTCTCGATCACCCCGGGTTAACGGCGCCCCCCTCTGCTTCCAGATAATCCCCGTCTTGCATTCGGGCCTAACCCCGGGTTGTCTGATGGCAGAAGTTATAATGGAAGCTCCATGATGAATTCTTTCGCCACCCTTCGATTCGTGGCCGTCGCGATTGCAACAGTTCTTTTTGTTCCCCGCCCGGGTTTGGCGATCCGGCTCCAGGCGCCCCTGGATTATCGGGCGTCCATCCCGCATTCGGATCACATCACCACGATGCTTACGGATTTCCGCTACGATCAGACGCCTGAGGAGTACGAATGGACGGCCGCGCATTACGACCGGGTCATGGGGGGCAAAATAGCGGAATACCGGCGGCGCAATCCGGCCATGCAGTATTATGTCTACGCCTTGAATCTCACCTTGATTCAGGAAACCTCCAAAGATCTGCCGGACCTTTTGACCGTCTACTACGAGGACATGAAAAATTGGTACACGGCCCACCCCGCCTACAAAATCGAGGACGCTTTTTTACACGACGCGAAAGCATGCCCGGCTTCCCAGGCAAAAACAGAAGGGTGCCGCCTTCAAGTCACATGGGCCGGACATGCGCGCTGGGTGCCGAATCCCGGAGATCCGGGCCTGCGCGCCTATGATGTTGACAGGCTTCGCAGGGCCATGCTCAATGTGCAGGGATCCGGTTACAACGCGGACGGGATTTTCTTCGACGAACACGCTTCCGGTGACTTCTCGCACTGGAGGTCGCTTCCCATTCGCGAATACCCCGATTGGAGCGGTTATGAGGATGACGTGGTGGGATTGCTGGCGTTCGAGCGCAAGGGCATTGGCAAAATTATCCAGATCAACACTTCAGAGTTCATCACCTCCATTGACGGGCGCATGATCCTCGCCGCAGGCGCCGCGCACATGGAGCTTTCGAACAATCCCATGAGCGACTGGCTGGAAGACAGGTGGAAATTCGCGGACACGCTTCTGCAGAAGGGCGCGTTTTTGGAAACGGTGAACGCCTACAGTTGGGGCGAATCCGCTTCCTTAAAGCTTTCTCCCGGCAATCAGCCTTCGGGCGTTTTGCGCTTCAAAATGGCGGAATTGTGCAGCTATTACATGATGGTTCCGTCTTCGCCTCTCAACTTGGCTTTGTTCATGTCCAATAACGGGTGGGACGTGCCTCATCCCAAAGAGTGGCTGAAAGCCCTGGAGGTCAACGTGGGTCACCCTGTGGGACCTCGTGTGCTCGCGTTTCAGGGAACGGATCCCAACGGCAAAGCCGTGCGGGTCTGGAGCCGGGAGTTCGACAGGGCGCTGGTTTTTATTCGCTCAAAAACCACCTGGGACTATAACGATTACGGAGACGGCACGAAAATATCCCTAAACCTCCCGCCCGGAGACAGATGGTATCCCCTGCGGTCCGACGGCACGCTGGGACTTCCCGTAACTTCGGTAACGCTTCGGAATCCTGAAGGAATGATTTTTCTAAAAGGATCCATGGCGAAGCATTGATCAGCCGGTTCGCGCGGACCCTTGTTGAATTTCGGCAAGCGCATGAACCCCCATCAGCTGCCTCCGGCGTTTGAACGATGTTTAGATTTGAAATACCAAGGAGTTCTGCCATGAAGGCGCCTTTTCATTTTCGCCGATTATTGTTCGGGGCGCCCCTCGTTTTTCTTTCGTGGGCGCAGGCCCTTCAGCCTCCCATTGAATACAAGGCCACCGTCCCTCATTCCGCCCATATCACCATGATGCTCACGGATTACAGGCAACGTCAGATTCCAGGCGAATACCAATGGACGGGGGCCCACTACGACTATGTGATGGGCGGCAGCATTGATCAGTACCGAAAATTCGCCCCCGGCATCAAATATTATGTGTACGCCTTGAACCTCACGATGATCCTTGAAACCAAGAGTGATCAGCCCGACAGTCAGTCGATTTATTACCGGGACATGCAAAAGTGGTATGCCGCCCACCCCCAATACAACCTTGAGGATGCCTTTCTTCATGACGCCGCCGTCTGCCCGGAGCCGCAGCCCGCAACCCAGGGCTGCCGGATTCAGACCTCCTGGGGCGAGCATGCGAGGTGGGTCATCAATCCCGGGGCTCCCGGCCTGCGCCTCTATGACGAGGATCGTCTTCGCCGCATCACCACCAACGTGGGGGGAACCGCTTATTCGGCCGACGGCGTTTTTTTCGACGAGCATGGTTCCGGCGACTTCGCCTATTGGAAGACGTATTCCCTCCGGGAATACCCCTCATGGAGTAAGTATCAGGATGACGTAGTGGGACTGCTTGCAGCCGAGCGCCAGGCGCTCGGCAAAATGGTTCAGATCAACACTTCCGAATCCATCAGCCCTTTCGATCAGCGCATGGACGTTGCCGCCGGCGGAGTGCACATGGAATTGTTGAACAACCCCTTCAGCAATGAAATGAGGGAGCGCTGGGCTTTTATCGATGCCATTCTCAGGCAGGGAGTGTTCGTGGAAATGGTGAACGCCTTCAGCTGGAGCGAAATCAAAAAGAACAAGTATTTCACCAATGGCAACGAGTCTTCCCCCTCCAAGCGTCTCGAATTGGCGGAGCTCTGCAGCTATTACATGGTGGTCCCGCAACCCCCGGCCTCGAATCTGGCCCTGGACGTGACCAACGACGGCTGGGATCTGAGTTTTTACGTGCAATGGATCAACGCCATCGAGGTGGATCTTGGGAAGCCCCTGAGTCGGCGCGCCCTGGCCTATCAGGGCAACGATCATCGGGGGAAACCGCTTCAGGTTTGGTACCGGGATTTTGAGAAAGCCATGGTTTTTCTCCGTCCCAAAAAACCTTGGGATTATGAGGATTTTGATGACAGCACCGCCATTTCAATTGACTTGCCACCGGATGAAACCTGGTATCCCTTAAAAATCGGACGGCACACTCGGAGACTCCATCAGTTCGGTGACCATCCGGAATGTTGAGGGCGCCATCGTGTTCAAGGGGAGCGCCCTAAAAACCCCTTAAATCCAGCTTTCAAAAGGGGTTACGGGCCATTTCGAACCTAGAAACTATTGAGAAACATATATTAAATATTGATAAATATTTACCGTTTAAAATCAAAAAACAGTGATTTATTAAAATAAAATATGATATTTGATTCGTTTATGATCACAACTTTTCTCTCTTGAATTGACACCGGGCTGGTGGCTCGGTATCATTGTATACGTCATCAAGAGAGACCCATCATGGAACCTTCACAACATCTCCAGTCCCCGGGCCAGTCCGCCGAAGAGCGGGTTGATTTGCAGGAGCTGTTGAATCCAAAACCCAAGATCTCCTCTCTCTCAACGTTTGCTCACCTGTTTTGGATCCGGCGCTGGGTCATTCTCGGCTTTTGGCTGGTGTTAGGGGTGCCTGCGGCTCTGTTTTTCGCCTTTTACGATGTCCCCCGCACCTATTGGGCGACCAGCTATATCCGTTTCCCCAACGTGGTTGGCGACGACGACAACATGGCCCATGACGCGGCACTGGTGGAGACCGGATCCATTCTGACCCTGTTCAAGAGCTATAACGTGATGTCCCGGACCATCCAGGACGAAAAACTCCAATTTCAAATTCAAACCAAGGATGTTTTCCGCCGGAACGTCTTTGAGGACATCCAGTACGAAGAGGACGCCCCCGTGGGTCACTACACCTTCGTCTTTCAATCCAACCGCAGGTTGGAAGTGTCCTATTTATCTCCCCGCACCCAGGAGACCACCACCATCTATCGCGGCTTCGTCCCCGATGATGGCGTTGTTTCCCTCCCTTCCATAACGCTGCGGATCAACCGCAGGCTGCTTTCCATCGAGGGAACCGCCAAGGTGGAGGCGAATTTTCTTCCGCTGCCCACGGTATTCGCGGACCTTAAGACCGGGCTGAACGTGGGCTCCCTCGACAAGGAGGACGAGCAGGCCAAAGTCAATTACGCCGTGACGTTGGAGGGCAAGGATCCCTTTATGGTCGCCGATGTCCTTAACGACTTGGTGAGCAGCTTCGTGGCGGTTTATACGGGCACCACAGAGGGCCAGGATGTCAACGTCCTTTCCCAGATGGAAAAAGATTTAAACACCGCCCGCGAACGCGACGAAAAGGCACGGGATGACTTGGCCCAGTTTTATGCGAACCATCCCTTGTTGCTGTCGGCGCAGGACGGAGACGGTTATGCGCTGGTGACCGCGCAGGCGGATAAAAATCAGCTCGAGGACCGGGTTCAGAATCTTCAGCAGCTTGAGAATCGCAAACCCGGGCCCGACGCTTCCAGCACGACCCGAAGAGCGTGGCTCTCCGATGCCGTGTTCATGCTCAGCTCATACGGCGTGTTGCAGGTGAATTCCATCCAGACGCGCCTGCAGGAGGACGACGCGAAAAGGAACGAGCTTTCAGCCACGCTGCCGCCGACCCATCCGCGCATTCTCGCCTTGGACGCGGAAATTGCTTCCCTGCAGCCGGAGCTGGAGCAGCTCCTGGACGTCACCAACAAGAGTTGGGCGCAGAAGTTGGTCGATGCCAGAAATGAAGTGGCGCAGCATCTTCCCAAGAACATTCCCATTACCGCCGATCTGGAGGCCAAAAGGCTTACCACGGAAAAAGAAGCCGCGGCCAAGGCGCTGGAAGATCTTCAGACGAATTATACCCGCGCGAAATTCTCCATGGGCCGCGACGTGTTCAAGGTCAACGTCGTGGATGTTGCGCGGCCGCCTCCCTACCAGGCTCCCAACTTAATGAGGCGCCTGCTGTTCTCCTTGGCCGCCTTGGTTTTGGGCTTTTTCCCCGGATTTTTCTGGATCATTTTCAGGCAGATTCTTTTTAGCCGGATTTACACCCGCGAAGACGCCGAACGCAAATTAAAAGCGACGGTTCTGGGAGAGGTTTTCTTTCAGAAACCCCTTAAGGGCGGGGGAGATCCGTTGGATTTCTCGGTCTGGTCTCATGTCGAAAACTTCCGTTTAGTGCGCTCCGAAATCGAGAACTACTTCTTCTCTTCCTCCTCGAATCAGGCCTTCCTGGTCACGAGCTCCGTGCCTGGAGAGGGAAAGTCGATATTTGCCGCCAACAGCGCGGTCAGCTTTGCCCGGCACGGTCTGCGCACGCTCCTGGTGGATGCCGACTTGCGTCAGGGACATTTGACGAAAGTGTTCGGAACCCAGCGCGCCGCCGGGTTGACAGACCTCTTGCGGGAGCCGGGCCAGGACAGGGAAAGCCAGAAGAGCCGTTTGCTCGGAGCCATAGTGCCTGCCCGTGAGAAGAATCTGTTTTTCCTGCCCCGGGGCACCCAGGGTCTGCGGGCCGGAGAATCGCTCAGTCAGGGGCGGATGGAGGACTTCATCGCCATGTTCCGTGGAGAGTTTGACGTCATCGTGGTCGACACTTCTCCCGTGCTTCCCGTCGCCGATGCTTTGAATCTGATGAGGGCCATTCCCAACGTGGTATTCCTGGTCCGTTCGGGCGAGATCTCCTCCTCAAGCGCCAAGGAAACCCTGGAGAGAATCAAGGCCCGCGGGGTCCGCGTAGGATGCGTCTTGAACGCCATCCACGAGTCTCCTTTCGTCAAAAATCAGTTCTCAGAATACGAAGACTATTACAACGCGAACAACGGCGATGTCTCTGCCGCTCCTATTCCCACGGCGCCTCCGTCTCCTCTGTCCCCCGCAATGCCGGGGGTCGCGGAAAGGCAGCCCAAGGCTGCTCCGGTTGCGCCGCGGAGTGACAAGCGACCCAAGGTCTACCTCTCGCCCTCTTCCTCCTCCATGGAGAAACTTTTCCGCTAGGCTAAGGCCTCTTCGGGAGTCCTGCTATGTCCATAGAAATTCAATCCGCTCGCGGAACGTCCCGAAAGGGATTTTTCCCGCCCGTAAACTTGCTCGAGGCCAACTCAACGGAAAGGCACGACGGGTTTCGCACCGCCTTTATGACCGAAGATGAAGAGGCCGAAGTGAACGAGTTTCTTCTGAACCATCCTCAGGCCACTTTTTGCCATCACCCGGGTTGGGTGAAGGTATTGCATGAGGCATATGGAAAGGAAGTGCGTTTCTTGTTGCTTCGCACCTCGGATGGGAACTTGGCGGGCGTGGCCCCCATAGTGGATTTAAGCAGTTGGATTTTTGGAAGGCAATGGGTCTCCTTGCCTTATCAGGATTATGGCGGCCTCTTGGCTTCCAGCCCCGTTGCGGAGTCAGCCTTGGTGGATGCCTTAAAGCACGAGGCAGGCATTCAGGGTTGTCGTTTGGACATTCGCTGCGGCAACCCGTTAACCTCCTATTATCCCGCTCCCATTAACGACAAGGTCGCGATGACGCTTTCCCTGGAAGGCCTCACGGAAGAGGTTTACTGGAAAAAACTGAACGCCCAGGTTCGCAATCAGGTTCGCAAGGCGGAAAAATCCGAAGTCAGCCTAAAGCGGGGTCGTCTCGATCAATTAGACGCCTTTTACTCCGTTTTTTGTGAAAATTCGCGCAATCTGGGTTCGCCAGTGCATGCGCGGAGTTTTTTTGAAAGCGTGCTGGAACATATCCCGGGCACTGAAATAGTCACTGCCTGGCGCGAAGGCCGCTGTATTGGAGGCTTGGTGCGCATACGCTTTCAGGGTACCGTAGCCATTCCCTGGGCTGCCACGCTGAAAGAAGAGAGGATACATTGCGCGAATAACGCCATGTACTATGACACCATCTGCATGGCCTTCCGGGATGGTTTCAGCAGGGTGGATTTCGGGCGCAGCACACGGGGCGAGGGTACTTTCCGCTACAAAGCCCAATGGCTGGCGCAGGCTTCCCCGTTGCCTTGGTATCAGTTCGATGTGAAGGGCCGGGCATTGGATCAGCTCACTCATGCGAAATCCTCACTGGGTCTTCGTCTGGTTTCCCAGCTTTGGACTAAAATGCCTTTGTCTTTGGCGAACCGGCTGGGGCCCAATTTGCGCCCCCTGCTTGCCGCCTAACTCGCTAAGATTATATTTAGAGAACATCGTGCGCCAAGAAATAATGTCTGATAATTGCCCCAGAGCCGCGGCTTCGCGTTGGACCCAATGGAGGGTCCTAGGCGCCGTCTGTTTGTTTCTGGCAACAGCGGCTTTGGCCGCTGCCGATAAGAATCCTTCCCAGCGGGACGTGTTCAGGGCGGGCGATGGAATCATGATCACCGTGCCCTTGGACACCGACGCGGTGATCAATGGAACCTTTCCAATCGATTCCGCGGGTTATGCCGACCTGCCCGTGATGGGGCGCGTGTACGTGAACAACAAAAGCGTGAAGCTCATCGAGGATTTTGTCTCCAAGGAAATGGCGCAATACCTGCGCGATCCCCATCTCAGCGTCCGTCCCGCCTACCGGCTTACCTTCCTGGGAAATTGGCAGCGGCCCGGCATGCATTGGGTGGACGCCGAAGCTTCGGTATGGGAGGCCGCCAAGGTCGTCGGCGGACCTGTGAACGCAATCGATCTCGACGACTGGTACATCATGCGGGGTTATCACGACGTTTCATCCGATATTCTGGCCGACTTTGCGCGCGGCTCCAGTTTGCGTGAAGCCGGAGTGCGCTCCGGCGACATCTTCGTGATACCCATTCCCGATCCGACCGTGGGATTCTGGCCTCGTTTCAAGGAAGTCCTGACTGTCACGGCCCAGCTTGCCGGCACAGCCGCCGCCTTGGCCACTGTGTATGTGACCTACCTGATTTATGAAAGCACAAGGCCCATACATTCCGTCACGGTATGTGGGGTCCCCGCCAACACGGCTCCGAGTACCACGACGAACACTTGCAGCACGACAACGAATAATCAGTAGCGGGCTTATTTTGAACGGCACCCAAAAAGTTTTGGAAAAAGCCGCCGTATTTTAAGCGAGAAGCAAAATGAAAAAGCTCGCGTTGCTTTTTGTTTTTTCCTTCATATTTGCTTGCAACGACAGCAGCCCGACCGGGGTGTCCTCCAAGACTCAAGTCCCGGTCCAAGTCCAGGGGGCGTCGCAGTCCGGCCCGGTTATCTCGAACAATCAAAGCGGCCAAACCAGTACCGGTGTTAACCCGTCCGGCGGCACCGCGCTTCCATCGGGTCCTTTGGCTGACAGCTCCCTTTCGGGCACGGCGGTTTCCGGAGTGGCTCCGGCGCTAACGCCTTGATTCTTTCAGGGTTTTTAGCGCTTCCTTCAAGAAAACGCCTTCTTTTCCCAGCAACCAGGCCGTCACCGGAAAGGTGAGAATTTCGGCGGCGATTTTTTCGCAGCCCGGGTAAAAGCCGTCTCGGGGAAATTCGGCGGGAACCCCGGGCAGGCGGGAAAGGATGTCGGGATACTGTCCCGTCACCCCTCCGAATTCTCGGTTTAAATTCCCCTGTAATTTTTCCCGCAACTTTGCCTGGGTCACCCGCAAAGGAAAACGCACGGGCAGGTGGTCTCTTCCGTAACCCTTAAAGGGGAGCAGGACGCCATCCATTCCGGTTAAAGATTCTGCGTACGCGCGCGCCAAATTCGCGTAATCGTTCCGATGATCTTCGAGGACGTCAAAACACGCCGTGGCCCAGCCGAAAAAATCTGGATGGATGCGCGTGAACCGTAGCGGATGTTCCCACACGGTTTTTCCTATGGATAGGAAGGGTAGCGCCGAAACGATTCTAAAAGCCGCAGGGTGGGAGAAAATCTCGATAAGCAGGGCCTTGTTTCTGGGAGAATGGGCGGCCTTTGGAAAGGTTTCCAGAATTTCACCGCATAAGGCCCTTAACGATGGGTTGGATGAATTTTCGGGCAGAACCAAAGCGCCTCCGTGCCCGCTATTGAGGCTCTTGCCTCTGCCGAAGCTATAGAACAGGGCGCAGTCCGGTTCGTGCGCATTGCGAAAATCGAAGTCCTGTGCGCAGTCGCGCAAGAACAAAGGCGGAGGATTTCTCAGCGCCGGTTTTGGCTGAGGAATGCCAAAGTAGTGCACGAGCAGTACCGTGAGGGTCCGGCCCGAGACGGCCGTGTCCAGAGCCTGCGGAGGGTAAGCGAAAGTATCGGGATCCAGATCCATTTGCACGGCCCTCAGACCCGCTTGTAAAATGGCCTGAGGAACGGAGGGACAGCACCAGGCCGGCAGCACCACTTCCGTCCGCTCAGGGTACAAACGCTTCAACGCCAGCAGCGCGATGTACAGAGCGCCCGTCCCGGACCCGGCATAGAAGACGTTCTTTTCCGGAAATCCGCTGTGACGGGAAAACACCGGACGGAAATCGGCCTTATTCGATTCAAAGAGCCGTAAAAGGGGGACTGCGTTTCCGCCGGGGGGGATTCTGGAAAAAGCCATGAGTCGAAAATACATTCGACGCCCTTTAGCGCCGGATCAAATGGGGTTGCTGGAAGAAAGCGCGACGGAAAGCGGCAGATCTTTGGTCTGTCAGAAGTGATAAGGCGTCGATTAAGAATCGACTAAGGCGTTAAGTTCCGCTTCTTTCAGAGTTTCCCTGGAGCGTTTCCCGCGCATCCATCGCAAGTTGGGGAGAACCGCCTCGGAATCATCGTAGATCTCGGAAAGAGAAACGACACTTTCGCGGATCAGATCCCGGACCGGCGGCAGTCCCTGCTTGATTGAACCAAAGGAAAAGTGTTCCAACAGGCGATCCAGTTTGCGCTCCGTGCTTTCGAGGTTAACGTAATGCTGGAAGGTCTTGGCCGGGCCCAGGAAAAAGCGGGCTTGGTCCGCGTCCAACTCCCAGGGATGCAGATAGACCATGGCGGGCATGCCGCGCTGGTTGGTTTTTTCGATGTAGGCTTCGGTAATGTTGTAGGGATAGAGCCGGAAATACCCGCCTCCCGCCACCGGCAGCAGCTTGGACCCAAGCTTGGTCGTCGAAAGAGGAAGCTCAATCAGGGCGCGGCCGTCGGGCATCCGCAAGGTGTGCGGGTACCGGTACGGATAGGTCGGAATGCCGTAGCGTTTTCGCGCAATGGGAAAGATGCTGGAATCGTAACGGATTCCATTTTTCGCCAAAATTTCCAAGGCCCAGAGGGTATCCTTGACCACAGTAAAATTGGAGGCGCGGTGGCCGAGCACTTCCTGAGAAGTGTTCCGGTTGATGGCCTCCAGAGACCGAAGCAAGTCCGTCTCGAACTCCTGCGGCGTCATCCGGGTTATCAGTTCATGATGATAGCCGTGGGTGCCGATTTCGTGACCCTCAGCGGCTATCATGCGCACGACTTCCGGAAAATGATCCGCAACCCAACCCAAGACGAAAAAGGTGGCTTTTGTATCGTGGGCCTGCAGCAAAAGGAGCAGGCGATCCATGGTTTGCAAAAGCTGGGTTTCTTGGAGATGCCAGGTATTGCGGGGAAATTTCTCGCCGATGTTATAGGCATGGAACCAACATTCCACGTCCACCGTGAGAAAATTCCGGACCTTGTCAATTTTAGAAGGGTTGGCGGAAGACAACCCGCCGCGTCCGATTTGAACACCGTCCGATCGCGTTTCCAGTCGTCTTTCAAAAGGAGTGGACGAATGAGCGCGGCCCCGGATCAGGTTTAGAAAGAAGCCGCCCATGCTGGGTGCGACACTCTTGAAGGAACCTTTGGAATTCAGGAGCAAAAGAATGGGGTAGATAATAGGCAGCAGAAACAAACCGCCCAGTCCACAGGCGATTTCGAGAATGCGCATGACCCACGATACCCATGGGGAAGGCTTTATTCCCCACTTCCATGGAGAGGGCTTTGTTCCCATTAGTTTCTGTCCTTGCGTTCACCCTTTTTAGGATCAATCCAAGGGCTAAGTCGGCCGAAACCTTCTTTTCGTAAAGGCGGTTTGCGTTGACTCGCCGTTAAAAATTGTACCCGTTGCGCGATTAAAATACGAGCATTAATTTATCAATTTTCTCAATCAGAGCCAATAAAATCGCCAGTTTAATTCCGAGTGGCACTATCCAATTGCGCAGCCAATTCATTGCATAATCGGTGCAAATTCGGATCTTTTTTCCACTGAAAAAGTGTCCGTTCGGCGAAACTTCCGTTGCGGATAATTTTTTCGATTTCCGGACGGAAAACGCCTTCTTCCAAGGCTTCAGAGCGCCGATAAGTTGGTGGAACGAGGATTTTAAGAAAATCTCCCACGGTTCCCTGAAATCTCGTTATGCCGAAAATCTCTACTGGATATTCAGCGGGTAGGAGGGCATTACGCCCTTTTTCAGCCGTTTTCAGGAAAAGGTCACGAAGGAGTCCCATCGGTATTGCCTTGTGCGCGCGATAAAGGTCTTTATTGCCCTCGATCAGAAGTTTCAACAGGCAGGTTGTAAAATGACAGAGGGCCAAATCGGCCAGGGGAAACTCCTGCGTGTCGAGACAGCGGATTTCGATGGCGCCGCGATCGAAACGGGCGATAGCCGCGCGCGAATTCAGCCACTCCTCCTGCAGAATTTTTTCCGGATCCAGAGGTGCGATGGCGCGGTACATGGGCTCCAGGATGCGCTCGCGGTATTCCGATTCGCTTCCTACCGGTTCCGGCACGAGCGGCCCGGCGATTTCGGGAAGTTTTTTCTGGTTTTGCACATAGTGATACAGTCTTCCATCCAGCCAAGGTCCGGGTTTACCGTTCCAGATGGGGCTGCCCGAGGCGAGCGCCGGAAGCAGGGGCAGAATCAGGCTGATTCCATTATGCAGCTGTGAAAACTCAGGATCGCCGTTAAAGGGCAGGTTTAAATGCGTGCTCTGAATGTTGAGCCAGCCGTGTCTGCGGCAGCCAAAGACGCGGTCATAGGCCGCATAAATGGGATTGTCCTCGTAGTCCCAAAGCTTGGATTCACGCTCCGGATTCATGAAAGGATGCATGCCTCCCGGCAGCAGGATGGCATCGAACTGCGCCAGGGCCGTGTTGACGCCTTGCACGGCTGCGTTGAAATCTTTTACCAGCGGAAGAAGGCTGGGTGCGGGTTTTCGCAATTTCAATTCAAGCACGTGCGCCGCGAGTTCATTGTCGATTTCGACTTCGCCGAAGACGGGATGCGAATCGGGGCTTCCTCCCAAACGCGTCAAAAGATCCGCTGCGAGCGGGGCCACGGATCCGTCCTTCCGCCGCACCAAAGCGTATTCGATTTCGACCCCGTGAACCGAGAACAGGGAATATGTCATCGGCCGCTGTTAAGACCTAAAGATTCACCGGAGAAGCCGTAAGATCGGCCAGAGCATGGGCTATCGAGGATGCCAGGGGAATGGAGGATGGGGAAGAGAGATAAGGCGGCAAAGTCGTCTTGCGCATCTTCACGCGCTCAATGCGCTGCGCGAACTCCCGCATGATGGTTTGGTAAAGCCGATCTTTGAGAATTTCGTCTTCCACCCCGGCGTCGATGTTGGGATTGTCGTTGACTTCGACGATATAGGGCTTTCCTTTCACAACCTTGATGTCCACCCCGTACAAACCGTCACCGATGAGGCGTGCCGCCTTCAAGGCCATCGAAGTGACTCTCGGATCCACGTCTTCCACGGGATGGGTCTTATGCGCGCCCTCGACGGCCTTGCCCTGCGCGCTGTGATCGTAAATCTGCCAGTGGTTGCGCGACATAAAGTATTGGCAGGCGAAAAGCGGCTTGCCGTCGAAGATGCCGATGCGCCAGTCGAAGGGGGGGGGCATGAATTCCTGCGCCACAAGGTAATCGGAGTGATGAAAAAATTCGCGGCATACTCTTTCGAGACGGGCCGGATCTTCCACCTTTTCTATTCCCCGCGAGAATGTCCCGTCCGGGATCTTGATGATGATGGGAAAGGCCAGCGCGTCGGTGATCACGGGAAGATGCTCTTCGCCGAACACCACCGTCTTCGGCCGGCTGATGCCCGATCGTTTGAACAATTCGTAAAGGAAGATCTTGTTGGTGCAGTAGAGAATGGAAGTGGGATCGTCGATGACCACCATGCCTTCCTTCTCGGCTTTCTTGGCGAAGCGGTAGGTATGATGATCGATGGCCGTGGTTTCGCGGATGAAGAGCGCATCGAATTGCGCCAGGAGCGCGTAATCGCGCTTTTCAATCACCTCGGCAGCGGCTACTACGTGTCCCTCGTGGCCGAAGCGCGGGGGCACAAGGTCATCCCCAAGCTTTCCGCGCTGCAGGCGCTTTCGAAGAAGGAGTTCTACCTCATCGAGGCCGACGATCTCTCGGCTCAGATCCAGAAGGATCTCGCCCCCCTCGCCGACGATCGCTTCGAACTTTCCGTGTACTTCGGCCACAACGTGTCCAAGAAATACGAGAAGCTGTCGCGGATGTTCTTTAACCTTTTCCCATGCCCCGCCTTCCGGGTGTTTTTCACGCAGGAAAAAAAATGGACCATCACTTCCATCAAGCCGCTCTCGCTTGACAAAATTGAGGAGTCCCACCAGGAGGACTTTCTGGAAGCGCTGGTGGCCTACAGCGTGGATCGCTGGGGGGTGCGGAAAAGCGCTCC
>Ga0206883_1033_pt1 | contig 28091 bp, 33 predicted proteins | sample Alteio_BWOrgCont_2_FD_152910 | JGI IMG/M metagenome (GOLD analysis project Ga0206883, IMG submission 152910) | Enriched cells from forest soil in Barre Woods Harvard Forest LTER site, Petersham, Massachusetts, United States -... | ecosystem: Environmental > Terrestrial > Soil > Temperate forest > O... | reverse complement strand
GCAAAAACCTGACATTTGTGTCTTGCATGTGCTAGATTTCGCGGCGTGTACCTGCATTAGCCATCAAGAGGAGACCTAAATGGCTGCAAAGAAAAAGGCTGTCGCGAAGACCGCTGCCAAGGCCGCTAAAGCCCCGGCAGTTTCTGCTGACAAGCCGTTCACCAAGTCTGAGACCTACGCTTACCTCGCCCATTCCACGGGCCTGAGCCGCAAGCAGGTTGCCTCGATCTTCGAGAACCTGGCCGGCCTCATCGGCAAAAGCATCGGCAAGAAGGGCCCTGGCCTTTACGTCGTGCCCGGCCTGATGAAGATCAAGGTCGTGCGCAAGCCGGCCACCAAGGAACGTGAGGGCATCAACCCCTTCACGGGCGAGAAGACCATCTTCAAGGCGAAGCCCGCCCGGAACGTGGTCAAGGTCCAGGCCCTGAAGGGCCTCAAGGACATGGTGAAGTAAAGCCATTCTTGACCGGAGTCGCACAGGGGTGCGGCTCCGGTCCTTGAATGGTTCCCTCGCAAGAACCGGCTTCCCCGCCGGTGGTCTCTATCTCTCTCGCATTTTCTTCTGGGCCAGGTCCTTGGCCTTCATCAGATCCTTGAGCGGCACGTACAAGAGATCCGCCAGCTTGTGCATCAGCGCGTCCTCGTGCTTGTCCAGCCGCCCGTCCGCATAGGCCACGTCCCACAGCATCCCCATCAGCGCGAGTTTCTCCGGCATCTCCAGATGCTGGTTGATGAGATGGGTGAAACGGAACAGGGACACGGTGTGGTCCGATTCGCGCCGCGCCGCCGCCAGCAACTCATCCGCCCCCTCGGGCGTCAGGCCATAGCGTTCAGCCAGGAGATCCCGGGCACGGGCGAGTTCCGTATCGTCTTCGTTGAAGTCGGCGCGCGCCATCTCCACCAGCAGGGCGGCGGCGGCCATGCGCAGGTCGTCGTGGGAGACGGCCTCAGGGCCGGGGCCCGCCAGGCGCTGCTCGAGGAAGGACAGGAGTGAGGAGAACATGACTTTCGGTCTTCGCGCGGATCCATGCATGAGCCCCACGGGGGCCCGGAAGGGGTCCCCGCCGGCATCCGCCGGCGGGGTATCAGGACGTCAGAAGCCGAAACCGATCTTCAGGGTGTAGGTGGTGTTGCCGGCCAGGTGGTTGTATTCCAGGCCGAGATGCACGCCCAGGTCGAAGGTGAGCCCCGCGAACACTTCGGTGTTGCTGGCGCTGTACTTGGTGAGACCCGTGGAAGCGTCCGGCGTGCTGCTGGTCCACACCTCGCCCACGCCGGCGTAGGGCGTGACCGGGCCGAAGCCCTTGGAGACGGACACATCCAGGCTCGTGGTGTTGAAGGAGAGGTCATCCACACCCGTCAGGTGCGTGTAGGCAGCGCGCAGGCCCACGGCCGGTTCGGCGATGCCGCCGTCCAGGATCGCGTAGCGGCCTTCGACGCCGTACTCGCTGATGTTGGAACCGGGCACGGTGCTGTACTCACCGCCGATGTCGAAACCGAAGGGCAGGCCCTTGCTGATGTGCAGGTCGGCGAAGGGCACGCTGGACACGCTGCTCTTGCCGGTGGCGTCTTCCCACGCGGTCTGGTGGCCCACCTGGGTGTCACCGAGGTTGAGGCCCACATCGAAACCGGTGATGCCTTCGGAGGAGGCGCCTTCCATCTGCTTGTAGCTGGTGACGGCGCCCAGGTCCTGGGAGATCCCGTTGAAGTCGGTCTGGCTCAGGCCAGGGATGGTGATGTGATCGTCGGCGAAGGCGCTGGCGGACAGGGCCAAAAGGCCACAAGCCAGTAAGGCGCTACGCATCATGGGTTTCTCCTGAAGCAGTTATTTTGGCCGTATCGGCTGAGGCTAAGTCTAACAAAACGCATGGGGGAACCCTCAGTTTTACCCAGGCTTTCAGCGCTGCAAGGATGCGCCGCACGCGAACCAACGCCCGGAGCCGGCTAGAAAGCCCGCACTACGGCCTCCCGCAGCTCGTTCAGGCGGCCATGGAAGAAGTGGCCGGCCCCCGGGAGTACCGCGAGCTGCGGCGGGTGCGCGAGACCCTGCGCCCAAGCGAGTACTTCACCTGGCGGCACCACGTCATCCGCATCGCCCTGTACCAGCAGCCAGGGACAGACCGGCGGCACGATGGGCACCGTGGCGAAACGCTGCACCGCCGGCGCCACGGTCACGAGCCGTTCCACAGGCCGCTGGCTCTGGGCGCGCAAGGCCACGTAGCCGCCGAAGGAGAACCCCGCGAGACACAGAGGCAGACCGGGATGCTGCGCCATGAACCAGTCGATGGCCGCGAGCGCATCGTCGATCTCGCCGACGCCGTTGTCGAACGTGCCCGCGCTCCGGCCCACGCCGCGGAAATTGAAGCGCAGGGACGCCGCGCCCATGTCGTTGAACGCGCGCGCCAGGATGTAGGCCACCTTGTTCTGCATGCTGCCGCCCTGCACGGGGTTCGGATGGCAGACCACGGCCACCGCCGTGGGCGCGGTCTCCGGAGAATCCACGAGCCCTTCCAGGATGCCCGCGGGGCCGCTGAACTGGCAGGGTTCGGTGTGCTGTTTGTCGCTCATGGGGGAGGGTAAAGCGTGTCTTTAGGCTGCTGTATAATAAGTGTTCGCATCCGCCGACGCATCCTCAAAGAGCATCCCATGAACAAGTCCATCGAACTCGAAAGCAAATACGGCGCCCACAACTACCATCCGCTGCCGGTGGTGCTCACCCGCGGCGAAGGCGTGTATCTGTGGGACGATGCGGGCAACAAGTACCTGGACATGATGAGCGCCTACTCCGCTGTGAGCCACGGCCACGCGCATCCGCGCCTGGTCAAGACGCTCACGGAACAGGCGGCGAAGCTCGCGGTCTGCTCGCGGGCCTTCCACAGCGAGAAGCTGGGCGCCTTCCTGAAGCGTGTCTGCGAACTCACGGGCATGGACATGGCGCTGCCCATGAACACCGGCGCCGAAGCCGTGGAGACCGCGCTCAAGGCCGCGCGCAAATGGGCCTACAAGGTCAAGGGCGTGGCGGCGGACAAGGCCGAGATCATCGTCTGCAGCGGCAACTTCCACGGCCGCACCATCGCCATCGTCGGCATGTCCTCCGAGGCGCAGTATAAGGACGGCTTCGGCCCCTTCCCCGCCGGTTTCAAGACCATCCCCTACGGCGATGCGGACGCGCTGGAGAAGGCCATCGGCCCCAACACCGCCGCCTTCCTGGTGGAACCCATCCAGGGCGAGGCCGGCATCGTGATGCCGCCCGCGGGCTATCTGAAGAAGTGCGCGGACATCTGCCGCAAGCACAACGTGCTGCTGATCGCCGACGAGATCCAGACGGGCTTGGGCCGCACGGGCGCGCTGCTGGCCTGCGAACATGAGGGCGTGAAGCCCGACGGCCTGATCTTAGGAAAAGCCCTGGGCGGTGGCCTCCTGCCCGTGTCCGCCTTCCTCGCGCGGCGCGACGTCATGCTGCTGTTCACCCCCGGTGACCACGGCAGCACCTTCGGCGGCAATCCGCTGGCGGCGGCGGTGGGCCTGGAAGCGCTCAACGTATTGGTGGAAGAGAAGCTCGCGGCCCGCTCCGCGGAGCTCGGCAGCTATCTCCTGGAGAAGCTCGCCACCCTGAAGAGCCCCTTCATCAAGAGCCTCAGGGGCAAGGGCCTGTTCGTGGGCATCGAGATCGATCCGCACCGGGCCCCGGCCCGGGAAGTGTGCGAGCGCCTCATGGCCCAGGGCATCCTCAGCAAGGAGACCCATGCCACGGTGGTGCGCCTGGCGCCGCCCCTGGTGGTGACCCGCGAGCAGCTGGACTGGGCGGTGGAGCGCATCGCACTGGTGCTCAAGGAAATGGGCGAGCTCAAGGCCGCGTCCTAAATCCCCTGTTTTTTCCAGATATAAAAAAGCCGGCTTGCGCCGGCTTTTTTGTTTATGCAGGCATGGTCTTGCTTTCAGCCAGTTCTATGAGCCCGCGGATGTGGCGATAGACGTACCACACCCAGATGGCGATGAAGCCGATCCAGCCGAGGATGAGGCCGATGACGGTGATGCAGAGTATCCCGCTGACGATGCAGCCGAGGATGGCGTACCAGAAGCTCTTGATCATCCAGGTCTGGTGGCTGTCTATCATGGCGCCGTGGTCGCCCTTGACCACGTAGTTGATGATGAGGCCGATGATACTGGGGAGACCGGTGATGGCCCCGAAGAGGTGCAGGATGTAGGCCACGATGGTGATGGTGCGGCCGCCGTCTGTGGAACTCATGCCGTATCTCCCTGTGTAGTTATCATTGGACCAGTGTAGGCGTGGAACCTGGGAATTCCAGTCTCACGCGACGATTCTGTTTGCCTTTCTTCTCTACCTTGGAGATGACCACTTCCCCGATCTCGCCGATGCGCCGCACATGGGTGCCGCCGCAGGGTTGCAGGTCTATGCCCTCCACCTCCACGAGCCGCACCTGGCCCCGGCCCCGGGGCGGCTGCACGGACATGGTCTTGACCAGCTCCGGCCGGGCGTCCAGCTCCGCTTCGCTGATCCAGCGGAAAGCCACCGCCGCATCCCGCCTTATGAGGGCGTTGAGCTTCTCCTGCACTTCCTCCCGCTCCGGGCTCTCGGGCAGGTCGAAATCCAGGCGGCCGTAACCGTCGCCCACGGCGCCGCCGGTGACCGGCGCGATGATGACCGCCGACAGGAGATGCAGACAGGTGTGCATGCGCATGAGCCGGTGCCGGCGCTCCCAGTCCAGCCGTCCTCTGAGGCGCATGCCGGGCGTGAGCACGGTCGTCGCATCCGTGAGCATATGAACCACTTCACCGGCCGCCACGCCCTTGCGCGCATCGCCGACCTTGAGCTCGCGGCCATTGGGCAGGAGGAACACGCCCGTGTCCCCCGGCTGGCCGCCGCCCTCAGGATAGAAGAGGGTGCGGTCCAGCACCACCTTGCCGGGCTCCGCGGACAGCACTTCCGCTTCGAACTCGGTGGCATAAGCGTCGGCGCGGAACAGGAGCTCGGTCACGGCCGGGTCACTTCTTCTCTTGCTTGTCGAAGTCGAGGGCGCAGGAGTTGATGCAGTAGCGCAGGCCTTCCGGCCCAGGACCGTCGTCGAACACATGCCCCAGGTGCGCGTCGCACTGGGCGCAGACCACTTCGGTGCGCTGCATGAAATGGCTGCCGTCGGAATGGGTCTCCACGCTGCCCTTCTCGGCGGGGGCGGTGAAGCTCGGCCAGCCGGAGCCGGAGTCGAACTTGGTGGCCGAGGCGAACACCGGGTTGCCGCAGCACACGCAGCGGTATATGCCGGCTTCGTGGTTATCCACGTGAGCGCCGGTGAAAGCCCGCTCGGTGCCCTTCTTGCGGGCCACAGCGTACTGCTCCGGCGTGAGCTCCTTCTGCCACTCCGCGTCGCTCTTCCTGATCTTCTGCATGGGTCGGACCTCGATATATGTCGACTATATATGGGGCTGACCCCGGGATACGGAAGGGCCGGGACAGGCGCCACTCCCCCAAGACCCGGCTTCCGCCCGGTCTATCACAGGCTTCGGGGCCACCAGTATGCACGTGGGCTCCCGGGAGCGTCACGGCCGCGGACTACAGGAACGCCCCTGGTTTTGGTACCCTATGCGCCCTCAGAGCCCGGCCACCAGGCCCTCAAGAAATGACCCCGAAGGGAGACTTCCGATGCGGAACCGCGTAGTCGCCATCGCCCTCGCCTGCGCTGCGGCGACCATCAGCCTCAACGCCCGCGCCGACGGCGACGTGGCCAAGGGCAAGGTGGATGCCTACACCTGCATCGGCTGCCACGGCGTGCCGAACTACACCAACGTGTACCCGACCTACCGGGTGCCGCAGCTGGGGGGCCAACGTGCCGCCTACATCGTGCAGGCGCTCAAGGAATACAAGGCCGGCGACCGCACCCACAAGACCATGCATGCGCAGGCGTCCTCGCTCTCCGACCAGCAGATGCAGGATATCGCCGCGTACTTCGCGAGCCTGGGCACCACCCTGGCCAAACCCCAGTGAAGGGCCACAGCATGAACAAGTCATTCGTAACCCTCGCCACAGGCCTGATGTTCTCTGGCCTGTTCATCATGGGGGCGGCCTTCGCTGACGGCGACGCTGCTGCCGGCAAAGACAAGGCCCAGGCCTGCGCCGCCTGCCACGGTGCGGACGGTCTCAGCACCTCCGACCAGTTCCCCATCCTCGCCGGGCAGTACAAGGACTACATCATCCAGGCCCTGCACGAGTACAAGAACGGCGGGCGCAACAACCCCATCATGAAGGGCATGGCCGCGGACCTCTCGGAAGACGACATCCGCAACCTGGCGGAGTACTTCGCGAGCCTCCCGGGCCCGCTGCACACCATCCCCCAGGGTGGCGAGCACTGATCTGAAGCCTTACGGAATCGCGGAAGATCTGAGACGCCCCGCACCGCGGGGCGTTTCGTTTTAGGCGTACCCTATATAGATGGCATCACTCGAAGACAAAGTCATCGTCCTCACCGGCGCTTCCCAGGGGCTGGGCGCCGTCATGGCCCGGGGCTTCGCCGCAGCCGGCGCCCGCCTGGTGCTGGCGGCCCGCTCTGCGGACAAGCTCGCGGCACTCGCCAAGGATCTCGGTAGCAACGCGCGTGTAATCGTCGTGCCCTGCGACGTGACCAAGGATGCGGACCGGCAGACGCTGGTGACCCGCGCCCGCGCCGAGTTCGGGCGCATCGATGTGCTGGTGAACAACGCGGCCCTGGAGGAACTGGGGCATTACGCTGAACAGGATCCGGCCATGCTGGAGCGCATCATCGCCACCAACCTGCTGGCGCCCATGCTGCTCAGCCGCGCGGTGCTACCGGTGATGCTGGCCGAGGGCCGCGGACACATCGTGAACATCGCCTCCCTCGCCGGACGCACCGGCATGCCCTTCGGTGCCGCCTATTCCGGCAGCAAGGGCGGGCTTGCAGAATGGAGCATCTCCCTGGCGGCGGAACTGAGAGGCACTGGCGTCGCGGTCTCGGTCATCTGCCCGGGCTTCGTGGACGACACGGGCATGTTCTCCCGCAAAGAGGCGGCGGCACCCCGCAGCATCGGCGCATCCAAGCCGCAGGACGTTATGCACGCGATTATGCAGGTGCTGCATAGACCCCGGGTGGAAGTGATCGTGAACCCCAAGCCCGTGCGGCTGCTGATGGCCTTGAAGGCCCTGTCGCCGGAAGCCGCGCTGGCCGTGGGCCGGCGCCTGGGATTGGTGGATTTCCTGCGGCGTATCGCCACCCACAAGGGCTGACAGCCGGCCGTTGTAATCCCGCGGGAGCGTGCTAGACTTAATATTCGAGTACACGATAAAGGCAAACCCGTTGAAAGACGGGGGCGCAAAGTCACCGGTCTAAGGGGTGCAAACCCTATGATGGCGGGATTACCGAATGTGCCAACCCCCTGTGTCTGGGCCCCTCCCTCTTGCCCAGGCCGGCTTTCGGAACCCCTGACCCGCTCATCAGAAGTTTGCACCCCTTTCTATAAAGCCCTCTCAAAGCTGCTGTGCTTGGCATTACTTCGTTGCGGTCCGGCTCGCCGTCCTCATGCACCTAAGAGTGCACTCCGGGGGCTCGCCTCCCGCGCCTCGTACTGCCTGCGCTCGCGACGCTTTGAGAGGGCTTTAACCAAAGAAGTAGGATAAACGGCATGGCTGAAGAATCAGCGATCCGCAACGTCTCCGACACCGCCCTGTGGGTGGCGGTGTTCCGCGCCCAGGAGAGCGAGCGCCCCGACCCGCTCTTCTATGACCCCTACGCACGCAAGCTCGCCGGCGAACGTGGCGCCGAGATCGCCAAGCAGATCGGCATGCCGGGCTGGCCCATCGTGGTGCGCACCCAGGTGCTGGACGAGCTCATCCTGAAGGCCGTGGAGGAAGATGGTTTCGACACGGTGCTGAACCTGGCCGCGGGCCTCGACACCCGGCCCTACCGCCTGGCCCTGCCCGCGACCCTGCGCTGGGTGGAGGTGGATCTCCCGCCCATGATCGAATACAAGAACGAGATACTGAAGGACGCCAAGTGCTTCTGCCGCCTGGAACGCCATGCGGTGGACCTGGCCGACTCCACGGCACGTCGCGTGCTGTTCACCCGGGTGGGCGCCGCCGCCAACAAGGTGCTGGTGGTGACCGAGGGCCTGCTGATCTATCTGGACGAAGACCAGGTGAGATCCCTGGCCGCGGACCTGCACCAACAGGTGACGTTCAAGCGCTGGTTGATGGACATCGCCTCGCCTTCCTTGCTGAGGATGCTGGCGCGCCAAGGCACCACCAGCCAGAAGAACACACTGCTCGGCAGCGACGAGGTGCGGTTCAAGTTCGCGCCGAAGGAACACGTGGAGTTCTTCCGGCCCTACGGCTGGAAGCCGGGTGAATACCGCGACACGGCCAGCGAAGCGAAACGCCTGAGACGCTTCGATATCCCTTTCATGTACAAGCTGATCGGCACGCTCATGACCCTGAGGCCGAAGGTACGTGCCAAGATGAAGACCTTCAGCGGCATCACCGCATTGGAACGCGTCTAGCGGCCAGCGTCCACGTCGTCGAGATACCCCGTCCCGCCCAGACTTATCATCTGATCCAGTATCCAGGCCTGGCGCTTCTGCAGGTGGAGGGAAGGTTCGTTCACATCGTAACGGTCCGGCGCCGGCAGGGCCGCCGCCAGCAAGGCGGCCTGCTCGGGATCGAGCCGTGACGGCGCCACGCCGAAGGCATCCCGCGCGGCGGCGCCCACCCCGAAGGTGTAGTCATCCAGCTGCGCCACGTTGAGATAGGTCTCGAGTATCCGCTGCTTGGGCCATTCCACTTCCATCAGCACCGTGAACCAGGCTTCCACGAGCTTGCGCAAGTAGCTGCGCCCCGGCCACAGCCACAGGTTCTTGGCGGTCTGCTGGCTGATGGTGCTGCCGCCGTGCACGCGATGGCCCTTGGCGTTGTGCTCGAAGGCCGCGCCCATGGCGCTCCAGTCGAAGCCATGGTGATAGGGGAAGTTCTGGTCCTCCGCTGTCACCACCGCGAGGCGCATGTAGGGCGAGATGGCGGCGTAATCGGTCCATTGGTACTTGATGTAGCGGCCATGCACGCCGTGCCCTTCGAGCTCCAGCTGCTTCTCCTGCATGAAGGCCGTGGTGGGCGGATTCACCGCGCCGCGGAACGCCACGCCCACGGCGGTCATGAGACACCACAACCAGACGAGGGCGAGACAGCGCCCCAGCAGACGCCGCCAGAGCGGGGCCGCTGCCGCATTCACGGCGCGAGTCCGCGCCGGGTGAGGAGATACACGGCGAGGCTCGGCAACCAATGGCTGCCTTCATAGCGTTCCTCGCGGATGGCGGCGAGCCCGGCCGACGCATGCTCGGCCGCCGCTGCCGTGAGCGCGGCGCGGCGCGCATCCGCCACCGGCAGCGCCGCGGCCATGCCTTCCAGCATCCAGGCGCGGCTGAGATTGAGTCCATCCAGATGCGCGAGCTTGCCATCGGAGGGATCGCGACTCACGGCGGGTTCGAGCCAACGGCTGCCGTCCACGGGTATCTGCGGCAGGAACGCCGTGAGCCAGCGGACGTAATCCGCCTGGGGCAACATGCGGCGCAGCAGGTCCGCTTCCGCCAACACCGGCGAGAGGAAGTCCTGGCCCGAAGGCTCATAGACCAGCGGACCCTGCACATCAAAGCGATGGAACTCGATGCTCTTGGCCCGCACCAGTTCCTGCATGCGCACGTCATCCACGCTCCGCGCCCAGTCATACACCAGGCCGAAGGCGAAGGCCGTCTGGGAATGCTCGCCGCTGCGGATGGGATAGAAGAGCTTGGGCAGCCAGCTGCGGAAGCGCTCCGCCACCACCACTTCGAGCGGTGCCAAGGTGGTACGCCAGGCCCGCGCCTCCGGCGTGTTCCATTTCACCAACTCGGCCGTGAGTTGCAAGAACCAGGCGAGACCGTAAGGCCGCTCCCAGGAGCCGCGACGCGGGTCATCGAAGTAGCGGCATTCCTGGGCCACGTCCGCCGGATTGAAGCGCCGGCCGATCAGGCTGCGGGCCTCGGTCGCGAATGCGCCATCAGGCATGAGCCTGAGCAGGCGCACCAGCATCCAGTAGTTGTGCACCGCTGAATGCCAGTCGTAGGCTCCGCAGAACACCGGGTGCAGTTCCCGCGGCGGGGCGGCGTCCGTGTCGCCGTCCATGAGGTGCTGGATATGGTTGGGGTATTCCCGTCCGATATTGGCCAGCGCCATGCGCGCCAGCCGCTCCAGGAACGCCTTGTCCGCCGTATCGGTCATCCCGGGCCTTGAAACTTTTATGGATAGGGGCAGTCTACTGTGGCGGCTGACCCCTAGCCACCTATTAGCAAGGCTGACAACGGGTCGCAGGACTGCCATCATTGGTCCCCGAACAGAGCCGGTCTACCGGCCACAACCCTCCCTCTTCGAGGAATAGCACATGGCGAACAAATCCTCCCTGCGTCGCGACGTGGGCGTCATCGCACTGACCATGACGGGCATCGGCTCCATCATCGGCTCCGGCTGGCTGTTCGGCGCCGCCAAGGCGGCCCGCCTGGCGGGCCCGGATGCCATCTGGGCCTGGGTCATCGGCGCGGTGGTGATCCTGGTGATCGCGCTCGCTTATGCCGAACTCGGCGCCATGTTCCCGGAAGCCGGCGGCATGGTGCGCTTCGGTCTCTACACCCACGGCTCCCTGGTGGGCTCCTTCGCGGCCTGGGCGGCCTGGATATCCGTGGTCTCGGTGATCCCGGTGGAGGCCTTCGCCTCGGTGCAGTACATGGCCTCCTGGCCCTGGGACTGGGCCCAACCCTGGGCGGGTAACCTGTACCAGAACGGTGAGCTCACGGCGCCGGGCATGGTCATCGGCGCTGCGCTGGTCATGGTCTACTTCCTGCTGAACTTCTGGAGCGTGAAGCTGTTCGCGCGCACCAACACCGCCATCACCACCTTCAAGCTGGTGGTGCCGGCGCTCACCGCCGTGTCGCTCATCGCCAGCGGTTTCCATCACGAGAACTTCAGCGTCGGCACCCACGGCGGCGCCCACGTGGGCAACCTGGCGGCGGTGCTGACGGCGGTGGCGACCAGCGGCATCGTGTTCAGCTTCAACGGCTTCCAGAGCCCGGTGAACCTGGCCGGCGAATCCAAGAACCCCGGGCGTGACGTGCCCATCGCCATCATCGGCTCCATCCTCATCTGCGCCGTCATCTACGTGCTGCTGCAGACGGCGTTCCTGGGCTCAGTGCCGCCGGCGCTGCTGGCCAAGGCCGGCTGGAGTGGCCTCGACTTCAGCTCGCCCTACGCGCAGTTGGCGCTCGCCGTGAACCTCAACTGGCTCGCGCTCCTGCTCTACGCGGATGCCTTCGTGAGCCCCAGCGGCACCGGCTCCGCGTACACCGCCTCCAGCTCCCGCATGCTCTTCGGCATGGAGAAGAACGGCATCCTGCCCAAGGTCTTCGGCAACGTGCACCCGGTGTGGGGCATCCCGCGCCCCGCCATGTGGCTCAACCTGGTGGTGGCCTTCGGTTTCTTCTTCTGGTTCAAGGGCTGGAACACCGGTGCGGGCGTGACCTCCGTGGCCTGCATCATCTCCTACCTCATGGGCCCGGTGAGCGTGGCGGTGCTGCGCGACATCGCGCCGGCGCAACCGCGCCCCCTGAAACTGCCGGCACTGAAATGGATCGCGTGTGTCGCCTTCACCCTGGCGACCCTGGCGCTCTACTGGGCCCAGTGGCCGCTCACGGGCGAGGTGATCCTGGTGATGGTGTGCGTGCTGCCCCTGTGGCTCTACTACGAGGCCAAGGGCGGCTGGCAGGATTTCGACCGGCAGATGAAAGGCGCCTGGTGGCTGGTGCTATACCTGCCGAGCGTGGCCGCCCTCTCCTGGGCCGGCAGCACCGAGTTCGGCGGCAAGGGCTACATCCCCTTCGGCTGGGATCTGGCGGTGGTCGCGGTGGTGGGCGCCGGGTTCTTCCTCTGGGGCGTGAAGTCCGGCTGGAAGACCCTGCATCTGGAAGCGGCGACCGCCGAGACCTTCCACTAAAGAATGATGGGCCGCGGCTCAGGGATGAGCCGCGCATTTTCCAAGCACGCTAGTGCTTGGAAAATGGAGCAAGCAAAAGCCACGCCTTTTGCTTGCGATAAAAAACAGCCCACGGAAGGGCTGTTTTGACGAATCAGAGATCCACCAACTCCACGTCAGCGGCGTCGATCGCCTCCCCCAGGAACAGACTCCCGACCCGCGCGAAGCGCTCGGGGCCGTCCGTCGCCAGGAAACGCACGTCGCCTTCGCCTGAAGCGCGCATGAGCGCGCCCTCCGCCAGCAGTTTCGCCGCGGCGTCCGCCACGGTCTCGCCGGAATCCACGAGCTTCACATCCGCGCCCGCCACGTGGGCGATGGCGTCCTTCAGCAGCGGGAAGTGGGTGCAACCCAGCACCAGGCAATCCAGGCCTTCGCGCTTCTTCTCCCACAGCAGCGGGTAGAGGTATTCCTTCACCACGGAGTTCACCAGAGGGCCCTGGATCCAACCTTCCTCCGCGAGCGCCACGAACAGGGAGCAGGCCTGGGAATAGACCCGCGCATCCGGCCGCCGCGCCAGGATGGCGCGCTCATAGGCGCCGCCCTGCACCGTGCTCTCGGTGGCCAGCACCGCGATGTGGCCGCTCTTGGATCCGCGCACCGCCGCTTCCGCGCCTGCCTCCACCACGCCGATCACCGGCAGGGGCGCGAACTCCCGCACCAGGGCGGGCATGGCCGCGGCAGAAGCCGTGTTGCAAGCCACCACCAGGAGCTTGATGCCCCGCTCCACGAGATGCCCCGCCGCCTGCACCGCATACCGGACCACGGTCTCCGGACCCTTGGTGCCGTAAGGCAGGCGCGCGGTGTCGCCGAGATAGATGAGATGTTCCCGGGGCAGACGCGCGCGCACCGCCTTGAGGACGGTGAGGCCGCCGACTCCGGAATCGAAGATGCCGATAGGAAGCCCGGAAAGACTCAATGCTTCTCTCTAAGCTCCCGGCGCAGGATCTTGCCCACGTTGGTCTTGGGCAGTTCGGTGCGGAACTCCACGTGCTTCGGCACCTTGTAGCCCGTCAGGTACTTGTGGCAATGGGCGATGAGCGCCTCGGCCGTGAGGTTCGGGTCCTTGCGCACCACGAAGATCTTCACCGCCTCGCCGGAGTGCTCGTCCGGCACGCCCACGGCGGCGCACTCGCGCACGCCCGGGTGCATCATCACCACGTCTTCCACCTCGTTCGGGTACACGTTGAAGCCCGACACCAGGATCATGTCCTTCTTGCGGTCCACGATGAAGACGAAGCCGCGCTCATCCACCTTGCCCACGTCGCCGGTGCGCAGCCAGCCATCCGGCAGCATCACCTTGGCGGTCTCGGCGGGCTGGTTCCAGTAGCCGCGCATCACCTGCGGGCCCTTGAAGCAGAGTTCGCCCACTTCGCCCAGCGGCAGTTCCTTGCCATCGTCGTCGCGGACTGAGAGGTCCGTGGACGGGATGGGCAGGCCGATGCTGCCGTTGTAATCCTTGAGGTCCAGCGGGTTGATGCAGGCCGCGGGCGAGGTCTCGGTGAGGCCGTAGGCCTCCACGATGGGTTTGTTCGTCACCCGCTTCCAGTTCTCCGCCACGGCGCGCTGCACCGCCATGCCACCGCCCAGCGCCAGCTTGAGGTGCGAGAAGTCCAGCTGCTCGAAGCCCGGCGCATGCAGCAGGCCGTTGAACAAGGTGTTCACGCCGGTGACGACGCTGAAGGGATACTTGGACAGCGTCTTGACGAAATCCTTCATGTCCCGCGGATTGGTGATGAGGATGTTCTTGCCGCCCAGGGTCATGAACACCAGGCAGTTCGCCGTGAGGGAGAAGATGTGATACAGCGGCAGCGCCGTGATCACCACCTCCTGCCCCGGGATGAGCCCCGTGCCCAGCCAGGCGGAAGCCTGTAGCACGTTGGCCACCATGTTGCGGTGGATGAGCACTGCGCCCTTGGAGACGCCGGTGGTGCCACCGGTGTACTGCAGGAAGGCTACGTCATCGTGGCCGACCGTGGCGGGCGCCAGGGCATGGCGGCTGCCGGCGGCGAGCGTGTCGCGGAAGCTGATGCTGCCCGGCAGGCTCCAGGCCGGCACCATCTTCTTGACCTTCTTCACCACGAAGTTGACCAGCTGGCGCTTAGGGATGGGGAACAGGTCGCCGATCTGGGTGGTCACGATGACTTCCAGCGGGCCCCGCTCCTTCAGCTCCATCAGGGTGTGGGCGAAGTTCTCCAGGATCACGATACCGCGGGCGCCGGAATCCTTGAGCTGGTGCTCCAGCTCCCGGGCGGTGTACAGCGGGTTCACGTTCACCACCGTCATGCCGGCGCGCAGGATGCCGAACAGGGCCACGGGGTACTGCAGCAGGTTCGGCATCATGATGGCGACCCGGTCGCCGGGCTTGAAGCCGCATTCCTTCTGCAACCAGGCGCCGAAGTGGGCGCTCAAGGTGTCCAGTTCCTTATAGGTGATCTCCACACCCATGTTCGCGAAAGCGGGCCGGTCCGCGAACTTGGCGCAGCACTCCTCGAATATCTGCTTCACGGAAGCGTAGCGCTTCAGGTCTATCTCGGCGGGCACCCCTACGGGGTATTGCTTGAGCCAGATCTTTTCCACGTGCATCCCCAGAACCCGTGATTGTCACGAATCATACCGCAGAGGCGGCGGTCCATGGAGACGGCCCAAAGCTTAGAATGGGGGCATGGATAAGCAGCAGAGACGTCTGGCCTGGATCACCGGTGGCGGCACCGGCATCGGCCGGGCGCTCGCCCAGAGTCTCGCGGCGGATGGCTGGCAGGTGGTGGTGTCGGGCCGCCGTCAGGGACCGCTGGAGGAGACCGCGGCCCTGGCCGTATCCAACATCCATCCCTGGCCCCTGGACGTGAGCGACCTGGCGGCGGCGCGCAAGGCGGTGCCCGCCATCGAGGCCAAACATGGGCCCATCAGCCTCGCGGTGCTCAACGCCGGCATGTACTCGTCCATCAAGCTCGACACGTTCAAGGCCGAGACCTTCGCCGACCACATGCAGGTGAACTACCAGGGCGTGGTGAACTGCATGGACCCGCTGCTGCCCGCCATGCGGGCGCGCAAGCAAGGGCATCTGGTGCTGGTGGCGAGCGTCGCCGGTTATAGAGGGTTGCCCCTCGCCTCGGCGTACGGCCCCACCAAGGCGGCGCTCATCAACCTGGCGGAATCCCTCAAGTACATGCTGGAGAAGGAAGGCATCCGCATCTCCGTGTGCAACCCGGGTTTCGTGGAGACGCCCCTCACGGAGAACAACAAGTTCCCCATGCCCTTCCTCATGCAGGTGGACGACGCGGCCCTGGCCATGAAGCGCGGCATCTACAGCGGCAAGTTCGAGATCGCCTTCCCCACCCGCTTCGTGCTGCTGCTCAAGTTCTTCCGCATACTGCCCTATACCCTGTATTTCCCCATCATCAAGAAATTCACCGGAAGATAAATCATGGCCGAGCGCAAAGATCACCTCTATCCCGTCGTCACCACCTGGCGCGGCAGCACCGGCTCGGGTTACGAGGAATACCCCCGCACCCACGAGGTCTCGGCGCCACCGGCCAAGACAGCCGTCGTCATGTCCTCAGACCCCACCTTCCGGGGCGACCCGACGCTCCTGAACCCCGAGCAACTCCTGGTCATGGCCGTCTCCTCCTGCCAGATGCTCACCTTCCTGGCGCTGTCAGCGAAGCGGCAGATCAACGTGGTGGAATACGAAGACCATGCGGAAGGCTTCATGCCGGACAACGACAAGCCGGTGCGCATCACCCGCATCCTGCTGAAACCGCACATCGTCATAGACGGTTCCGTGGACCCGGGCACCGTGGAGAGCCTGGTGAAGCTCGCCCACAGCCATTGTTTCATCGCCAACAGCGTCAAGTCCGACATCCGCATCGAGCCGGAGATCGTGATCCTCAAGCTCTAAAGACGTCAGATCAGCCTCGTAAAAGCGGCTTATCGGGTCTATAACTATCCAGGGGTCTTCAGAGGGATGGGGATAGGCATGGATACGCCTGCACCGATGGAAGCCTGTGATGGTGCGTAGCGCTCCCGCCAAGGGACCCGACGTCATCGCCTACCAGCAGCTCAGGGCGGCCATCGGGTTGTTCGCGTTCTTCCTGCCTTACCTGCTCATCCTCGGCGCCATACTCATCTGCCAGGAACCTCCCCGGCCATCCATCAGCGATTACTACTACAGCTGCATGCGCAACGTGTTCGTCGGCATGCTCTCCGCCATAGGCGTATTCCTGTTCTCCTACCGGGGATACATAGCCCGTGAGTACTGGCTCTCCCGGCTCGCGAGCGTCACGGTCATCGCGGTCGCGCTCTGCCCCACCACGCCTGATGGCCCCACCCAGGGACAGCGGATCGTCGGCTGTATCCATCTGGCGTGCGCGGCCATCTTCTTCCTGGCCCTGGCGTACATGTCGTTCTTCATGTTCACCCGGCACGGCACGCGGATGACCGCGCAGAAACGCGTACGGGACTGGATCTATCGGGGTTGCGGCGCGGCCATCGCCGTCTCGGTGCTCATCATCGGCGCCGTGAAGCTCGGCATCCTCCTGGACCCCACGTTCCACGCACCGGCGTGCTACATGCTCATCTTCGAGACCATCGCCATCCTCGCCTTCGCCCTCTCCTGGATGGTGAAAGCGGACGGGTTCACGTGGCTGAACGACTGACGACGCCGCATCGGCAACGCCTTCGGCGCGACGAAGCCCGTAAATCCACGGAGATGGTGCTCAAGAACCTGGATGAGAAGAAGCAGTAGACTCAGGGCCCCTTCAGCTCACTTTTCCATACGCAAGATCATATCGTGCGAATCGATATAAGCCGTCCCGATCTTCATCGCACGGGGCTCTGTCCCGTAGATCTCGAAACCGAAGGAGCCATAGAGGGCGCACGCAGCGGTCTGTGATACCGACACCGACACCACGATCTGTTCAAGCGATGGATCGCCTTTGGCGATCTCGAGGAGCCGGGCGAGCAATGCGCGTGCAGTGCCTTTACCGCGTTGGGTAGCGGAGACATAGATCGCGGATATGCGGCCCTTGTGGCGCTGTTTTTCTCCAGCGACACGCACGAAGGCCACCGTCCCCACCAGTTCATCGCCGGCGAAAGCGCCGAGGTTTATGGCGCCTTCCGGTGGATCGGAGAAGCGCGCCTCGACCGATCCGATGCTTATCTGCCGATGCTCGGCCACGGACCCGCTGAATGCGGAGGGCTCAGCCTCGAGCGATTCCAGCCGGATCCGCCACCACGCTGCGCCGTCGCCTTTCTCGAGTTTGCGTATCTCGATCATCTGTGCGGACAGACTGCCGGTAGGCATCTATTTCGGGGTCGCGGGCTGGATACCGGAATCGCTGCATGCGAGCTTGGCCAACAACCAATGCACGCAGGCCATATGGCGCGAATCGTGATCGAACAGCAGGTGGATGATCCCAGCGAGGGTGATCGTGCCGTATTGCGCCAACTCCGCAGTCCGCCGCAGCTGTCCTGCGTCCAGCGCCTTGATCGTGGCTACGGTCGCTTTCCTGGCGGCTACGAACCCCGCGACAGCCTCCAACGGATCGATATCCGCGTAGCGCCGTTCTTTGGCAAGCTCATATCCGAAGACCCGTTCGATCTTGGGGTGCTGCTCATCTCGCACGCGCCGGATGCGCGGGTGATAGACCAGGGTGTCGAAATCCAACACGTGACAGGCATGTTCACGGAATGAGAACTCCTCCCCGGGACAGGCTTCCCATGATCCCGGCTTCCAGTCCCAATATTCGGCCGGAAGTCCGCGATACAAAAGGGAAACGCGCTCTGGGAGGGTCTCAAGCGAGCGCACCGTGTCGGCCAGGATATCCACATGCTTCTCCGAGATCATCCATCAGGCAATCAAATGCTGGACAAGTTCCATCCGGAAAACCAGCCCCCCGCTCCAAGACGGGGGTCGGTATCATGTATTTTTTGTGACAGAAATCGAGGGGAGGGGGTTGTGCCGGAACCCTTCCGAGAGTAGCGCGCTCTTTTTTAGGCTGCGCCTCTCGGTCACCCTCATTCGGCCCAGGCGTCTGACTACACGCAAGCGCTTCCGTTCGCGCTGGTGATCTTCCTGGCCTCCGCATCCATATCGCTATCCCACTTCACCCCATCCGTCCAAACGCTGCCGTTCCAGAACATGGAGCCCGCAAGCTGCCCGTTATCGCAGTACACGCTGCACTCGCTGCCGTCCTTGGTGCATTGCCCGCCATCGGACTGCTTCTTCAATTGATAAGCCGATGCCGGCGTGGCCGTCACGCAAAGGAGCACGCCACTGACGATGGCCAGTGTGGAAAACGTCTTTCTGATATCCATGGTCCATGCCTCACTAAGATTTTCGACGCCGGCCCTGCCGGCAATATGCCCCGCTACATCACCCTCATTCAGGGCACATCCCGCCCCAATTCGTCATGGTGGGCACGATGAGTATCCGGGTGACGGCGCCATTACGATCCGGCGCATCGAACCAGATGCCTTCCTTCGTGGATATCAAGAGGCTGCCATCATCCCGGGTGGAGGCGCAGTAGGCGCCGAGATGGGAGACGACGTCCTTCACGGACATGCCGACACGTACCCCATCCGCTGTCGCCCATTTCCCGCAAGTCACGTTGATGCCACGCATCCCGTTTTCGACCTTGGGTTCGATCCCGGAGTCCAGCCAGGTGAACTGTATGCATTCATCCTGGTAGAAATAATAGACTTCATCCGCATCGTAGCCGGGGCCGCGGAACGTGCTGCGGGAGACGCTGTCCGGCTCGCCGAGATGCTGCACCACACCGCTGACTTTGCTCCCCAGGCCGACCGGACCGATCCGGGTGCCTGGCACTATCAGATGGTCATAATTCATGTCGCGATTCCCCACCAGATGGGGATCGGAATCTTTTATCCCAGCGCCGGTGGCGCAGCCGGCGCTCATCAGAGCGACGGACAGGATCACCAACAAAGAACGGATCGTGGAGTGCGTCATAGCCATCGGTGATACCTCGTGCGGAGAGCCGGTGGATCGCGGTGTGCAGCGATATCTCAAAGCCAGAATGGACCTTTTGGCGCCCTGACGCCAACTTCAGACTGGCCCCGCGTATTACAGCCTATCCTCGGCAAGCGCTCCCGGCTACCCCGGCTCTTCGAGCCGTGGTATCTCTTGTGTACGGCAGATGCAGGGGGAGCCTCGATGTTCCGTGTCAAAGCTGACAGCCTGGATGCGTATCTGGATTTCGATCCCAGCCGACGGCCCGACCTCGACAAGCTGCACAAGCTGATACGCCAGGCTGCGCCGGGACTGAAGCGCCATTTCCACGCCGGCACCCCCGCCGGCGAACCCGGCATGCGCTTCAAGATGATCGGCTACGGGAAGTTCCACTATGGGGCAGGGCCGGGCAAGGCCGTCTCCTGGCCCGTGATAGGCGTGGCCCTGCAGAAGAACTACATCAGCATCTATATATCCGTGACCAAAGGCAGGACGCCTATCGTGCTCACCTACGCAGGCAAGCTGGGCGCACTGCGTAGCGGGCGCAACAACTTCAGCTTCGAGAAGTTCGAAGACCTGGATACGCGGGTGCTGAGCAGGCTCTTCAAGGAGGTCGGAGACATCTTCGCGTCGGATCCCGGGAACCCGGTCCGGTACAAGCAGGGTTCATAGAGATGAGCGGCTCGCCAAAAGAGGGGGTCGGAATCATGAATTTTTTGTGACAAAGACGCGCTTAAAAATACGTAAGCAATAGCTCGATTAGAAAACCACACTCGCTCGGGCCTGGCTAGCCCCTCCTTCATGAATAAAGGGTAACGCCCCTTTCCCCCCCCCTCGCTACATCGAATCACCGCTGACTACGAGCACTGTTAGGAAAAAGGTTACAGCTGCAAAGCATAAATTTAGGATCTGAAACAGATGGAGCCACGTCCGTATATAAAAGAGATTGAAAACGATAAGCCCAGCCGCGACAAGATATGAAAATACGAACAAATCGTCCGGAACACGTGGTACAGGGGAGAACCGCGCTTCCGGCGTTACCGCTATCAGTAACACGGGCGCAATCATAAAGATAAGGCCTGGAGTGCTCGCGAGTAATTTTCTCGGCAGAGGTTGCATTAATACAAAAAAGTATGGGAGGACTATTGTGGCGAGCAATACTAGCCAAATACCTATTCCTTCCAGGGCGCTCGACTGAAAGTTTGTCACCCGGATATCTCCCTTGGATCCCTCTAGACTTCAGATTGGAACTGTGGTCGGTCCCGCAATATTTCTTGATACCTGTTACCGCGATCCCAGTCTTCGGAATTCCGTGGGCGAATATCCGGTCTGGCGGCGGAACGTGGCAGCGAGATGGCTGGCACTGCTGAACCCGGTGCGCGTGGCGATCTCGTCCATGGAGACCCGGGGTTGGCTGAGGAGCAGGTCCTGGGCACGGGCCACGCGTTTCCTCAGCACATAGGCGTGGGGAGGCATCCCGGTGGCCTGGCGGAATGCACGCTCGAAATGCCGCGTGCTTATCCCGGCGAGTTCCCCGAGTTGGCGCAAGGAGATGGGCTGCGCGAGGTGCTCTTCTATGTAATCCAGGATCAGCTTCAGGCGACGCCCCGGGAGGCCGCCAGACGCCCGCGGAGCCGGCGCCGAGAGCGTCGAATAGGAGTGGAGCATGTGATGCGCCAGGAACTCGCAGGCGCTCTCCGCATACAGCCGTTCCGATGGGGAGCCGCTCTGGGCCTCTTGCGCCAGGCGGGTCGCCACCCCCTGGATCACCGGGTCATGGGCGAGGAATTGCGGGATGAGCTCCACATGGCGTGGATCCGCTTCCCAATGCTCCGAGATCACGCGGGACAGGAAGGCCTCGGGCATGAGCAACACGATGGCGCGTGAAGGGCCGCTCGCCTCCCAGGTCGCCTCCATACCACCTGGAGTGAGGTTCAGAGTCCCCGGGTCGCTCCAGCCTTCCACCGGCCGCCCCACCATCTCCCGGCGGATGCGGTGCCTGCCGGAGACATACACCCCCAGCGCGTGATCGGCGAATGAACCAGTGGCTTTGAGCGGCGATGCGCCGACCACGAACAGGGAGAACGCGTCCCAGGCTGCGGTCGCGTTCGGCAACGCATGCAAGAGATCAGAAGACCTGGAAGCCGTCACCGCCGGTCCGTCCATCGACAGTCACTCCCTGCCTAAAGCCAGCGCGCCATCTGACCCGTCATCACGATCGCGACATTCCAGCATAAATCCCGCAAAAAGGACATGGACCTGCCGCTTCGCCCTTGAACAGCCGTACACGGGCCGTCCAGTGTAACGGGTGCCCCATGTCACATCGGAACGAAACCCAGAAGGAGAATGCTAATGGCCGCCAAGACTGGACTCGACGCGCTGCTTACGCCGGATCGCAGCGTGCTTCTGCTCATCGATCACCAGGCGTTTCAATTCTCCAACCTGCACAGCCATGACCCCACGTTGATCATCAACAACGTCATCGGCTTGGCGAAGGCGGCGAAGGCATTCAACGTCCCCACCATCCTGACCACCGTCACCGAAGAACGGGGTGGATTCCTGCTCAAGGGCCTCCAGGACGTCTACCCCGCCCAGAAACCCATCAACCGGACGTTCATCAACACCTGGCAGGACAAACGCGTCGTGGATGCGGTGAAGGCCACCGGGCGGAAACAGCTCATCATCGCGGCCTTGTGGAGCGAAGTCTGCCTCGCCATGCCGGTGATCCAGAGCCTTGCGGATGGGTATGACGTGTTCTTCGTCACGGACGCCTCAGGCGGCGTGTCGCGCGAAGCCCACGACATGGCGGTCCTGCGGATGGTGCAGGCCGGCGCCGTGCCCATCACCTGGATCGCCGTCATGAGCGAATGGCAGCGCGACTGGGCCCGTGAAGCGACGGTCCCGGCCATCGCCCAGATCACCATCGATCATGGCGGAGCCTCAGGCGTCGCCTTCGCCTGGGAGCAGCAGCTGCTTAACACGGGGCGGAAATAGCAATTCAGCTCAGTGAAACCGAACGGCCGCTTTCAACCGAAAGCGGCCGTTCCGCTATTTATAGGGTGACGCCGCTTTTCTCGCAGCAGAAACTGTGGTCTGCCGCTAATCAATTCGAATGCATCACTTTTATATCTATAATTTCGTCGACAGTAAAAGGTATTTCGGATTCTCCATCCACCTCGCCTATTAACTTACTGCCTAAGATCGTGACTTTATCAATCCGTCTTCCATCACGCAGGAACACTGAGACTATCTGGTAGTCCATACCGGATTCAGGTTGAGACAACAGCTTATTTACCCACTTCTCACTCAGTTCCAACATGCTCAATTTCCTTGGAAAAGGTAGCCGCTGAAGATCTGCTAGACCCCGCAATGTTAGCGCGCCGGCCGGGTTCAAAGCATGTTTCAACCAGGGCTCGCAAAAATCCCGCGCCGGGTCTATAACTATCCAGGGGTTTTAGAGGGCGGGGATAAGCATGGACGCGCTGGGATCAGCCAATCTTCCACTTTGGGAAATCACGACCAACGCGCTCTTAACTAGAACTGCGGCGGCGACATTCGAAATGCATCAATACAAGACGTGAACCCGGACCCCAGTCGAAAATATATTCAGTCAAGACCTGACCCCATTTCTCACAATTTGACCCCTATGCCCTCTCAATCGTTTCATTTCTGGGCAGGGCCATTCGCGGTTTCAAAAAAGCCAGGGTACTCACGTGAAACGAGCTTCATGAATGCCGCCATAGGAGGCTTGTCGGAGTGCGGCGGTTTGGCTATGGGATCTAGAAAAGCCGGCAACATAGCGGCACCTTCGTCGAATTTTTGTATCACAAAGCCGGCACGGTTCTTTGCATAGTCGATGACTATTTCCTGGGCCTTAGCGGAAAAATAAACCGGGTAATAATAAAGCCCATCCCAACGATACTTGCCCAGCACCTCTTGAACCTTCGTGCTGCCGCTCACTTTTTCAAATCCGGAGGCAAAGAGGCGCAGATCGACTTCTGAACCGCCAATCCGCACATAAAGCCGCTTCGGAGGTAGCTCATCCTGCTCCTGCGAGATCACAGTGATCAAGATCACTCCATACCCGTCAACCGCGTTGTACTCATCGACATCTTTTGGGACTGCTGAATCAAACAATGCGATTCGTGGGACCGGTGCATATGCCGCATAGTCGATGGCAGCCTGTTCAACCCTTGCATTCATGGAATCCGGGACAGTAGGGCCATAACTACCCGTTGCACCATCTATAAGATGCAGCGGCGCATCGTCTGCGCAGACTGTCGCGCTGCCGATCCCCATAAAAGCAATAATCAGGAGTTGGGAAAATCTCATTCTGCATAGCTCCTTGTTCAACCCAATACCCACTTTTGGCCCAAAGAAGTTGTTTAATAAGACTAAGACTCGCAAAAATCCCGCGCCGGGTCTATAACTATCCAAACTCGTTTAAAGGGGACATGCATGGACGCGCTCCGGCATAGAAATCTGCGCCGCCTGAAGGGCATATCACCCATCCTGTTATTGGTCACCACTCTGAGCGCAATCGGCGCGGACAAGCCCAACGGCATCATCTTCGCCGTGAGGGATTACAGCCATTCAGGCGTCGTGGTTTCCGGCGCTGGCGAGGGCATCAAAACCTTAATAGAGCCATTCGCCTATGTCATCGACGGGAAACTGGCGAAGCTGCCCAACGAGACTGACCCCAATGGAATCAGTGATGCGGGTTTGAGTCAATTCGAAAAAGACTATTACTCAAACCATAACAAATACACGCTATACACCGGCGGGAAAGTGGGCGGCTCGATAGAGGTGATCCACTCCGCCTTCGATATCCAATGCGAGAGCCTTGCCGCTGAAGCCAGCGTGACGCCGCCCACCGCCATCTCCGGGATGAGCATGGGATTGGCATCAAACCTTGCCTTCAAGGAGCTTGATTACACGAGGCGTGCGCCAACTACCGATGAGAAGGCGGTAATGCTGCGGCTGGCTAATGCTGCGTATTTGGACAATAAGATCCCAGCATCTGTGGCGGAAAAGGCGAGTGTCTCAAACATGACTGCTTTCGCAGGCAAGTCGGAGACGATGCTGATCGGAAGTCTCGTTGCACATGAAATAACCAAGGGGCCTACTTACGACTCAGAAGGCCACCCCACTACGGACATTGTCGAAACAGACAACATACATTCCGTATTCATCATCGCTGAAAAGATGGGTGATGAGCCCTACAAGGTCACATTTACCTGGTTCCATTCAGGCAGCGATTCATCACTCGAAACTTTAGATCTGGTGGACGTCTTGGATATAGACGGTGACGGTACACCCGAGATAGTCATGGAAGATGGCGGCTATGAAGACGTTGGATATGAAGTCTATAAAAAGACCAACGGTGCGTGGGTGAAGTACTTCGAGAATGCCGGCGGGGGTTGCTGAGAGCTTATGGGGCTAATTACCGGCATATTTTTGATTGCAGGCCTGACGCTAGCCTTGGTGTCGTCGTTGCTTTTCGTCAGATCCATTTTCCTACGATGGCTGCTCGCAGTCACCCTGCCCGCTTTCGCCTGCTCAGCAGTTTACTGGTCGGCCGTCTGGACGGGTGGAGACGAATCGGAATACTCAGCCTGGTCTGGTCTCATCATTTCGGTATGGTATCTGCCTAGCTATCTTCTGGCCGTCACATTCGTTTACAAAACGCGGGACAGAGTCGGACTGGTTAAACCGGTTATCGCGCTTGATGCCCCTAAAACTATATTGATTTCGAATGAACGCGGATTGTTGGGGTTCTTGGTTGCACCAATAGCTGCGATAGGGCTAAGTCTTATCGCATACCCAATCGACGGCTGGGCCGGTGCAGCTTTGGGAACGGGGTTATTCGCGTACATATTTGCAATATGGCTCGGCATTCCCTCGTATCTCCTTTTTTGGCGCATGGGCTGGGTGAAGTTCTGGTCGATTACGTCTGCCAGCACGCTCTTGGGTTTCATCACGGCTCTTTGGTTCATGCCGCTAACGAGCTTTGCATTCTCTGCATCGGAGTGGCACAACACACTCAAAATCTCGGCCCTGGTTTGTTTACAAGGAGCAGCGGTGGGGGCTGCCTACTGGCTGATCGCAATAGCCCCCTACAAGGGCGCAGCCTCTCCAGCGACTAGTAGCCAATAAGCCCTGCCGGGTCTATAACTATCCAGGGGTTTTAGAGAGATGGGTGGCCATGGGCTCGCCGCATGCGGCGAGCGGGCACACAGGGAGGTGCGCCTTGGACTACAAGCGGAGCAGGAAGCGAAGCGCTGTGCGCCTAGATCAATCAATCTTCCACTTTGGGAAATCCCGACCAACGCGCTTCGCTATTGGAGCTGCGGTGCTGGCGTTCTATGAATGGGAATGAAGTCATAAACAATTAGTCTGCATCAAGCATAAATTCAATATCTAATTTCCATATTTACACTATGGAATACTTGGGAGCTGAAAATGCCAGACGAGGGATTGTTAAAAGATGTTACGGATTCAATTAAAGCGTCTCTTTACGAGAGGGTCACAAGCCCGCTCTTAGGTACATTCACAATTGCATGGCTACTCGAGAATTGGAAGATATTACTAATCATAGTCTCCGGTGATGGATCAGTTTATGAGCGCATTACTTATATACAAAGTAACCTTTTGGACTATGCATCGATACTATGGCGACCGTTAATTATTAGCGCCATCGTACTAATATGTTATCCATTCGTAGCATTAGCGCCCCTCGTCATCTGGGAGTTCACAAAATCCATTAGAGTACGTATCCGAAATTACTATGAATTAGGAACGCCCTTAACAATTGAACAATCGAGAAAGCTTCGGCAAGAATTGCATGATTTGACGAAAAGGCAATTCGAATATGAGGAACTGCTCTCCAAAGCAAATGAACTTCTAACTCAACAAAAATCTCTAATTAACCAAGCCGAACAATCACAAAAATCAACAAACCAGGACCCAAGTCTTAAAGAAGCGTTAAAGAATATCGATATCCTGCAAAAGGAAATTGCCCAGTTAAAACAAGATGATCCGATTTCTGTTATAGCCCAACCTCCTTTATCCGACCCCGCGGCCATATGGTCGACTGAGCTTGATACATTACTTTCAAATTCAAATGAATTTGAGAAAGCAATGAATACGTTCATAAATTACGTGCCAGATAACCTTGATGATATGCCAACGGGTACTACTCAGTATTTACTAAGCCTTGGTCTCGTCAGCAGAAACAAATTCGCACGCCCGCAACAAGTAACACTGACTCAGAAGGGAACCTTTATGTCAGAAAAATATGCAATGATGAAAACGACTGGACAACTCTCTATATATATGAGGGGAGACTAATAATCTTACAGAATCTATGCGTATACACTCAAAGGCTATAACAACCCGAGTAAAACCCATGGCACAGCAATTTGAAGAAGACGATCTTATCGTTGAAGAAGAACAAGAAGAAGAGTCTGTAGCAATTGACTACGACATCGCAAGTTATCCATCAGATTTCACATTATCTGGAATCGCTCAGATGTGGAAAGATGAAGATATCGTCATCCCAGATTATCAGCGTGAATTTGTATGGTCGATTAAACAATCCTCTCTTTTAATCGACTCTTTCTTGTGTGGCCTCCCCGTACCACCTGTTTTCTTTTATATCGACGAGAAAAATAAAAACCTCGTTATTGATGGACAACAGAGAATACTGAGTGTCGTATTTTTCTTTGAAGGTTATTTCGGAAAAGAAAGTACACAAGGGAGACGTCAAGTCTTTCGTTTATCAGGTTTAGATAAAAAAAATCCTTACCACAATTTAAGATTTGAAGACTTAAGTGACATAGCGCAAAGGAAACTTAAACAAGCAGTTTTGCGCGCCGTTAACATACGGCAACTAAACCCGGTCGGAGAAAGCACTAGCGCGTATCACATATTCGAACGCCTCAATACTGGTGGCACACCCTTGCGTCCACAAGAGATTCGTAACTGTGTATTCAGAGGCGGTTTTAATAAACTACTTAAAGAAGCCAATAAAGACATAAATTGGCGAAAGATCCTTGGGAAAAACTATCTAGACAAACATCAGAAAGATGTTGAACTGTTATTGCGCGTTTTCTCACTTGTAGGGACCCAAGACAATTACGAAAAGCCGATGAAGGAATTTCTAAATCAGACAATGAAAAAACACGACAATGGTGATACTAAAAAAAATTCAAATAAATTTTTTGAGATTTTCCCGATGGTCACCGCTTCAGTAGTAGGAGCCCTAGGTGAAAAGCCATTCCACCTACGTGGACCACTGAATGTCTCGGCACTAGATTCCGTTATGAGCGTGTTAATAGACAATTATGAAAAAATTGGACTAATAGATTTAAACACAAAGTACAAGGAACTTCGGGCGAATAGCGATTTCGACGAATACACTAGAATTAATACTACCGACACCAAAGTAGTGAAAGACAGAATAGTGAAGGTTAGAGAATATCTGCTTCCCTAATTAAAATGACTTATTCAAATCATTTTAAGCACGCTGATGATCTCGTTGCTCATTTAAATACTATCGTTCCTACGATAGGAGACCCTTTTCTTCAAACGAAATATGTTGGATTCGTTGCCGTGGCTGCCGTAACTGTATATGAGCTGGCTTTGAAGGAGATATTTATCAGTTTCGCCGCTAAAAAGCATAAAGTGCTCGGCACCTTCACTGAAGCATACTTTGATAGGATCAATGGGCGGGTACGCATTAATGAAATTAAAAAACAATATACTCTTAGATTTGGCGTCAAATATGAGAAGCGCTTTAATGAAAAAATTGATGATAAAGCGCAATCTCTACTAAAGACGACTAAACGAGATATCCGCGTTTCATATGAAAATTTAATTACTTGGCGAAACGATTTTGCTCATGAAGGTAAACTTAATGCTACCGCGACATATGCGGAAGTGATTCAAGCCTATGAAGATGGAAAAGAAATAATTCACTCTCTTGCGGAGGCAATGAGAAGATAGAAACAATTCTATCTCTGGTACCGAGGCAATAGTTATTGATT
>Ga0206883_1036_pt1 | contig 28476 bp, 31 predicted proteins | sample Alteio_BWOrgCont_2_FD_152910 | JGI IMG/M metagenome (GOLD analysis project Ga0206883, IMG submission 152910) | Enriched cells from forest soil in Barre Woods Harvard Forest LTER site, Petersham, Massachusetts, United States -... | ecosystem: Environmental > Terrestrial > Soil > Temperate forest > O... | reverse complement strand
CTCATCCAAAACCACATATTTATCCTTGGGAGAGCGTCCGGTGAACTTTCCGGTATCCACCGCCACTGCCCCCAGCGTTGAGACCGTCCCTCTTTCATAGCCCTGCAGCCGGGGATCGGTTTCATGGGAAAAAAGATCGTCAAATGAAGGATTATAAAAGAGCTGGGAGATCTGCCCTATCCCCCAGGCATTCAATTTTGAAATAACAATTGCGCTAGCTTCCATTTGATTTATATACACCGTTGAATGCTGTTGAGCAATGCTGCAGGCTGGAAAGGTTTTAACAGATACTCCCTGGCACCTTCTACTTTGAACATTTCGGCCATGCCGTCCTTGGCAGTCAAGACAATGACCGGCACATTCTTCTCCCCTTCCATCTTTTTCTTCTCAAGGATGAATTGATAGCCGTCCATGACAGGCATTTGTATGTCAAGGATGATCAAATGGGGGTTCTCACTTAATTTCCTGATCCCTTCTGCCCCGTCAAGGGCAACGATCACCTCAAAGCCCTGTGATTGTAAAAAAGGCACAATGATCTTGATAAAGGTCGGGTCATCATCAATGATCAATATTCTTTTGGACACCATCTTTTCCGTGGTCTTCCATTTGGGAAGCATGTCCAGGGTCACCAGTTCAACGACCAAACGTTTGCTCCCCTCAACGTCAAAACTAAGCTCAAACTTTTCCGTCAGACCTCTGGGGATGCCCACCCCATTGGGAGCGGTGTTGATATAGCTCTCAAAAGGCGACATCATCAGGTCCCTATAGCCCAAATGGGCCATTTCCCTTTTAAATTGCCCTGCAATAAGATTGACAAGCGTACCGCAGCCGTCTTTCACTTCGGCTTCATCATCAGAATCAATGTATGGGTATTGTAACAGGCGTAAGAAATCGGGAAGGTATCCCTGCTCTAAATAGACGACCAGTGTCAGCATGTATTCCCGCCGCTGCAAGTCCTCTTCATTCGAAGCGAATTCCACCGAGGAGAATACGGTGGTGGAATTGAACTTCTCCATGGCATCAACGCGCATTTTGCGTTCAAATTCGGTGATGAATTTCTTTTCCAGCCCTGGTTCACTGGAAAATGTCGTTTCTGATTTCTCAAAAAAGATCTTTTTGATGGCGGCACAAAGGGCCAGGGCCAGCGTGAATGAGCTTTCGCCCTCAATGGAAAAAGAGCGCAGGTTCATTCTGGCACTTTCTTTTTGGACGATCTCTTTGAGCTTCCTTAGGTCCAATGGCTTATCGGCCATGTGTACAAATGCTCCTCAATTAACGCAAATAGTCTTTAATAGCAGCGATGAGTTCGTCGGGCTTATAGGGCTTGACCAAATAACCGGCCAAGTTAGGATTGACTTGACGGGCAGCCCGCTTGTTTTCATCGGAACCGGAAGCGGTGACCATGATGATGGGAATATTGGCCAGCTGTGGGATCTTGACGATCCCAGCCATTAACTCTATGCCGGAAACCTTGGGCATCTGCCAATCCAACAATATCAGGCAAATATCCATATAATTGGTCGCCAGCACTTCCATGGCTTGCTCGCCATCTTCAGCCTGAAGGATCTCCTGGGTGATCCCTGATTTCATTAAAATACGGATCAAAAGCTTACGGTCCAGCATTGAATCATCAACCACAAGGATTTTCATAAAGCGAAGGATCTCTTATGTTGTAGGTTTAAGGATAAAACCGCTGTTATAATTCTTACGGATCTCTTCCAACATTTTATGCGCCGCTGCTTCATCCGCGATCCCGCCGACACGCACCCTGTACCAAACTCCCTTTTCGCCCAAATCACTCATGAGCAGGATGGCCTGATACCCGTTATTTTTTAAAGCCTGCAAAGCAGTTTCTGCCCTATTTTTATCCTGAAAGGAATACACCTGGATGGTAAAACTTGCCTCATGCCCGTTAACAGGGGAGGTCACGATCGCCATGGGCGGCACCGGGTCAGCTTTTTTAGGAGGTACTGACGGGTTGTTCCCGGATTCTGTCGTCACAGCTTGCTGATGGAATATATCGTTTAATACCACCCCTTGATCGTTCTGAAGCTTACTGGGATGTAAGCTCAAAAAGAAAATGATCCCGCCTGCAACGATCAAAAGAATGATCCACCATGTGTTTTTAAATAAATTACCCATTAATATTCTCCAATAAACATTCGATATTATAATACAACTTTTTATTTTAACATACAGAATTAAAGAGACACAATGTTTAATTAGAACTACTGCTTAGGATATTGGCCATTGAGGACTCCCTGGATCATGTTCTTGACTTCATCGGAAAAATCCTTATCCAGGACCCATTCCAGGTATTGAGGGTCTTTTTTGGCGATTGTCTTTAAAGGTTCCTTTTTGGCATACTTACCAAAAGTCATATACAGATCACCATTCCACCAGCGGAACTTGCGTTCATTATCAAAATATTCACTCGATTGCTTATAATTGAATTCTTTCAAGCCTTCGATGTCCTCACGATCAGCCGCGTAACGTTTTAATTGCTCTTGAAGGATGGCCAAGGTTGCCTGGGCATCGGCCGTGGCCGAATGGGCATCCTTGAGCTCTTGATGGCAGTAAAAGGCATAGGCCGCGAACAAATCCCGCCGCTCGTGCAGGTGGTACACTTTTTGGGCATCATAAACAGTACGGTTGGTGTATTCGAATTTGATCCCGGCATCGGCGAATTCCCTCGCCAATAGAGGCAGGTCAAAACGCTCCACGTTAAAACCGCCGATATCCGCCCCTTCAAGAAAAGCCAAAACCTTGGCCGCAATGCTGCCGAAGGCCGGCGCGCTCTTGACATCAGCATCGGATATGCCTGTCAGTTCAGTCACCACCGCCGGAATAGGCATGCAGGGATTGACCTTGCTTGAGTAGACCTCCTCTTGACCGTCAGGATTTACCTTGACCATCCCGATCTCGATGATCCTGTCCTTTTCGATCCAAATGCCCGTTGTTTCCAGGTCCAAAACGACCAGTGGTTTAGTCAATTTCATCTGTACACTCTTTTCTATTTGTTACGGTCATGCCGTAATAAACCTAATTCCAGGATCTTCTGGATCAAATCTTCATAATTAATTCCCGCTTTAAGCGCGGCCTGGGCTACTTCATCAATTTTGGCGATACAGGGATTGGCGTTAGGTTCAATGATATAGACTTCCCCTGCCTCGGTGATACGGATATCAAAACGCACATAGCTGTCTAAGTCCAGGGCCCGGTAAGCCCGACGGCAGACATCATCAATGTTCTTCTGCCAGCCTTCGGGCAGTTTAGCGACCGCGGTGCTTTTGATCCCCCATTTCTTTCGATAGGCATCATCCCACTTGGCCTTGTAGGTGGCGATCCGGGGCTCACCTTCAGGCATGTTCCCGAAAATCATTTCCCTGGGGGGCAACACGGTGATCTGTTTATAACCGATCACCCCGGCATACAATTCACGGCCTTCGATGTATTCCTCGGCAATGGCATCCATCTGCATGGTCGCATGGATGAACTTTACCCGTTCAACAAAGCTTTCAGGATTGTCCACAATGGAGGCCTGCGAAATCCCCCGGGAAGCTTCTTCACACAAAGGTTTGATCACCGCCGGCAATTTCAACTTGGCGACCAGCCCCACCCGTTTGCCGCGGCAATACGTATGAAAATGGGAGACCTTAATGTGATGAAAGGTGAAAATTTTCTTACTCAAAGCTTTATTGTTACAAACAAACATGTTCCCTGAAGAGGCGCCGGTGTAGGGAATGTCCAGAATTTCCAGGACCGCAGCCATGTTCTTTTCCAGCTGGGTCTGGTCGTTAAAGACCTCCATCATGTTGAAAATAATGTCAGGACGGTTTTCCTTGATCTCCTCGAACAAAGGGGTGATATCATTGAAAATTCCCAGCAAGGACACCTCATGCCCCAAGCTCAACAAAGCCTGCTGCACATCTTTCTCCGTGTACATATTGTCCGGGTCAGCAAATTCTTCCTTGTAATCATAGCCGCGCGGCTTCTGATAAGGGCAATAAAAAAGCATCAGCACTTTTAGCTTTTTCTTCATTGAGTATTACTTTCTACTTCTGGTGCCACGCAACAAACCTGTATGGATGTAATTCATCGTGATGCTTGTTACATAAACGGATAACTGCATCAAGGCCACCGCCTGCGGCTGGGAAACGATCATATGCAATTGCTTGGCCCTTAAAGCTATGTTCTTTAACAGGTCATTGATTATATATTTACGCTCTCCGGTGCATCGGTCAATACTATTTAAAATATTCTTAGAATGTTTCCTTATAAGTTCTTCTGCCGTCACCATTTCCTGCAACCAGGGGAAGCTTGTCTGGTTTGCTTTATTCTTACGGCGGTCTTTCTTAAAGGCCCACCATTCCTCATCAGTCAGCGACGTGAATATTTTCCCTAACTGGACATCATGAAAATCCGGAAACTCTTCCTGTTCATGCCGGTATTTCTTTTTGTAATACTTCCCCAGGGTGATGGTCAGGTTCTTTTGATGCCAAAGTTTCTTGCCCCTGGACTTAATAGGCTTTATCCCTTTGATCGATGCCATGAGCCCATCGACAAATCGCAGTTTATCCAAAGCCTTCCAACCTTGATATTTTTTCTGCCAGTCAGCATCCGGGGTCAGCCAAACGGCGAAAGTTTCGACAAAATCTTCATCCGGGTGATACTGCGCATAAAACCCGTCAAGATGGCGCACGTAACTTTTACTGTAAGGTTTAAATTTATACGTGTTGCCGTATTCTTCCTGGGAGGAACCGAACACTTTCTGCCACTCGCGCTTTTTATGCAGGTCATAGGCATAAGAAAACGCATGGCCTGCCTCATGGCGCAGCAGCTGCATGCACCAAAGCTTGCTTTCTCCCTCAGCTTCCAGCATCATGCGGCGTTCGAGCTTTATCAAGGCCGGATGGGCCAGGTAAAAAGGTATGCCTATGGCCACTTCACCCTCAGGCGTCAGCCATTCATCTGCCAAATAACAGTCCGGATGGAAAGCCAGCCCACGGGCATCTAATTCCGCGTATAATTCATTGACACATTCCTCAAGCCAGGTGCCTTCAATGGCAATGGGAAGGTCCATCATGCGCGTTGACAGCAGCTGTTCTTCGGAAATATTGTCCAGGTCAATGTACTTGGGAGTCATTGGAATGCTGTTCTTCCAGTCGCTTAAGCAGTCCTTCAGCTTCTTCGATGATATCAGGTTCAGCTAATTTGAGGGTTTCCATGTCTTTCTTAAAACTTCTTAAAGCAGCGACTAATCGGCGCACGCTTTGTTCATGGCGGGCTTCGCGCGCTTGGTCAGGGTCTATTTTCTTACGCTCCTTGATGATCGCTGTCAGGTCCTTCCTGACCAAAGAAGCCTCTTTACCTTTTTCAAATATATCTTTACGCAGTTTGGTGTAATCCTCGCGGGTCAATTCTTTGCGGCTGCGGGCCAAACGCAATACATCAAGGCCTTCGTGCCCCGGAATATTGACCGTTTCCCTGCTTTCTGCAAATTCTTTCTTTAGGTAGACCGGCTCGTCCTGTTCGACAAAAAAGTAAGTTTTCACCAGTTTCAAAGCCAATGGCTTCTTTAAACCAAGTTCCCGGACCACATAGTCCTCAAATTTCTCAAAATCCCAGGATTGATATAATTTATCACGCCAAATGCTATAAAGCCCTTGCCCTAACTGCACCCAGGACAATTTAAAATCCTTGGCATGCTGGGACACATGGACCCTAAGATCTTCAGATTGCTCTGTCATTTTCATCTAAAGTATCCTTTCTAAGAATTGACCATAAGTTTAAAGAGCGTATTGTAACACAGGTTTTTATTTCAAGTAATAAAAATGAAAACGGCTGGCAGGGTTTTATCCCTCCAGCCGTTTTTAAGATGGCTTGACCGCCTGCTTAAGAACTATGGTTATTTAAGAATACTTTCAACTCTTCCCAGGTCTTTTTGCCTAACACGCCGTCCGCTTTAAGGCCATGGCTCTTTTGGAATTCGACGATCGCTTCTTTAGTGCCTGGACCTATCTTACCATCAACAGGACCGGTATAAACGCCGGCAGACTTGAGGGCTCTTTGTATTTTTTCAGGGCTGACCTTGACACGGATGATCTGTGATTTATCAGACCCTTCCGGTATTTTAACAGACTCAGACTGGTCCGTTGAATCCGGGGTAACTTCGGGGGCTTGATCGGCTTCTGCGGGCTTGGAATTCTCTACCTTGCTGGAGAGGTCCTTGACCTGATATTGCAAATCCACGATCTCCGCATCCTTGGCCTGAAGGTTCTTTTCAAGATCAGTGACACGGGATTCAATTTGCTCATTCTGGGATTTCATTTGGGTCGAAGCGCAGCCGCTGAAAGCTAACGCTAAAATAAAAATGGGTATTAAGCGTAGTAACACAATGTCCTCCTGTTTATCCTAAATTCATATTTTTTTATATTTTATCACAAAGTCCAGTATCTCAATATGAAAGTTTTTTTATTTTTCTTTGCTTGTTTCTCCGGTGAAGGTTTCTTATAATACAAAATCATGAATGCAAATACCGCGAATGAAAAAAAGCCGGCTGTGCTTCCTGTTCATTTTATCGGATTGACCGGCCGGGGGGCCGCTGAAATAATTGTTCCCTCTCAATTGACCCAAAACAGTTCACTCAACGAAATACTTGTCTTCGCCCGGCAGGAAAAGGCAAGTGACGTCCATTTAGGCGCCCTTAAACCCATTATTTTCCGGCAATTCGGCAAGCTAAAAACTATCACGGCTGAAATCCTTAACGCGGACCAGGTCAAAGGATTAATAACCGCAGCCCTGCCTAAAGAAATTATAGACCAAATTGAAAATACCGGGGATGCCGAATATGTGCACACGATCAACGGCTTCGGACGCTTCCGCATGGCTGCCATGAAACAGCGCAATGGCTGGGACTTGACGGCACGGCTCATCCCGATGGACATCCCCAAATTTGAAAACTCCGGGATGCCTGCCTCTTGCGCTAACCTGACCAAATGGGCCCAAGGCATGGTCTTGATCACAGGACCTGCAGGCTGCGGCAAGACCACCACCCTGGCAAGCTTGGTCGATCTGATCAACCAAAACCGTCATGACCATATCATCACGATCGAAGAACCCATTGAGATCGCCTATGAACCCAAACAATGCCAGATCACCCAACGTGAGATCAACATCCATACTCTTTCCCAATCCAATGCCTTGCGTGCGGCCTTACGTGAAGACCCGGATATCCTGGTCGTCAGTGAACTGCGGGACCTAAGCACCATTCAATTGGCCGTAAGCGCTGCTGAAACCGGCCATTTGGTTTTCGGCACCATGAACACCATCAACGCGGCCCAAACCGTATCAAGCCTCATTGATTCTTTCCCAGCGGAAGAACAAGGGATCATCCGTAACATGATCTCAGAATCCCTGCGCGGTGTCATCTGCCAGCAATTGGTCCCTAAAAAAGACGGTACCGGCATGGTGCCTGCTTATGAAGTCTTGATCGTCACCCAACCCGTGGCCAGTCTGATCCGGTCAAACAAAATTCCCCAGATCAATAATGCCATTACCACCAGCAAGAACCTCGGCATGATATTAATGGACAATTCCCTGGAAGCTTTGGCTAAAAGCAACATGATCTCCAATAAGGAAGCCTGTGAACGGGCAACCAATGCGGCGACCATGATGCAATTGGTCTCCCGAGGGACTATTGCTAAATCAAAATTCCATGAAATCGGCCCCAGCGGCGAATCGATCTTAAATGACCTGACCCAGTTTGGCGTTCTGGAAGAAGCTTCTGCCGCAGATGTACGTTTAAAACCAAATGTTGCCCTGGATGAAGATATAATCAGGAAAATCGCAAAAACAGATTTCGATAAGATCATGGCAATCTTGCAATAAACCTGAGGTAAAATGGCTGAAATAGATCAATTATTCAATACGCTCATTACTGAAAAAGGCTCGGACCTTCATTTAGAAGAAGGTCAGAAGCCCAAAATGCGCGTCCAGGGCAAATTGGTGGAAGTCGGCAGTGAGACGCTTACCCGTGAGAAAATGATCGCGCTTCTTTCTCCCATCGCCCTCAAGGAAGACTGGCAAAGATTTGAGACCCGGGGGGATTTGGATTTTGCTTATGCCCTCGGCCAGGAAGCACGGTTCAGGGCCAATTATTTCCGCCATTTTTATGGTTTAGGCGCGATCTTCCGTTTGATCCCTTCTAAAATACGGTCCATTGAAGAGCTCGACCTGCCGCCCCGGATCAAAGATTTTGCCAAATGGCGTACCGGGATCGTTTTAGTCACAGGGCCGACGGGAAGCGGAAAATCCACGACCCTGGCGGCCATTATTGATTATATCAATACCAATTTCACCCAGAAAATAATCACCATCGAAGAGCCCGTTGAGTTCACCCATCCTAATAAAAAATCCATTATTTCTCACAGAGAGGTCGGCAAGGACACCACTTCATTTGCCAGCGGCCTTCGCACAGCCATCAAAAGCGACACGAATATCATCCTGGTCGGAGAAATGCGCGACCGGGAAACGATTGAATTGGCCTTGACGGCCAGTGAAATGGGTATTTTGGTGTTCGGGACCCTGCACACCAATTCAGCGGCCAAGACCATTGACCGCATCGTTGATTCTTTTCCTCCTAACAAAAAAAACCAGATCCGTACCATATTGGCCAATAGTTTAAAAGCAATTATCGCCCAGCAGCTCTTGCCAAGCGTTGACGGTAAACGCCGGTATGCAGCCTATGAGATCCTCATCCGCAATCAAGCCCTGGGCAATATCATCCAAACCGGTGAAACCATGCGGCTGACCAGTGAGATCCAGACCAACCGGGCACTGGGCATGGTCCTCATGGATGACTCTTTGATGGAACTGGTGAAAGCCAAAAAAGTAAGCAAAGAAGAAGCGTATCTCAAAGCCATCGAAAAATCCAAATTCCTTTAATTCTTGAAAAAATCATTCTTCCTTATTTCTTTTATCCTTTTGGCGCTTTGTTTTTTACCCGCCCTTACCCTGCCATTTGCCCATCATGACAATGTCAGGTTTTTTTCAAAATTTTATTGCCCGGCTTCGGATAATCCCCAAAAACGCGATCCGCAGTATTTCCTGGCTTATCTGATCGGCCGGCCATTGACCGCTGAGATCCACCAGATCATCTTTACCCATGTTTCGTCCATCAGGGACCTGACGCTCGTCAGATGGCTGACGGTCACGGTCTTTGCCATTTGCGCCGGTTTATTGGCCAATATTTTTGATTCTTTTGGATTAAGTTTTTTGGAATCACTGGGGTTAAGTGTCGCTATTTTTATACTCCCCGGCGTCCAGGACGGGATGCTTATGCTTGGTATCCAGAATGCCCTGGCCGTTTGGGCAACACTATGGGCCTATCTCGTCTCCTGCAAGTCCTATAAGTCCAGACTGGAAGACCTGTTCAATGGCTCGGTATTCTTTTGTTTAATGCTGGCCAGCATGCTTTTATACCCCCAATGGTCTTTCTTTGTATTTGTCCCTGTTTTAGTAAAATACATGATCCTATCAGATCCCAAAGGCCTGTCAGCAATACGTAAACAAATACTGCATCTGTTGGTATTCTTTAGCGTGACCGCAGTTTTTTACTTTTTCTACATCAAGATATTTGTGATAACCGATGATTCCAGGGCTGGCACCTATGCCTTTACCATTAATTTCAACTTTCTTTTCTGGAAAATACTGAGCGTTTTCTCAAAGATACTTCCCATGGCCTTTAATTTCTGGAATTTTCAGACCATCACGTGGCTGGGACTTGCCATCATGGGAGTGACCCTGGTCTTATTAAAAAGAAAAACCATCATATGTTTCCTTCTGATCGGATGGACCTTAGGTTTTTGGTTGCTTATCCCCAGCGACCTTATCCTTCACAGGATCTTCTATGTGACATCGGTGATGGCTTTAGCCGTTTTTTTAATGGGTATCCGTAAATTCAATAAATACCTCATTATGGGGGCAATGACAATAGGGCTTATCGGTGTGCACTACCTGACCTTCTTTAATGCAGTGAATTACAACATAGAATTCTCTTATATCAGACAATCCCTTTTAAACCACCGGCATTTTTCCAGGATCCATGTGGTGCAAGTCGCTCCCAATGGAAAAGGATATGATGGATTGGCGACGGTCGATGATATTTTTAATGCTAAAACAGCTAATTATTATTTTATGACGGATACGCTCAATCTTGTACGCGGGGCCTTGAGGGATATCCATTATCCTGATTCCGTGTGGATCTATTCCTGTGAATCAGACCAAAAAAAATGTGTCGAGCACATGCCCAAAGGTTATCGTTTGCTCATCACCCACACGAATAAAAACCAGCCCATTTACTACTCTCCTGACATGGTCCTTATTGACATGAATGATCTTTAATTTTTGATATTGATCACTCTCTCGACCGGAGGGATTTTGATCCCCTTAGCAGAAAAACTCTTCTTGACAGCTTCCAGCAGATCGCATTTCAGATCACCGGCAATAAGGCTGTCCGCGCACCAAACACTCAAGGTCAATTCAACGCCTGAGCCGTCCAAACGGGTCACAGGACAACCCGCGATCTTTTGTGCTTTGGGATTTTTGCCGGCAATTTCAAGAAGGATGGCGCGTGCCTGGTCCAGGTCCGAATCCAGGCTTATGACAACAGGGACCGAACAGATCGATCGTGCATCATCACGGGTCATATTGATAGTCGTTTGGCTGGCCATAATGCTGTTAGGCACAACCACACGGCGATTATCATCTGTCTTGATGATGGTGTAACCAAGGCTCAAACTTTCGATCTCCCCGGTTTCCAGGCCCGTGGGCGCTGTCACCTGCAGGCGATCACCGACATTAAAAGGGCGATAAAGCAACAAGGAAATCCCCGCGATAAGATTCCCCAAAGTATTTTGAGCTGCCAAACCCGCAACTACCGATAGGACTCCAACGCTGGCAAGCCCGGCATTACCCAGATTAGATAAAGCCGGAATGAGACGGGCATACATAAAGAATGCAACGATATAGATGATTATCTGAATTAATTGGGACACAAACTTGACCCTGGTGCGGTCAATATGAAGGCGCGAGCCACGGGTGATGACCCGTTCAACAGCCAGATGCAGCATGCGATTGACAATCAAAGCGCAAATTAAAAAAACAATACCATAAACAATCGCGCCTTCAATTGTTGCAGGGTTGATGATATTGATACTTTTAAATTGGAAGATCATAAAATTAATATATCACAAAAAAATAAAAAGGACAGCCCCTAGCAACAGACTGCCCTTTTTATGGGTAAACATCATGCATACGATATTGTTCTCCTATAATGAACGCAACCGGTTTGCTTTTTGTTTACCCGGTTTACTAGGGTTTAGATACTCCACTATCACGGCACTGATATCGACTGGATCCACCCCCAGATTTTTGGCGGTACCAATGAGCTCTTGGCAAGTTTCATACTCTTGGGCCACGAGCGCCTCTTTGAAATACAAAAGGGCTGTGACTTTAAGTAATTGATCCGAACCTAAAGCCTGGTCTGGGCTCAACAGGACATTATTCTCCATTTTTCTCACCTCCTTTCCTTAATTTTAGCAATAAAAAAACCACCGGTCCTTGAAGGGTCGGTGGTTTTGAATTGACTGCTAAAATTATTTAATTAACGACTCAAAACACACCTTCCCCCGCCAGCTTTCTCCAAGTTGCGGAAAGCATAAGGCAAGGTACGTAATGTTTTTGAATCATTAATGTCTTCATGATGTTTGAAGTATAGCACACAGTGACGAGGATGTCAAATTTTCTGAGTTAGGTAACCTTTAACTTTATCATACCCTTTTAATTCCAGAATCGAGGTCACCTGCCTGCCCTTTTTACCTTTATTTGTTTTTTGAATAAATACCAGTAGATTGACCGCCTCAACGATCGCCTCAGGCACAGGGGACACGCCAGCCTCCTGGATCAGCTGTTCCAATCGCAATAGCCCACTTTCAGATGAATTAGAATGAATGGTGCTCAATCCCCCCTGATGCCCAGTATTCCATCCCTTGATCAATGAGTGAGCCTCTTTACCACGAACTTCACCGATAATAATTCTATCTGGCCTCATGCGCATTGAATCAAATATCAAATCGTTCATCGTCTTTAACGGCGATGCCCGCATTGTCACCAGGTCTTTTATATTACACTTGAGCTCATTTGTGTCTTCGATGATTATTACTCTATCCTGAGGATGGGTCTTAGCGATGCAGTCCAAGATCGCATTACAAAACGTCGTCTTTCCTGATTGCGTTCCACCGATGACCAAAATTGACTTTCTTTGTTCAACAGACTCTTTGATAATCTTTTCCTGATGAATGGTGATAATCTCATCTTTTACATAATCCTCTAAAGGGATCACCCGCCCCGCCCGTTTTCTGATCGCAAAAGCCGGATAAGACACCACCGGAGGGACAAAGGCCTGGAACCGGAATAACTTAAATTCCTCTTCGATCTCCACCCATAATTCACCTGAAAAGCTCGGATTTTGATGAGTGATGATGGCATCCGACACGCTGGCCACTGTATTGATAAGGTTTTTTGCCGCTGCCGCTGTCATTGTCCCGTATTCACGCTTCCCCTGATACCCATCAACCCATAAGATCCCGTCCGGATTGAGCAAAATCTCGTAGATCCCATCATCCGAAAGCGCTGACAGGACGAGCGGCCCCAGATCTTGTTTGATTTTATTTTGTGTACGACAATGCTCCCTCAACATCTTCTATATTTTCCAGGACCATGTCTTTCATGACGATGATCTTAAATTTATACCCAGGATCAATGATCACCGTTGGCTGCACATCCATGTTCTTTTCCAGTGTTTGCCCGCTGACATCCGCCAATTTTTGACCAACGGCGGCCGCGACAGTTTCCCTGGGATCTGTATCTTGTTCAGCTTTTTGATTTAAAATGTCATACCCCGCGCCCATAAGGCTCAACAAAACAGCGTTTCCGTAAATTCTTAAATAATGATTATCCACTTTGTCATTTAAACCCGTATGTCCCGCGATATCCACCCCTTGCATATTTTCAAGATCAATGCTCATCCCATCCGGGAATATGATCCTGTTCCATACCACCTGGACGCGCTGCTGGCCAAAACTTAAATTGCTATTATATGCTCCGACTAGCTTAGCGCCTTGTGGGATTAAAAGATAATTGCCCGTTACAGAGTCATAAACATTCTCCGTAACCTGAGCATTGACACTCCCCGGCAGATCTGAATTGATCCCGGTTATCAGAGCTGCGGGAATATAACTTCCCGCTTTAACTTCGTAAACTGAACGGGGTTTCTTTTTGAATTTTTCAAGATAATCGTCATCCTGATCGGCCTTTTTCAAGAATGCCTGCTTTCCATCCTGGTCATTAATGCCGCTGAGTATCTGCCCTCCCAGCGTTGCCAATGCAGGGAGCTTGGCACCTGTTACTGATTTAGCCATATTTATTAGCTCACTTGTTAAATCCTCTTTATCTGATTTTCTTTGTTGAGATACTACTTGGGTCCCAGGCAGGGAAGGGATATCCACATTTAATGGCGATCTCATAGCCTCTAATTCGAGTTTCTTTTCTTCAACCCTGCTTTTGTCCTCGATCTTCTTTATTTCTAACTCGGTTGAATACTCATCTTCGATTTCCTGCTTTTTCAGATCAATATCCTGACTAGAAATGATCCTGGCTTCGATCTCCTGGGCTGTTTGCTTACGCATGTCAGATCTGTTGTTAATTCTTATGTTCTTGAATTTTTCATCGTTAAACCAACTTGATTCTATTGATTTGGGGGAGATATCCATTGATTGCCTGGGCTTGCTTTGCACCATCTTGACTTTTTGGTTCATTTGGGCCTTAAACATGAACGTACCCATCACGACGATAAGCACCGCAATCCCGATTAAAAATGGCAGTCGATTGGTTTGTATGATTTTTTGAGGCGCTTGATTGAACATATTTCAAACTCTCGTTAATTTTATAATTTGTCTGTATTTATCCGTCCCTAAAATGAGCACCCCTTGATCAAAAATGGTATCGACAACGTAATACGGCTTGAAATAACGGTAATTAACCATTTCCGTTTGGCCGGCACGGTCGATCATCATAAAGACCGGTAATTGGGAATGGTCCACATGGTCTGACATCCTGATAAACACTTTATGGCCATCTTCAAAAACACCCGTAGGATACCAACTAAGTGTTTGATCTCCCCTGATCCGGTAATCATATTTGATATTCTCAATATTGATTTTAGGCTGTTGATTGTCATTATTATCGATCTTATCAGGGGGCAATCCAACATTGATAGCGTCGGCCCTGTCCTGGGGATAATAAAAACCGATGCGGGGCATATACTCGCCCGAATCCACGGATTGGATAGTGATATCATAATCACGTTTATCGGTAATAATGGATAAACTGGTTTGTAATCCGCCCATAAACGGTTTGATCAGGATGACCGGCGTATAAGAAGAAGTATCACCTATATAATTGGGGAGAATATTCCATCGGATCGTATCCCCCGCTGCGGCACTCATTATCCTCTCTCCTTCCTGCAAGATTATTTTGCTGTACATCATCCTTTTGGCCGTTAAATTAACTTGAGCCAGTCCGTAGGGAAATAAGATTGTCCCATCAGGCCTGGTGATCACATCCGCCTGGCCATTATTAATATAGTTGTCCGTCTGTTTATCAACCTCCATCCTGTTTGTTAGCACCGGTGCTCTTTTAGAGGCCACCAGACTGATATCTTCAAAACCTATGCTCTCCCTGCCCGTTGATCTCATGGGGGGATCTGGTTCAAAAGGCCCAGGCATTGCAACCAAAGGCTGACTATTGGCACAGCCACTTAAAACTAAACTCATGAGCATTAACGATCTTATTGGATTTTGCATGGGGATACCCCTTTCTTAGAAAACGGCACGTTGACAACCATGCTCATTTCCCTCGGGGGAAGGAATTTGATGAGTGGTGGGAATTACTGCCTAGTGAAGCAATTCAAAATTCTTATTCTCTTTTAATCCCTTATCAAACGTATAGGTCTTTAGATTCCTTGAAGCACCAATCTCGCCAAACAAAGCATCATTAAAACTAAAACCTTTTGCGCATTTAGAGATGGCTAATCGTACCGAAGTTTCATATTCAAAGCAAAGCTGTGGCACTTTTAAAAGCTCTTCGAAGAAATTCAGGACACTTTCTTTGCTTAAACCATACTTTTTGGTAAGAACAAAATACGTTTCAATTAAAACACCATGACAAATAAAAACTTCCCTGGAGCCATAGCCTTCAATCAAATCGATGGCTTTTTTGACCTTGATCTCGTCATCAATAGCAATGATCCTTATAAGGATGTTGGTATCCAGTGCGATTTTCATTTGACTTCGCTCTCCAACCATGCTTCCTGGCGAGCTTTGCGGATTTCCTCATCGGATAACTTCTTCGTGCTATGACCACGATGTTTATTAACAAAATCCCTGATCGTGAATTTTTCCATACGAGGCTTTATCTCTACATGCCCATCTTTATCTTCAAAGACCAATTGATCCCCTGGGTGCAGCTTTAAACGGAGCATGATCTTCAAAGGGACCGTGATCTGTCTTTTAGAAGAGATCTTAGCGGCAATGACCATTGTTCACTCCTTTCTTTGTTATGATAACAAATAAATTTTGTTCTCATAACAAATATAACATATCCTTTGAAAAACAGCAAATATATCTTGTCACATTAATTTTGACCAGGACAACGATGTCACATACAAACCAAACGGATTAAACGGGTTTTCCCTGAACCCCTCCTCGCTGGTATGAGGAATTTGAATAACAGAAACCAATGCTTTGTAATGGGATTCGTCTAAGACCTGATTATCGTAATTACGCTCTATCTCCCGCCACTCAACAGAATAGGTATTTTCAGCTTCTTTTAAAAAAACCAATAGTTCGATATGACGGGTCCCCTTATTTTGGGCATAATCAAAGGGGTTGTTTTCCTTATAATAAACATCCAAAAAATTACTTTGCACGGATTTAATGGACTCTTGATAAACCTGACTCAAATTTTTTCTTAAGCTTTCCGGATCGGAAATAACAGAACGGGCCATTTCAATGTACTGGTACACGAAAGCCTTAATGATGCGCTCATCATTTAAAGGTATTTCTTTGACTTCATTCATGGCCATGGCCCTGCCTAAATTGTCAACTTGAACGATGTAAGGAACTATATGAGCTCTTTTAATCGTAAAAATATTGCTCGTAATGCTAATGATCAAGGCGCCCCCCAAAATGAAGGCAATCCTCTGCCAATTTTGTTTTGAGGCATTAATATTATGCGTTATTTCATCGTATTCTTTTCTGGCTTTAATATAAGGATCAGTCATTTCGGAATTCCATCTAGAATATTCTTCGCTATTTTACCGTCTTCGGTATCGTCAACTATTTTGTCCCACTCAGCCTGTTTCATCGCTTTTCTGGCCTCTCCCAATGTTTTGATGGCCTCCTTTTGGATGTCCTCAGGACTTGCTGTTTTACCTTGAGCTACGAAATTTGCACTTGCCGCCTGCTTCGCCGCGTCGTTGGCCCTGGCATCACCCTGGATCCCGGCTTTCATTCCAATAGCGGCTTCAGCTGTCTTTTTACCCAGGGCAATTGATCCCTTCACCACATCAGGTAACGAAGGGACCGCTTCGAAATTCATCGATAATCTTCCTGTCAAATAAACCGCGGCCTGGGATGGTAATTTTTGACAGAGCATATAAAAAACAAAGGTGGCCATGACGATCGCAAAATCATATTGAAACGTCAAGTTAAAGGGGATATTGTCCAGCGTTTGGGCCCAAGTATTGGTTAATCCTGCCCCAATCCCAACCAAAACATAAATAAAAAGCATTTTAATTCCAAGATGAAAAAATGTATGCACGTAATGCTCTGCATATTCCCTGGTCCACTCTAACCCTGAAAAAGCCAACAAAAAGATCCCTCCCGCTAAAATGATCTGGCTGCCTATTTGGATCAATAAAAGCTCGATAGCTACCATCCCAAAACAATACAGGATCACTACGACCGCGACCACGGTTACCAGGGCCATGCCAAAATTAAGGAACAAGGTCTGTTTAAAACCGATACCGATTATCTTTAAAGCCACATTAAAACCATTACTGATAATGCCGGCAGGTGTCGGCATGACATAGGAGCCACTGGCTTGGGCACCCAAATAAACACCGGCTTGTTGGAAAGAATTGATGATCAAAGGCAAGAATTGGTCATATTGGGTGATGAAAAGATAGAAAACATTAAGATAGATCAACCATCGGATCAACTCCAGGTTCGAGTCAACCATATCGACATTTCTTCTCAACAAACGATTGATGCCTAACAACCCGACGGAAAGAAGCGCGACACCATTGAATAATTCTTTGCCAAGAACAATACTCCCTGACTGTATACCCGCAATACTGCCGCTGTATTGACCTATAATCTGATTAAATATCGTCATGACTTCTGAATTCATGGCTGGTTCTCCGCATTGGCATTGCTGTCAGCGTTATCAGCAGGCTGGATCATTTGGTTCATGGTGTTGATCATGTCCTGTCTTTCCTGGATCTCTCTCATAGTGCTTGCCGTTTGCACAATAATATTCTCGCTTAACAATTCACGGGTGGATTGCATTTGCTGGATAGCCTGCGCGGCAAGCTCATTGGATGTTTGTATGGCCTGGGTTTGTCCTACTGCTTGATCGCTCTTGGCCATCAATGAATTTACCGCTTCTGTTTCCTGCTGGTAATTTTGCCTCTCCTGGGAAACCCTGTTCAGCGAATTCTGAAGGATATTGATAGTACTTTTATCTATAGAACCCTCACGGTCAGTCATTGTTCCGTTGGCCGGCAAATTATTTATTTCCTGCTGCATTTGGGTCAATAGGCCCTGCGTTTGATTTGATAAAGCCGTGCCCTGGCTTGTAATACCCGTCAGTTGATCTCTCATAGCATCTACATCCGTAAAATTATTCTGATAGTTCGCCACAGATTTCAGCCCTTCCACCTGGTTTTTGATCATTTCTATCTGGTTTTCCAGGCTTTGAAGCTGGCGCAAATTTTCGGTGATCAGTTCAATATTATTCAAGATTTGGGTATGCTCAGTGGCCACGTCCTGGGCCATGACAACCGCAGGAAGAATGATAAAAATCACTAAAATATTGGCTAAGATTGACATCCATTCGCGGGCCCGTTCTATTAATCCTTTGCTCTTAAGCCACTCAGCGACCCACTTGTTCCCGTAATTCTTCTGTAATTCTTTCACCTTTTGCCTTTCCTGCGGCGTTGTACCTGCCCCATAAAAGGACAGCTCTAAATTCTCCAGCCCCAGATCGATCAGGCGATTTCCCACATCACGGGCAGTCACGTAATAATGTTTTTTACGGACAGCCTTGCTGATGATCTCAATTTGCCGTTCATTTAAACCGAAGGCCTGATAGAATGTTTTATTGTCCGCTTCCCGCGCCGCCGGATTAGGCAAAAAAACCTTGGTCAGGCAAGATTCATTAATAAAATTCATGTTCGGCGAATTAACAATATCCGAAAGGCTTTGGGTGGCTAAAAGCACACAGGCATTGTTTTTCCGGATGGTCCTTAAGAATTCTATCCAGTAGGTCATAAAGGTTTCATGCAGCATGATCAGCCAGCCTTCATCAATGATAATAAAGGTAGGTTTCCCATCCAAAGAGCTTTGGATCTTATGGAATAAATAAAGCAAAACAGGTGTGCTTAACCTATTGTCCAATCCCATCAAATTTGATATTTCAAAAGTCTGGAATTTACCCTTTTTAAACCCGTCTTCCTGGGCATCTAATAGGGAAGACATATACCCTTCTTTGATCTGAACAAATGGTTTTAACGCTTCTTTGATCTCGTCATTCTGAAGATTTAAATAAAAATCTGACAAGGTCTTAGAAGGTGATTTACTGGTGTCACGTACGGCCATTTCAATAGCAGCACGGATCGCCGGGTTCATAACAACTCCTTGAAGGGAAATGATCCTTTCAATCCATCCGCAGGCCCATTTTTGTTCGGCCAGGTCTTCCAAATTACCTAAAGGACAAAAGCATAGAACATCTTCATCACCCAAGATGTCGTAAAACTCTCCACCCACGGCATGGGTCAAGACAAATTGACTGTATCCTTTATCAAAAATGTAAACCTGGGCGCCTTCATAACGCAGCGCTGAATTGGCAATATGAGACAATAACACTGACTTACCTGCACCAGTAGGCCCAAGTATCAAGGTATGCCCCACATCGCCCACATGGACATTGAATCTAAAAGGAGTAGTTCCTTTGGTAGCCGCGTAAAAAAGCGGCGGTGAATCTTTAGGATAAAAAGGACAGGGATTATACAAAGTTCCTGTCCAAACGTCGGTTAACGGCAGCATATCACCCAAGTTTTGGGTATTAATGAAAGGCTTACGGATATTCTTTAAAGTTTCTCCTGGCAAAGAACCCAGATAACTTTCTATCGCATTCATTTTCTCTATGATGGAAGGGAACCAATTGTTGTTCAATAGGTCCCTTATAAACACCATCTTTCTTTTACATTCATCGCTATTGCTGTCGAAAATAACCACCACCAAGGTGGCATAACCATAATTGACTTGACCCAACTCGATCGCTTCCTGAGCCTTTCGCGTTTCTTCAATTTTTGTCAAGACCGAACGATTGGCGGCATCGGGAGTTAAGCGCGGATCTTTTCCAAAAGCACCCATGATCATCTGCCCGATGGAGTATTTCATCCCCAAGTATTTACCTTGATATTCATCAACAATCCCCAATGCGTCGATGGGATCATAAAAAAGAAATCGGGAAGAAAATCTGTATTCAAACGGCAGGGTCGAAAGGACATTTAAGATCCCGGAATAACTGTCATACGGAAACTGGGTCAGCGTTATGACCCCGATATAATTATCGTCGATCCTGGGTTCATGCCCGCCAATGAATTCATGAGCGCCCAGGTAATGGTTCAAATAGCAAGATGGCTCGGGGACAGGGATTTCTGACTTGCTGCCGGAAATACAGCGATGAAGGAAGGTCATCATCTCGAGCGAACTCATGCGTTTGATACGTATTTTATTTGATACATTTCCCTGAAATTCTCCCAATTGTTGGTTAAAAAAATCAATCATATATTTAAGATTTGGAGACGATTGCTCAACAACCGATGGAAGATAACAGAAACTGATGGCGTAAATATTCTCAAAATGATCACCCTCCTTCTCATATCGTGTACGCCGGTGATTATCGATCAACACGGAGGTCGGATTATTAAAATGATGGGATCGGGGATACTCTTTTGAGGAAACCCTGATCAAATCAACGTGGACAGACCAGCCATTGCCAAAATTTCCAAAAGCAGACTGGACCTGGAAAGATAATTGATCTTCTTCCAAGCCCAAAGATGAATCCATGTCCGGCCCGGAATAGTAAAAAGACCCCAAAAGGGAACCGTCACGATTAAATATAATACCTTCATCAACAAATTCGAAATAGTTGATCAATGATGGAAAGCCCGCAGGACCATTGGTGAATTCTTTGACCGGGAACATATTAAATCTTTCTTCCTCGTTTTAAGATGCATTTGGGAGAGTTCATTCTTTCACGGGCATGATAAAAATCCCTGTATAAAAGAGATCTTAAGAAGACCTTGGTCGCCCACGGGTCTGTTTTTGCGATTAATTTACTGGCAATGATGCCGATACTCCATATTAATAATGCCAAAACAAGCGATAATAGATCCCGTCCGACAGTGCAAAGGCTTAGTGAAACACATGCCAATAAAATAATATTCTCCCGCTCTCCTCCTAATAACAGTATCGGTTTAGTCATGCTCTGCCATATAGGGGTGCTTGTTCTTTTATTGACCATGCTCACATTTGTGCTGAAAATAAAGCTGCGTTAACGAGTAAAGACGAAGCAAAAAATACAATTCCTCCGACGGCGATGATATTAGTGAGCTGATGGAGCCCATCACCGATGCCTTTGCCAAAAGCATTCACAATCCCCCAGAACCCGATGGCGATCAGTAAAATGGATGTCGGAAATATCCCTGTGGTCAGATCTTTGGCTATTTGGTAGAGTTGATTGGACATGACCAGAATTTGTGAACTTGTTGTTGCAAATGCATTACCAACAAATAAAATCATCATCGCTGATAGAACTGCAAGAATTTTTGTTTTTCTCATAAGCCTTTCTCCTCTTATAGGCGAATTTTTAATTTTGTCGAATCATAACATAATATTGATTATTTGTCAAATAATGTTTGACAATACATCATCAATGGTTTTGCGGGAATGACATTAAGAAATTAGCGTTTATACTCTTGAGTTACATCAACGGCAGGAACGTATTTAAGGTCGGGCGCCCAACGCATCGGGAAATATTGGCCGGTTTTCTTGAAACTTGTCGCGTAAATGGGATGCCGGGCATCTGTTTGAGAGGCTTTTTTAGTAAACCAGGCATGGTCAAGCGAGGTTGACTCGGACGCTCCAACATAGCGCCACCTTCCATCCCAAATCTCTACCCACGTATGATTTCCGCTTTCATCAGGCCATAAAGCAATAGCTGCGATCCGAGCCGGTATGCCGACGGAACGCAGGGCATCCGTCAAAAGGATCGAAAGTCCGGTACAGGAGGCATAATGGGCTTGGATGGATTCATAGGGACTTTGATCAGGCTTGGGGCGTTTATCCGCGCTATAACTGACATGCAAAGTTGCAAAAACATATTTATTTAAGGCAAGGACTGCTTGATCTATAGTTTCATTCTTTATCGCTATTTTAATAAATCGTTGATGAAAATCCCTGCGCCAATTATCCCGGCGTTCATTAATAGAGGCATACGGCAAAACATCATTAAGAAATATATCTTTAGGGATACCATGCCCCCAAGGCACTTCATCCATGGCCTGATAAGCCAAACGCACATTCTCAATCAAAAAATCATGCTTCAATGCCAAATCACGGTCCGGCATATTGGCCATCAAAAATGCCAGCCCCTCACGCTGCCCAGGAGCTATATTTTGATCTGCCCATACCTGAGGAACCGAAATCAAAAAAAACATAGTGACGAATAAAATAGAACGTGTCACTATTTATTTTAACCTTTCCGTCAATTGATAAAGCAAACCATTGGCTATTTCCAATTTAGCTAAAAAGAATTGCCTGGCCTTGATCCTGATCCAGGATTTATACCATCCATTATCCTCGACAGTAATTGTAATATCCGCCCCGTAAACCTTGGCAAAGATCAGGCCCTTTGCCGGATCAGTTTTCTTGACCACTCCAAGATCCTGGACTAATTTTAGGCTTTCTTGATAAACACGACCACGTGAATAATTCAGGTCTGCATTAACATCATCCTGTGCAATTGCGACACCAATTGCAACCGCAGGCAGGAACCCGACGCCCAACACAGCTTCTGCGGCAAAAATCCCGGCGCTGCGGATGGCGGTGGGCTTCATGGCCTCCACGATCACTGCGGCCATGAGCTTGGGAACCCCATTAATGTTACGGATCTTTTGGTCCTTGATATTGACATCATACGCTTCAACGCGTACAGGAGGTGCATGCGTATAATCTTCCAGAATGACCTTCCCTACATTAAGCTCAAGCAGATCTATCTTAAAAACAGGAAGCTTCATGGGCTTACCTTTATTTGCTGCCGCCTGTTCCTGGATGATCTTGATCGAATCAACATTAAGCTTCCCCTCTTTATTCTTAAAAATGATCATTTTATCCATGTTAATAACCACCAACGGGAAATGCATCTTGCCCTTCATCAGTTGAAAAACATCCACATTTAATGTCACTTCAGGCATGGCGAGGAAAACCTGGTCTGGAAAACCCGGGGGATTATACATACGGAAATTCTTGATATGGATCTTATGGGTCATAAGCCCCAAAGAAAGATCCCCTATTTCTATCTTGGCACCGATGAGATTGGGAGAAGCCACTTCAACAGCGGATTTAATAAGAAAATCTCTGAACACCGATATCAAAAACAATACCAGAACGATCACGGCAGCTAAGACTATAAGCGGCTTGAATTTCATCTTTTGGATCATTCAGCTATCTCCAGCTTCAATATAATATTTCCTAAAGTGCCTCTAATATACCCGATCCGCACGCGCAATCCTTCATGGATCGGCCCGCCATGGGAGCGGGTTTGACAAAAACCGGGATTTTCCACATAATCCGAATACCGAAAAATTCTTCCGTCCACATTGAAACTTTCTAACGCGTGACCTGAATAAGGCATGGGGACAAAATCTTGTACGGTCCCTTCAACGGTTTGATAATGACCTTCTCTATAGGCTTGCACGGCCTTTTGATAAGAAGACCACGTGGTGGTAAATACCACCACTGTCCATAAAAAGCAAAATATCATGTAAACCCAACCCTTGACCTTGGTCCCAACGGGCGATGTTCTTTGGAATGACCCTGCACGGGAAAAAACTATAAGGCCTATAATGAAAAGCAGCAATCCCATTCCTGGGACCCACCAATGATAACCCTTTTGAGACATTTCAAAGACTGAATGATAGATCATTGCGCGGCCTTTCTGAGTTTTTCGATCACATGGGTATTAAGATCAAACGCTTTGGTACGCCAGGAAGCTGACATCTCATCCTTATGCTCAGCCCATAATTGCCCCCAACGATGCCAGCCTGAATTAGGCCCTTGGCGATGCACCCAGGGGCTGTTGGGGTAATAACCATAAATCCCATCAGGGAAGGAGTAATTTTTCACCGCTTTATAGGTCCAGTAATTCCAGTGAAAGCCAAAATCATTGAAACATTTAAGTTCATCCTGCAGATATATATGCTCATTATAAACACCCTGGCGGTAATTGACACCAAATTCTCCTACATGGACCGGGCGCTGTTTTTTTTGGGCAAAGCGGTAATACCCTTCCATGCGCCGACGCAGAGTGTCCTTATTACAGCCAGACCACGGATACTTCATAAATGGTATAAGGTTAAAAGTAAACTCCATGGGTTCATAAAAATGGATGCTGTATACCCAATTATCATCAGGAAAATCATCCAGTACATCAATCTGCTGGGCCCAATGCTTGCCTTCAATGAACAGGATATGGTTCCTATCCGAGCGGCGTATCGCTTTGATGGATTCACGGTAAAACTCATTTAACAGGGCAGCATCCTGTAACACCGCTTCATTCAGGACATCGTAACCCGCAATAATGGTCTCATCTTTATAGCGGTCTGCCAATTTTTCCCATAAAAGATAGGTTTTATGACGATTGGAACTCTTGGTCCACAATTCTGTTTTCCCGTTTAAACTATCGGAATGCCAATCAGGATTTTGCGCGCCGTAGGCCGCATGCAAGTCCAATATGACATAGACCTTGTGTTTCCGGGCCCACAGGATCGCCTGGTCCAAATAGCTTATCGCTTTCGGGTCAGCCCCTACCTTATAATGGAACGGCAAACGAATGCAATTCATACCCCAGGAAGCCACCTGCTTGAAATCTGATTCAGTGATAAAATTATCCCTGAATCTTCCCATCAGCTCTTTTAAGGCTTGAGGGCCGCATTCCCTGGCAAATTCCTTTTCAAAAACCTGTTGGGGCAAATTAGAGGAGTGCACAAAATACGCTTCCATCATCAGCCACCCGCCGAAATTGACACCTTTTAAAAATACCGGCTTGCCCTTAGCATCAACTATGAACGCCTTGTCCCTTTTTAAGAATCCTTTGGTCATATCAAGTCCCTGGCTTTCAAGATCCGTATGAATTCCCCGGCTGCCGGCGGATCTACGGTGATGGAGCCGTCATTATGCCCCCCATGTATTTTTAAGAATTCTTTAGGCTGACTCGCGGCCTCAAAAAGTTTCTGCCCCACCCAATACGGGACCACCTCATCATCGGGGCTATGGATGAACAGTTTGGGAATTTTCAATGTCCTTACTTTATTGATGGAATCAAATTTGAGACTTAAAAAAATGGAAGGAACAAAAGGATAAATGATCCGGGCCATGTCCTGGGCATTGGTGATGGACGACTCGACCACCAGCAGGGCCGCATCCCTATGAGTTGCCAGGTCTATGACCACCACACCACCTATAGATGCGCCATAAAGGACGATATTCTTCATCTGTACATCATGACGCGTTTGAAGATAATCATAAGCCCCCTGAGCATCTAAATAAACACCTGCTTCCGTTGGCCTACCTTGACTTTTGCCGTAACCGCGATAATCAAAAATAAACACATTCAATCCTAGATCATGAAAAAATTTAACTTTAAACAACCTGTCGCTCATATTACCGGCATTGCCATGGGCAAAAATGACTGTAGATCTCGCCTGCGGGTTCTTAAAAAACCAGGCGTTGAGCGTAACATTATCCTTGGTTTCAAAATAGATATCCTCCCAGGGCAAGCCCATGACTGACGGACTGACGGCCATCTTGCGGCTTGGGAAAAACACACCCATTGATTCCAAATAACGCACCAAGGCAAAAAGCCCCACCATCAGCATGGTCAGGATCGTTAAAATATAGATCAATATCTTGGACATGGTCTCAAAGATTACGTTGGGGGATCAGGGACAACATCAAGCGGATGGCTTTAAGGACATCTTCGATCTGGCAAGGTTTGGACAAATAATGGTCCGCTTCCAGATTGACACCCTTTTTAAAACTTTCTAATTCATTCTGGGCGGAAACAATAATGACCGGCTGCCATCTTTTGGTCGGGGGACTATGGCGCAGCTGGCTTAACACCGCCCATCCATCCATTTTAGGCATATTCAGGTCCAAAATAATGATATCAGGCAATTCATTGACGATCTTGGTCCATGCCTCCTGGCCGTCCCTGGCTTTAATGACCTCATAATCCTGGGAAGCGATCTTTTTGGCCATGATCTCAAGGATCACCTCTTCATCATCTGCTATCAATATTTTTACCGGATGTGTATTCATTTATACTATCGTGCCGAAGAATAATTCTTAAGGTCGTAATGAATAGCTTTATCCGGCATGTTAATGCGGTCAATAGTGACCTTGGCCTTGCTAAAGAAATCAGAAGCCATGGTATCATGATAATCGGCAAAAACCACCACCCGTTTGACGCCGGCCGTGATGAGGGCTTTGGCACAGGTAGTGCATGGCATATTCGTCACATAAGCAGTGGCCCCATCAACGGCATGGCCGCGGCGGGCCGCCTGGACAATGGCATTCATCTCGGCATGTACGGTGCGGACACAATGATTGTCCACCAGTAAACAGCCCACATCTTCACAATGCTCATCACCAGGGATGGAGCCATTGTAACCTGTGGCGATAACATTCTTATTTTTGACCAACACGGCGCCGCAATGCATGCGCGGGCATGTGGCACGTTCAGAAGCTAACATCGCCAGCTTCAAAAAATATTCATCCCAATTAGGTCTATTAGCCATAAGATAATTTTAACACAGAATTCCTATATTTTAGCCAGTCTTTTCAAAATTCGGCCGGCAGCCTCTTGAAACATGGGTGCCGGTGGCAATAAACTTATAACGATATAGGCTTCCCGGTCAAAATCAAAGAAATAACCCGGATAAACCGATACGTGGTCTTCCCGGATAAACTCCAAGACCCATTCTTCTTCTGATTTAATGGCAGGAATGCGCAAAGTCGCAGACCATCCGCCTTGAAGTGTTAAAATTTGTGTATGATCGTTCAAATGGGCTGATAGCCACTGCAAATTCTCCTTGACCCTGGCCATGATCTGCCCCTGGATTTCTTCTGCATGCCCCAACCATAGACCCAACGCATTCTGTACCGGCGTATTGATGGACAAATAGGTATCTGCGATGATCTCAAGGCGGGATAGCGATCCTTGTAACACATCCTGAGGGCCGGACGCCAGGATCCAGGCGCATTTCATTTGTGGAAGGCCCAGTGTTTTTGACAGCCCTCCTAAGGTAAAGGTCAATGCCACCTTATTACCAGCCATGCTTATTGAAGGGGACAGTCCCCTGGAACTCAAGGGGACTGTCCCCTTCAATAAGTTATAGTCAAAGAAAACTTCATCGGAAATAATAGCTATCTGATGCTTGCTGCACAATTCATTTAAGAAATTCAATTCGGCGGCGTCGATATAAGAACCTGTCGGATTATTAGGGTTAACCAAAATGATGGCCTTGGTCTTAGCATCCACACAACGCTCTAAGGCCTGGCGATCCAGCCGCCATTGGCCGTCATAAACCAAAGGATAATGATCAACATCAACATCATTGATCTCCAGCAAAAATTGGAATAACGGATAACTGGGCTTGGGGATCAATATTTTTTGCCCGGGATTGACCAAAAGCCTCATTAAAAAGGAATATGCTTCAGAAGTGCTGGCAGTTAAAATAATGTCGCTCGGAGGCAATGCTACTTTTTGGCGGGCATAATATTGTGAAACCGCCTGGCGGCCTTTTTCCATACCGCAAGCATCAGGATGGTATTGAAGATTGTCTAAAGAACTTAAAGCAGAGAACATTTCTGGGGGATATACAAAACCGCAGTTTGTCGGATTTGAGGCTGTGAGGTCTAATATCTCAACACCGCTCTTCCCCAGTTCTTCGAGGGCTTTATTTAAAGTGTTCGACTCTTGGTGCCAATTAGTTCTTCTGGCGAAGGGAAAGTTCATACGCTTTCTTCAATTCATCAAATTCACTTTTGGCCACCCACTGGATATCCTCACGCTTTTCTTTCAGCTGGGAATTTTCATACTTTAAATCCCGGATCTCACGGGCATTGGATTCAAGTGTCGTCTGCTGGCTGCTGGCTTGGACGGAGAATTGCCTTTTTTCTTCTGCAACCTGTTCATATTTGACTTTAAGGTCCTGCAATTCACGCTCCAGGCGCAGGCGATTGGAATGTTCTTTTTCCAGGTCAGCTTCCGTGCGGTAGATCTGGTCTTTGAAAGATTTCTCATGGGCCTTGAATTTCTCAAGCGTTTCCTGTTCCTTCTCCCGCCAACTTTTTTCAAGGGCCAATTTATCAACCAGCTCCTTCGCTTCAGCCTTGCGCTCGTCAACCGATGCTAAAGCCCTTTTCTGGTCCATCTTCATCTTTTCAATCTCACCCAGCAAGGATTGATTGTGTTTCTCCCATCGCTCGGCGATGGCTTTCCAGTCTTTGCTGGTATCAATGGCCACAGGGTCAGGGCTCAAGACTGCCCGTTTTTCCTTTTCCTTCTTTTTCTTAGGCCTAACCGCCGGGTCTGCAGGCAGCATGTAGATCCTAAAGCCGCATGGAGAAATAAACATTACTTTTCAAAGAAGTTCATGGGATGAATTTCCAGCGATCATACGAGGTCTAACGAAGAATTTTGAGTATGAAGGGGTGAAACGCTTAAGTTCAGATGACCAAAGCTATCCGCGATCGCGTTATATCGACGATTTTGAAAAAAGGG
>Ga0206883_1035_pt1 | contig 30516 bp, 36 predicted proteins | sample Alteio_BWOrgCont_2_FD_152910 | JGI IMG/M metagenome (GOLD analysis project Ga0206883, IMG submission 152910) | Enriched cells from forest soil in Barre Woods Harvard Forest LTER site, Petersham, Massachusetts, United States -... | ecosystem: Environmental > Terrestrial > Soil > Temperate forest > O... | reverse complement strand
GTGCGGGTACTGCCCGACTAGATGGGCGGAAAAAGGGATCAGGGAAATAAAAGCCAGGAATACAATATTGATGTAGGTCAATGGACGGTTGGCATGCTTGACGAACATATGGAACAAGGCATGGTGCGTGATCCAATACATGCCTAAAATGGCAAAACTAAAATAATAGCTTCGAAACAAAGGCCACAAAAGCACCAGACGTCCCCATAACTCATGGGCACTGTCAGCATTTGTCATGGGGGGCACCCGGATGTCAATGATCAGCAAGGTCATGACAATAGAAAACACACCGTCACTAAGTGCTTCGATCCTGGCCTTATTCATAGCCAATATTGTAAACCCTCGCATACCATAATTCAACTTGTTCCGAACATCTGTGAGTGTCGGTCAATACGACCCTCACTCTTCTGCTATAACCGTGCCTGCAATATTCCCTATTGCTTGCTCGGCAAACCTGCGTTATGATTTGAACATGCTTTGGCTGCGGAAGATCATCTTCTACATTTTTGCCCTTATTTACCTGATCCTGTGCCCCTTAATCGTGGCCCGGATGCTGGGGTTTATGTTCAACCCCCTGACGCATCGCCTGGTCAAGACCGGTTTGATCTATATTTCAACCAATCCGCCTGATGCCTTTGTTTACATTGACGGCCGCTTAAGTCCTCAGAAAACTCCGGCAATCTTAAAAGACCTGGCCCCAGGCCAGCATTTTATCCGCGTTGAACTTGACGGTTATAACGATTGGGAAAGGAATATCCCCGTTCTGAGGAGAAAAGCGACTGTCCTGGCCAACATCCTGCTCATCCCCCAGGAATGGCCCATTAAATATATCTCTGATCAGCCTTATCAGAATATCATCCCGGCTGACGATGACATTCTGATCGCAACAAACCCGACACTCAAAAATATTGATATCTTCCACACCACCCAGGGCATTACAGAAAATTTCAGGGAAGAAATCACCTACCAAAAAACCCCGTTGTTATCCCAAAACTCTGTTTATGCAGCCGGGACACTGATCAGTTTATCTAATGAACCGAAAAGCCCGTTTATTTTACTGGAAGCCATGATCAAGGATAAACATAAATTCTTATGGGCCAACTTGAATGAAAACCCGCCTCTCATCGAGGACATCAGTGATCTTTTTGTAGACATCCCAACGCGCATTGCCTGGGATAGTTCCAATAATGAGAACATCTTTGCCTTTTACCCTCAACTTATTTACCGGATCAACATCAAGGATAAGGCGATCTATCTTCAGGATGCTGCCAGTTTACCCAAAGATTTGGATCAATCCTTGCCAGGCAATCCCCCGAAAGAATTCCTCATTAATGACAAGAATGACCTGCTCACCCGGGAAGGGACGTGGATACGGCTTTACCCTAAAGAAGATTTTGAAAGCCCCCAGGTGTATGATATTGCCCAAGCCATACCATTGACAAATATGTATTTCGAAGAAAAAAATGGAGAACTTTTTTATTTGGACCATAATACCCATTTTTTATCAGCGGCCCAGATCTTACCGTATCATCCCATTTTAAATATCCCGATACCGGATGCATTAAGGAATAAGATCCAAAAGAATGAGCCCTAATTATGAAATTTAATTATTCCAAAGAGAACCTGAAACCACCGCAAGCGAAGCTGCAAAGATTCCTGGAAATTATTCCTGGTGCCTGCAGCTGGGGCGTTTTGCTGGGACTTATTTTTCTTTCGATTTTCTTTCCTTTTAGCGCGGCTATCCTTATTGTGGCATTTTATCTGTCCTGGATCATGAGGGTTTTATATTCCACCTTTTTTCTAGTACTTTCTTACTTTCAGATGGGTATTGAAAGCAAGACAGACTGGATGCGCCGCATCCAAGGCATCGATGACCTCCACGGCTACCTGAAAAAAATCTCCCTTAAAAAATTCGGCTATCACTGGCATCAGGGCATTTCGCACAAAATTCACCTGCGTCAATTGGATAAACTCCTGGCTGATAAAACTCCTGCGCCAAAATCCAAAGAAATTTATCATTTAGTCATATTCCCGGTCATCCGGGAAGGCCGTGATATCCTGGAACCCGCCATTGAAGCCATCAGCCGCCAGAATTTTCATCTTAAACAGATGGTCATTGTCTTTGCCCTGGAAGAACGCGCCCAGCCTGTGATCCAAAACGCTGTATTTGAACTGGAGAAAAAATATAAGGATATTTTCTTCGATTGTATCACCGTCGTACATCCGGCGGTGGTCCCGGGAGAAGCCCGGGTCAAAGGGGCTAATGCCACCTGTGCCGCCCGGCAAGCCGCGGCATTCTTCCAAAGCCGTCAAATATCTTTTGAAAATGTGATCATTTCCTGTTTTGATGCGGATACCGTGGTCAGTCCCAATTATTTTTCCTGCCTGACCTATCATTTTATGGTCTGCCCTGACCGTCAACGCGCCAGTTTCCAACCCATCCCTGTTTATCACAATAATATATGGCAGGTGCCCGGCTTTGCCCGTGTGGTGGAAACAGGTTCCTCTTTTTATCAGTTGATCGAAGCCACCAATCCCGAAAAATTAGTCACCTTCTCAAGCCATAGCATGAGCTTCAAGGCCCTTGTTGATGTGGATTACTGGCCAGTGGATATGATCTCTGATGATTCAGCTATTTTCTGGAAAGCTTATATCCATTATGACGGCCAATATCAAGTGATCCCCATGTATGTCACCCTCTCCATGGATGTCGCCTCCGCTGACAACTGGTGGCAAACTGCCCAAAGCGTCTATAAACAGAAACAACGTTGGGCCTGGGGGGTAGAAAACTTTCCGATCGTGATGCGGGCATTCCTAAAGTCAAAAAAGATCCCTTTATATGAACGGCTGCGCCTTGGCTTTAAACTTTTCGAAGGGCATCTTTCCTGGGCCACCTCGGGCTTCATCCTCTCGGTCATCGGCTGGATGCCGATCATTTTTGCCCAACGGGAATTTGCCGCTTCCGTCGTTTTTTACAATGTATCCGACATCCGCAATACGATCTTTGCCCTGGGATTTGTCGCGATCGTCATCACCATATTCCTCTCCTTGTCCCTGTTACCCAAGACAAAAATACGTTACCGCTGGCTTTTAAAGATCCTGCATGCCATTGAATGGCTGATGGTCCCCCTCATTCTAGTCGTTTTCAGCGCCCTGCCGGCCCTTCACGCCCAGACCCGTCTGATGTTGGGCAAGTACCTGGAATTCTGGGTGACAGACAAAAAAAGAACCCCGCTTTAGTTGAGCGGAGTTCAGATAGGAATACCCGTGACGCACTTGTTGGTTCCTAGGCCATCGTCACGGTCTTCTTGGGAGAAGATGATTTTACTTTCCAGTGTAAATTGATCCTCAGGGTATGGCAGTAGGCGACCTTCATCAGGCGCCGGCCGTGGTTGACATAAAAGAACCCTTTGACCCTGAAGGAAAACTTTTCATCAAGGCTGACACTATCAAAAGACTTGGCAATATGCACTTGCGGGACCGATTGTCCTTCTTCACTCTCTGCACTTGTCGTCACATAGATAAAATTCTTACGCACATCGGTGATGCATTCTTTTTCTTCAGCATGCTCACGCAGGGTGATGACCTTCCCCCTGCCTTTTAACACTGATGTAGTTTTATGAAGAACGTCGCGCATAGGCGATTCCTTTGTGCCGGTTAATACCATATCGTTAAAATCCATTTTGATCTCCCCCCGTTTTTCCCTAACTTATGGCCTCTAAACGAAGTGTAACATGCCAGAAGGTGAAAACAAGGGCGTTTGGCCGAATTGGAGAAAGCGTTTTCTTGGCTTTATATCGACGAGGGAATAGGATGAAAAGCAGTTTTTGGGAAAGATTTATAAATAATAAAAATTTGAATCAATGGATTAAGGACGTTTACGGAAAGGCAAGGAAACGCGGTTTTCCTGGCCACGGGCCAGACGTTTAATATTGGAACTATGCCTAAAAACGATAAAAATACACAGCACAATGGCCATTACCTTCATGGGGAATGGCGCTTCAAAGACCACCATCAAAATAGGTAAGGCAATGGCAGCACAGATAGAAGCAAGGGAAACATACCCTAATGAAAGAAAAAGCACCACCCAGACCAAGGTTGCCAGTCCCAGGACTATCCGTAAACCCGGTAATTGAATGGCCAGCCCTATCAATACCCCAAGGCTTGTGGCCATGCCCTTGCCTCCTTTAAAACCTAAAAATATTGTCCAGTTATGGCCTGCGACAGCTGCCACTGCAATGATGACCAAGGACAAGGCATCCCCCAGACCAAAGGCATTGGCCAACACAGTGACAGGAATGATACCTTTGATGATATCCAGGATCAAAACAACTACGCCAGGCCCTTTGCCTAATACCCTAAAGGCATTGGTAGCCCCCATATTCCCGGAGCCATGCTCGCGGATATCAATGTTCTTGAGTAAGCGGCCAAAAATATACGCCACAGGAATGGAGCCGATCAGATAAGCAAGGAGAGCACTAATTGCCAGAAACAGTAGATTCATTGAGCGCTTTGATTCCTTCCTTTATATAGATGATACCTGAGACAAAGGTGGCCACCAGGGCAACATACCAAAACACCTTGGTAAATGTCAACTGTAATAAAACACCCAGTACGCATCCTATTTGCAGGAACGCGGTGAATTTGCCTGAACGGTTGGCTTCAATTTCCAATTTCCCTGTGATCAGCTTGATGATCATAGAACCCAGCAGCAGCATAAGGTCCCGGCTGATGATGGCGACCACAAACCATAATGGAAAATGAATTTCGGGAAAACAGCCTCTTTTGATATACAGGCAAATAAAAGCGCTGATCAAAAGGATCTTGTCTGCCAGGGGATCAAGGATGGCCCCGGCCTTTGTTTTCTGGCCGCGGGTCCGGGCTATGTAGCCGTCGATAACATCCGAAATGACAGCTACCATGAACAGGCCCAAGGCTATCCAGCGAAAATACTCATGTTGGGGGGAAATGTACATGACCGTCGCGATAAAGAACGGGACGATCAGGATGCGGCCTACGGTCACTTTATTAGCAAAAGTTAGCGCCATATATTACATTCCCTTGTAACTATACGAAATGATCCACATTTAGAGCTTTTCAACTGCACATTGTGGAACCCCCTGAAAAACTTGGGAAGCAGTTTTTCAGGGAGTGAGCCACATTTAGTGGCTCACTCTACCCACTCCAGTTTGACCTTACCATCCGGACAATAGGTCATGTTCGCACTATATCGCGTTCCGTCTTCCGGGCAGTATTTGACCGTATGCTCCGGGCTTAAAGCCGTATTGATCGAACGTATGGCGGATTGGGCCTGAGGATCTTTTGATACTTGTATCGCCAAATTCTTCAATTGCGCTTCAGTGACCGGTTTATTCGTTAGTCCTTGGGTCATGGTCGTCAACGATGAAATTGTTTCTGCCTGCGTCGGCTTGGGTTTTTGCGGGGCTGTCTGACAACTAATGAGCCCCAAAGTCATGGCAAGGAGCATACACCCCAAAGGCACAGATTTCATTGCAGGATCCGGATACGGTCCAAAGGCCAAAAGATAATGTCTGCACGACCGATAATGTTCGACTCCGGAACAAAACCCCAATAACGGCTGTCATAGCTGGAACCGCTATTGTCCCCCATCACGAAATCATATCCGGGAGGCACATGCACGGTCTGACCTTCAGCACCATAATCACCCCGGTTATAATAATAGGTGCGTAAAATGCGCGGGTCCGTGACCTTCGTGCCGTTGATATAGACGGCCCCGTCCTTGATCGAAACGGTCTCACCTCCCACGGCAATCAGACGTTTGATAAAATCCTTGGTTGGGTCAACAGGATAGACAAAGACAACGATATCCCCGCGTTGGGGCTTTCTGAAACCCGGCAGACGCTTTTGTGTCATGGGTAACATCCCATCCGGCCATCGGACTGACAATAGCGGGGCCCCCTCTTTGTTCTGCCCGATGTCCCAAAACATGGGCGGCAAAATCTGCGGGCCATAGGTCCATTTGTCAACGAACAGATGGTCCCCCTCGATGAGGGTCATACGCATGGAACCGCTGGGGATCTTGAAAGGTTGAATAAAATAACTACGGATCACGACAGCCAGCACCAGGGCGACAAGGATGGATTCCACCCATTCACGCAGGACTGATTTCGGTCTTTGATTTTGGGACATGTTAATCCTTTCCTAAATTTTCAACGCGGCTAAAAAAGCTTCCTGAGGCACTTCGACACGGCCTATCTGTTTCATCTTCTTCTTACCTTCTTTTTGTTTTTCCCATAATTTGCGCTTGCGGCTGATATCTCCGCCATAACATTTGGCCGTGACATTCTTACCGGCTGCCTTGACCCGTGCACTCGAGATGATCCGCCCGTCGGCCTGGGCCTGGATCTTCACTTCGAATAATTGCTGAGGGATAAGTTCCTTGAGTTTCGTGACCAGCCCCAAACCCTTGTCATACGCACGGTCTTTATGCACCATGCACGAGAACGCGTCACAAGGCTCATCATTGATCAAAATATCCATTCGCGTGATGGAGGCAGCCATGTAACCTTTAAATTCATAATCAATGGACCCATACCCGCGGGTAGCAGATTTGATCAGGTCATTAAAATCCACAATGACTTCAGAGAGCGGGATATCAAAAAGTATTTTCATGCGGTCCCCGATGAATTCACTCTTTTGAAAAAGCCCGCGTTTCCTTTTAGAAAGTTCCATCACAGAATCCATATAGGTGACCGGCGTAAAAATAGACACGGCCAGGATCGGTTCTTCGATGCGGGCAATATCAGAACCATTGGGAAGATCTGAAGGATTTTCCAACTCCATTTCAGACCCGTCGCGCTTGATGATCTTATAACCAACGTTAGGGGTGGTTAAGATCAAATTCAGGTCATACTCACGCTCGAGACGCTCCTGCACGATCTCCATGTGCAAAAGCCCTAAGAAACCGCAACGGAAACCATAACCAAATGACTGGGAAGTCTCATGCTCATAAACAAAACTGGGGTCTGAAAGGCGTAATTTATCAACAGCCTCACGCATAGGCGCGTAATCACTTGAGTTGACCGGATAAACACCGCAGAAAACCAAAGGTTTCAACTGACGATAACCTTCTAAAGGATGGGCGGTCGGGCGTGCCAATTCCGTCATGGTGTCCCCAACCCTGACCTCTTTGGGGTCATGCAAATTGCAAGTGATATAACCGACCTCTCCAGCGGACAACCCTTTGACCGGTTGAATGCCCGGAGCGAAGATCCCCACTTCCTGCACATCAAAATCCTTGCCCATATTCATAAAGAGGATGCGTACCCCGGGCTTAATGGCCCCTTCAAATACGCGCACATAGATGATAATACCCTTGTAAATGTCGTACTTCATATCGAAAACCAGGGCTTTCAGAGGCGCTTCCGGGTCCCCTTCGGGCGGCGGGATAAACTTCACGATCTTCTCAAACAGCTCACCGATGTTCAACCCTTGCTTGGCCGAGACCAACTGAATATCTTCTTCTTTAAACTTAAGGATCTCTATAAACTGGCGTTTGGCCTCGTCGATATCCGCGTTGGCAATGTCGATCTTGTTGATCACCGGCAGGATCTCCAGATTATTATCAATGGCCAGATAATAATTGGCTATTGTTTGCGATTCAACCCCTTGAGTGACGTCGATCAAGAGTAATGCCCCTTCGCAGGCGCGCAGGGATTTTTCAACTTCATAGGAAAAATCCACATGGCCCGGGGTATCAATGAGGTTAAAAATATATTGTTGCCCGTCTTTGGCCTTATAATCCAGGCGCACGGCTGAAGCCTTGATGGTGATGCCGCGCTCGCGCTCAAGGTCCATATCATCAAGCATCTGATTATGGAATTTGCGCTCATCGATGGCCCCGGCAAACAATAAAAACCTGTCCGCCAGAGTGGATTTACCGTGATCGATGTGGGCAATGATGGAGAAATTACGGATATTGGAGTGCTTACTCATAGGTGGATCAATTTCATGATCTTGTCAACCGTTCCTTCAACCGTCAGGCCGGTGGAATCAACAGTGATCGCATCGGGGGCTTTTTTCAAAGGCCCAACGGCACGGGTAAAATCCTTTTGATCCCGTTCTTTCATATCAACGCGTAACTGGTCCAGATCAACGGGTTTGCCGGCTGCGATCAATTCTTTATAACGGCGCTGCACGCGTTCTTCCACGTCACAGTCAACATAGAATTTATATCGCGCGTCCTTAAAAACTACAGTCCCCTGATCACGCCCGTCGGTAACGATAGAACAGTTTTCTCCGATGGCCCTTTGCCAGGCAACCATCAATGTCCTCACACCAGGCGTACGGGCGATATAATAGGTGTTATTGGTCACTTCCGGTGCACGGATCGCCACTGAAACATCTTCACCGTCTAAATTGATGTTCAATGATCCGTCAGATGCTTCTTTAAAAATGATCTTGGTGTTACGGGCCAGGATGCTCAGGGCTTCTTCGTCGGATAGGTCCATTTTTAAACGAAGGGCTTTGAGCGTTAAAGCACGGTACATCGCACCGGTATCAAGATAGGTAATGCCCAGTCTTCCTGCTAAAGACTTGGCTACAGTGCTTTTTCCGGCCCCCGCAGGTCCGTCTAAGGTAATAACTAAATGTTCAGCTGGCATGGCTTTTATCCAAACGTTCCTGTTTGTCCTTCGCTTGTTTAAAAATATCCGTTAACACATCCTGATCACGGGCCACAATGGCTTTGCGGATCGAGGCCAGGACTTTGACAGCCTCATCAAGCGCTTTAAGGATCGGCTTATGGTTAGATAAAGCAATGTCCTTCCACACTTGAGGATCAGAGGCCGCGATCCTGGTCGTATCTTTTAGCCCTTGAGTGGCATGTTCCAAAAAATTATCCGGCATGGCCTTCATCATGGCAAAGGCCGCTAAATGCGGCAGATGGCTGATATAGGCCAAAACCTGGTCATGCTCCTGGGGTGTCATCAATTTAACCGAGGATCCCAATTGCATCCAGAACTGTTTGACCTTCTCACGGGCCAGACGATTGGTCTTGTCCGTCGGGGTCATCACGCACACAGCCCCTTCATAAAGCAGGGCATTGGCATTGGCAGGGCCTTTTTTCTCGGAACCGACCAAAGGATGTGACCCGACGAATAAAAGTGAATGGTGCAATACTTTTTCAGCCCGTTCAACGATCGCAGCCTTGGTACTGCCCAGGTCCGTAATGATGCACCCGCGCCTGTTTCCCTTGCCTAGAATCTCAATGATATCTAAAACAGTATTCACAGGGGTCGCCAGCACGATCAAATCCGCCCCGATGATCCCTTTGTCAAAATCCAAAGTCCCCTCGTCGATTGCGCCCAGGTCCTTGGCTTCCCTTAAGGAAGTTTCCTGACGGCCGATGCCGACCACCTCACGGGCCAGCCCTTTTTTCTTGATCGCCAGTCCAAGCGATGTGCCCATAAAACCAACACCAACGATCGCAACCCTTCTAAACAATTCTTTTCGATTGAACATAATTTATCTTTCTGGGGTTTTACTATTAAAATTCCCTATCGACCGCCTGGGCGACACGTTTGCAGGAGACCATCAATTCCTGGAATTTATCCGGCATCAAGGATTGCGCCCCGTCAGACAAGGCCTCTTCAGGATTTTCATGCACCTCGATCATCAAGGCATCGCAACCGGCGGCAATACCGGCACGGGCGCCTGCAGCCACATACTCCCATGAGCCTGTGCCATGGCTTGGATCAACCACCACCGGCAAATGGGACAGGCGTTTGGCAACGGGCACCGCATTGATATCCAGCGTGTTGCGCGTGGCCGTTTCAAAGGTACGGATACCACGCTCGCAAAGCATGACATCAAAATTACCATTGGCCAGCAAATATTCGGCGGACATCAGCCACTCTTTAATGGTCCCGCTCATGCCGCGCTTGAGCATCACCGGCTTTTTAATGATGCCGACTTCTTTCAACAGTGAAAAATTCTGCATATTGCGCGCACCGATATGCAGGATATCGACGTATTTGGCCAAAAGCTCCACCTGACGCGTGTCCATGACCTCGGAAATGGTACATATGCCCACTTCTTTTCCGACCGCTTGCAGGATTTTCAAACCTTCTTCCCCCAAACCCTGAAAATCATAAGGAGAGGTGCGCGGCTTAAAAGCACCGCCGCGCAAAATAGTCCCGCCCATAGACTTGATTATCTTGGCCATAGAAAGCATGCCTTCGTAACTCTCGACCGAGCATGGGCCTGCCATCACCGTGATCTTTTTACCGCCCACTGTTGTATTAAAGGGCAGTTTAATAACGGTATTTTCTTTCTTAAATTCGCGGGACACCAATCTATACGGTGCTAAGACCTGCAAGACTTGGTCAACACCGGGAAAAACTTCCAAAGGGATGCTGCGCAAGCCATCTTCAGGGCCGATAAAACCGATCACCGTACGCTCCACCCCGCGTGAAATATTGGCCTTGAGCCCCAGTTTACCGGCACGCTCAACAATGTGTTGGATATTCGCCTCGGTCGCATCCGGGCGTAAAATAACGATCATAAAATTTCTCCTAGTGTTTTGATAAAACGCTTGTTTTCCGACGCGCTGCCGATGGAAACGCGGATGTAGCCTTTTAAACCCCACGCGGCCATATCGCGGATAATGACGCCTTTTTTAAGCAGCGCATTGGCCGTCTGGGTACTGTCCCCGGCCACATGGACCAGAATGAAATTCGTAAAACTCACCTCATAGGCGATATCCATACTTTCAAGTGAACGGTAAAGAAACTGCCTTTGTTCTTCCACGTCACGGGCGATCTTACGGTAATAGGCATCGTCCCCCAACACCGCCACGGCGGCGGCCTGGGCAATGCTGTTGACGTTAAAAGGCTCGCGCAAACGATTTAAAATATCAATGATCGCGGGACTGGCGATCCCATAGCCGACACGCAGCCCCGCTAAACCGTACATTTTTGAAAAAGTACGGGTTGTCATCACATTGGGATATTTCTTCATTAAACCTAAGGTATCAGGATAATCCCTGGCCTGCACGAATTCAAAATAAGCTTCATCAAAGAATACCATGGTCGTTTTAGGTACGCAGCGCAGGAAATCCTCTGCCTGACGCTGGGTAATATAGGTCCCTGATGGATTATCCGGGTTACCGATAAATATAATCTTGGTACGCGCATTGATCTTGGCTTTCATGGCGTCAAGGTCATAACGAAAATCTTTAAGCGGTACTTGATGCAGACGGGCACCGGATAAGGTTGAGGCGATCTCGTAGATAAGGAATGAAGGCTTGGCAATAATGATATCATCCCCCTTGGCCGCAAAAGCTTTTACCGCCAACACAATGATCTCATCGGAACCATTACCGAAGATCAGCTGATCATCGTCGATATTAAGCTTCCTGGCCAGGCTGCGGCGCAGAAGGAAACAGCCCCCATCAGGATAGCGGTTGACCTCACGGGCGGCCGAACACATGGCTGCCAGAACCTTTGGTGAAGGCGGGTAAGGATTCTCATTGGAAGCCAATTTAATGACACTTTTTAACCCCAGCTCGCGCCTGACCTCATTAATGGGTTTACCCGGCACATAGGGTTTGATCTTATAAATATATGGATTTGCTGCCTGCATAGTATATATAATGATCTCTATTTTAGTTAACTAAGACAGAGCATTATACGGGCGGGATAGGGGAATGTCAACCAAACAAGAACTCCAGACAGCTAAGGCTGAACCCAAAAAAGGAGCTGTAATATATATCCATAAAAAATCCAACTCCCCACTGACAACTGCCGGAGCGAGCGATCGAGCGGGATTCATGGATGATCACAAACATAAGAAAAAATGTAAGTATGGTTTCAAGTAAAAAATCACCCCCGGCAGAAACAAAATGGGGCATCGTAGCACCTAAAGTTTTATGCCACATGTAGGGCAAAAGCTCCCTGGAGGGAAGTTTTCCGGCCAGATAAAAACCAAAAGATATGGCAGGATTAAAATGTGCTCCTGAGATCTCACCCAAGGCATAGATCATCGTCATAATGATCAACCCAAAAACCAAGCCAATGCCCAGATGGGTTATACCACCTCCGCTGATATCATTGATAATGATAGCCCCGGTCCCCGCGAAAACCAACCCGAAGGTGCCTATAAATTCGCTGAAATATTTACTCATGCCTGATCGCTGCGATCCATTCCTTGATCGTCCCTTTAATTTCTTCTTTGACTTCCCGTACCCTGGCCAATCTTTCTTGATCACTCCCTTGGAACTTGGAAGGGTCTGTAAAGCTCCAATGCAATCTTCGGGAGTTCCCGGGAAAGACCGGGCATCTTTCCGCACTTGTTTCATCGCATACGGTAATCACATAATCGTAGCGGTTCCCTTTTTTAAATAAGTCAAATACGGCTTTGGTAGGTTTACCAGTTATATCAATCCCCTCTTCGTTCAATGCTTGTACAACAATAGGATTTAATCGTCCAGGTTCAAGCCCGGCGCTTTCAGCCTCGAAGGAATCACCCGCGAATTTCCTTAAAAACTCTTCAGCCATCTGACTTCTTGCCGAATTATGGATACAGACAAATAAGACTTTTTTCTTGGCCATGATCGTTCTCCTATTGGACCTTGCAACAGCCTCCTTCAATTTTTAAAGTATTGATATCAACCAATGCTTGGGCGATCTTGGCACGGGCTGAAGAAATGATCCTTGAGACGGTGGAACGATGCACGTGCATCTGCTTGGCCACTTGTATTTGGGAAAGATGCTCGTGATCCAAAAGCCTGACCGCTTCAAATTCATCCAAACTCAAAATAATGATCTTTTTTGAGCTTAAGGCTTTTGCCTCCGGCTTAAAAATCCTTTGGGCGGTACTGCATTTGACCCACCGTGTTTTCTTTGGCCGCACCCCATCCTCCTTATTATGCACATATGTGCATTATTCCCATAAAAAAAATATTGTCAACAATATTTGTATCAGGCTTTTAAAATGAGCGGGTTAAAGGCTTTGGCAGCAACAATGACCTTGGCCCCGATGGCCAAACCCGCGATCTCTTCATCACTGGCTACCACCCTGGTCACATGATTACCGATACTTAAAGTCACGATATTTAAAACACCGTCCCCATGGATCTCCATGATCTCGCCTGTGAATTTGAATTTACCGCTCAGATCATTATTCACAAAAACTTCCTGAGGACTTCCCGATCTGCCGATCTTGCCTTGCTCAATGACGAAAACCTTTTTTGACAGCTTAAACACTTCTGACAGATCGTGGCTTACCAAAATTGTCGTGATCCCTGTCTTCTGATAGACCTTGATGATCTCATCCTGCAGGTTTAAGCGTGAATGAGTATCCAGATCTGACAGAGGTTCATCCAGGAGTAATATCTTAGGCTGACTGATAAGGGCGCGGATCAAGGCAACCCTTTGCTTTTGCCCGCCGGAAATTTTATCCGGTTTTTGACCTCCCATGCCCTTTAAACCCATGGTGATGATCCACTCATCAATGCTGCTGCGCCCATTATTATCACGGCAGGCATATTCTATGTTTTCACGGACCGTCATATTAGGGAAAAGATTATTTTCCTGAAAAACAAAGCCTGTTTTTCTTTGTTGGGCCACCCGATTAATACCCTTGCGGCTGTCAAACCATACTTCTCCGTCGACTTCGATGTACCCTTCCTGCGGCTGTGTCAAGCCGGCCAATATCCTCAAAAAAGTTGTTTTCCCGGCACCGGAGGCGCCATAAAGGGTGACAAATCCGCCTTGTTCAATATTTAAATCAATATCCAGCCACTCTTTCCCCTGCGGTGTATGCATCTGTCTTTTAAAATTAAGTTTGATCATGATCAGAAAATATTTAAAGGTTTACGGTTCAGATAATAAAAGACCAATAAGATAAAGAAGGATATCAGCACCAATACCAAGGCATAGAGTCCTGCCGTATCATAATTCAAGGCTTCCACTTCATTGTAAATGGCAATGGAGGCAAGTCTGGTCTCTCCCGGGATATTACCGCCGATCATGAGCACCACCCCAAACTCACCGATGGTATGGGCAAAGGCCATGACAATGCCTGTTAATATGGCCGGCTTAATATTCGGCAAGATAACCCTGCATAAGGTTTCCCAGGGAGATTTTCCCAGGCAATAAGATGCTTCTATCAGGCTCATGGGAAAGTTCTGTAAACCTGCTTTAATGGGATTGACCATAAAAGGAAGGCTAAAAAGTACAGAACCAATGACAAGCCCCGTAAAACTAAAAACGACCCTGACTCCCAGAAAGGACTCCAGGAAATGCCCCAGGAAATGCTGCGGGCTAAAGACAATAAGAAGATAAAAACCTATGACAGTGGGCGGCAAAACCAAGGGCATGCTGACAAGGGTTTCGGCAATATATTTAAACCTATTCTTTGAAAAGGTGATCCAATAAGCTAAAGGAACGCCAATGACAAAAAGGATGGCTGTGACGGTCAAGGCCAGTTGAAAAGTCAATAATAGAGGTTGTAAATCATCGTGCATTTATCAGGTCTCTTTAAGCAGGGAAACTTCATTGGTCTTAACCAGCCATTCAACATCATCACCGTCAATAAGCCCCAGCTTCTGGGCTGACCGTGTGGAAATGATAGAAATTATTTCTCTGGTTTTATAATTAAGGAAAACCTTGGTCAGAATATCAGACTTTTCAATCCGCTTGATCGTGGCCTTAAACCTGTTCCTTAAGCTGATCAAACCGGACAAATTCTTTCCAATAGAAACTTCTGTTTCCTTAAAAAGCAAGGTGACCACGGTCCCCTGCTTTAAATAAGAAGCGCTGGAAGGCGTTTCGAGGACAATGGAAGAAAAAAAATCCCCGTCTACATCAATGTCCACCATTGACATATACGGGGATGATTCAACCAAGACGATCTTGCCGATCAATTTATTCACGGAAGTTTATAGCCGTACTTCTTAAAAATTTCCTGGGCCGGGCCTGAAAAAAGGAAATCATAAAATTCCCGCGCCTCTTTGGAATGTTCTTTCTCAGCATATCTTAACACAATCACTCCCTGGGCAATAGGTTTATATGACTGCGGGTCCACTTCAACCCATTTACCTTTATCCTTCATGTTGGGAGCCAGCACCACTGATTCGGCGGTAAAACCGATATCTGCTGCCCCTGTTGTAATGAACTGATTGGTTTGTGAAATACTCTCCCCTAAAACCAATTTCTTCTGTAATTGGTCATATAAGGTATAGAACTTCAATGCATTGACTGCCTCACGGCCGTAAGGGGCCTGTTGGGGATTAGCTAAAGCGATTTTCCTGATGGCGGCATCGTTTAAAACATTGACTCCTTTGGATAGGTCAAGATCTTTCATCGTCCAAAGGACCAAGGTACCATAGACATATATCCTGGGGGAGCGCAGAGAAAAACCTTCCTTATAAAGGGTATCCGGATATTTCATATCAGCAGACAGAAATATATCAAACGGTGCCCCGTTCTCGATTTGTGACGTCAATTTCCCCGAAGAACCAATAACAGTCTTAACATTAATTCCTGTTTCTTTAGTAAATTCTGCCGTTAGATCGTCCAATGTAAATTGCACATTGGCAGCACCCGCCACAGTGATATCAGCCGCGAAAGCAGCCAAGGGGAACACCAGTAAGAACGCTGCTACGATAAGGATTATTTTTTTCATATTTTTCCTAATTTTTTATAAATTAAAAACCAACCTGCACTGTAGTGGTAAATAAATTCTCCGTCTTACGGTCCTCGGTACTTGGGCCATTAACGGCCCCACGCCTAAATTTCGTTTGCTCAAAACCAAACGCCATTTTAACATTGTGGTTTAAATACCAGTTGATCCCTGTGGCCCATGCTTTTTCATCTGAGACGGACGTATTCAGGTTGGCAAAATTCTCAGAAAATATGGAACTGTCCATACTTAATTGGCTATAACGGGCAACTAACTCGAACGCACCAAAATGCCCGCTGGAGAGGTCAAAATCATGGTTAGGCGTTACTCCATTATAAGAGGCATTTTCACCCGTTAAAACATAGCTGCTGGTTACTTCCCAGGCCCTGTTAGTTGGTTTATCACGATAAACATGACCGCCGCCCGTATATTCTAATTCTTCCTGGGAATTCACTTTTTCAGCTAATAAACCCAACGATTTATAGTAATAGTAGGCTTGTGGTTCAGTGCGTATTTGCGGGCCTGCAGCTGTTACACCGGTATTATAAGAGAAGACCGGCGCTTGACCCGGTGACACATAATTGGGAATATCAGTACCTTTCACTTTTCCATAACTTGCGGCATACCCAACTCCCAAACCTTTCAATGGATCAATACTCGTATCTTTAAAAGGTTTGACGAAAATACGGCCAACCCCGGCTTTTTCATTGGTATCACCGGGAGCAGTGGCAAATCCACCGTAGGCATTCTCATGATCAGCAGCCCCATCAAAAATACCTCCTGCATAATTGACAATACCGTCAAACAAATCTCCAGTCAATTCCGCACCAACATCACGCTGAGGAGATAAATTTCCTGTTAATCCTATCTCAGTAAAATCGGTGTAACGGGTATCCTGCAAATTCTCAAGGTCAAAAGGCGTTTTAAACTTACCTGCTTTGATGGTCGCCTGCGGGAAATATTTCCAATCGACCCAGGCATCCTGAAGGGCCACTGCGTATGCGGTGGGGGCTGTTGCTGTGATTGAACTATACGTATTATTGTACCCGAATTCAGGCTGGAAGAAAAAATCGAAGTCACGGGCGACTGTTCCCTGGATAATAAGCCTGACCCGGCGGGGAATAATGCTGCTTCCATAACCTAAATTTTTCTTATTGTCAGCAAATTCACGCGCTTCTACCTGCGTATAGCCGCCGATCTGTAATTTATAATTCCCGTCCGGGGATTTAATAGAGAAACCGTCCTTGCTATTGGCTGTAACAACAGCTTGCTCGGGATTTTTAGCCTTCTCTTGCTTTTGCTTCCATAATTCCTGTTTAAGATCAGCCACTTGCGCCTCAAGGTCGTTTAAACGTTTTTCAATATCTGCTGTGCTGTCATCCGCAAATACCGGCGTTGACAAGGAAAACAGATTTATCACCATTAAAACCGCCAGAACTTTATGGAAGCTCCTCATGCAATACTCCTTTTTGCTTGAGCTTCCAGTTTGTCTGGTGGGCTTAAGATAATTTAGGACTTATATCATGCAGTGTGTCTGCTTTGTTTTTCTATCCTGATTTTTTCCTTCTTCTCTATTTGAATGACCTCGCCGTTATGGACCACTATCTCAATCGAACCGAATTTCATTTTCTTAAGATCGTTTAAGATCCTTTCTATCTGCTCAATTTCAGAGGGGTGTGGCACGGCTATCCTTTATTCTTTAACCTTCTATTTATCCAAATCCCATTAGACCAAAGATCCAAAACAGCATCCAGCCCCTGTTCAAAAGTAAGATTCTCTTCTTCCAGGAACCTTGGGTTCGTTACAGCTTTCACCGCCCCCAGGTACGCTTCAGTGGCAATGGATGGATTGACCCGGCGAAAGATCCCGTTCCTGCTTCCCTTATCGACCAATGAACGGATACTCAGGATCTTTTCATTCCTGAAATGAAGGAATTCTTCCCATAGACCCGGCAATTCAACGGGAATTTCCCTAAAAAAATGTTCAAACCAGGGGCCAAGTTGTTTGCGCAAAAGCAGAACGCTGTCAGAGAATATTTTCAAGGGATCATGCTGGGTCTTCTCTATGTTATCCAGGCCGACATTCAATTGCTGCTGCAAGCGTTTGACCAGGCTCTTGGCGATTTCTTCTTTACCTACGAACAATTTATAAATCGTATTTTTACTCATATGCAAGTCAAGCGCGATCTCATCCATGGTCACCTTGCGAAAACCAAATTTGACCATTCGTTTTTCTGCGGCATTCAATATTTTTTCTTTAACTAAATTACTGTTAACCATAGAATGTTTCTGTTCAAATGGCCGTCCTATTGACAATATGGGCTAAGATAATTAAGATACTGAATTCGAATCTTAAGTATTATATGAAACGAATCGCTTTTGTCAATTATATTTCTATGCCAGCCCATAAGAATACGTTAAGCTTACTAACACCGAATTAAACGAATTAAAGAATACATGGTCAAAAAAACAATCAAAAACATTAAAAGAACCTTGGCCCGATGGGCTTATTATTTCTTCTTCTGGTTCTTTAGCCTCCTGCCGCTTAAATTTATTTTTATGATAAGCAACGGATTAGTTGCTATTGCGTTCCCCTTGTTCATCAATATGCGTAAAATTGCCAAAGAAAGCCTGACTACCGCATTCTCTAAAGAGAAAACTGAAGATGAAATTAACCATATCCTGCGTGCCTGTTTCTTCAATCTGGGCCGCGGATACATTGAAATGTTTTGCTATATCCAACGGCCTGAACTGATCCTTAAAAAACTGCACCTTTCTCCCGGCTCCCGTAAGAATCTGGAGAATGCTATTAAAGAAAATAAAGGCGTCGTCGGCGTTTCTGCACACTTTGGTAATTTCTCTTTAATGCTTTTATATTTAACAAAATTAGGATACCCCGTACATACCATCATTCGCCCCAGCCGGGATGCAAAAATTGAAAAAAGCTTTCAAGCGCATCGCTCAAGGATGGGTTTTAAATCCATCCTCAGTTATCCGCGCTATACCTGTGTGCGCCAATCGTTGACGGCCTTGCGGGTAAAAGAAATCGTTGTTGTTTTAATGGACCAGAATACTGACGGGAAGTCCGGTGTGTTTGTTGATTTTTTTGGCCAAAAAGCCGGAACACCCACAGGGGCTGTCATCTTTGCCATGCGTACCGGTTCACCGGTCCTGCCGATGTTTACCGTGCGTGACGGAAAGGATTCGCATAAAATCATTATCGAGCCGCATTTTTATATAGAAAATAAACCTACGGATGAAGAAACCCTGCAATACAATGTCCAGAAAATAACCAATATCATTGAAGGGTATATACGTAAATACCCTGCCGAATGGGGCTGGATGCACCGGCGCTGGAAAAGCAAACCAAATTCTTAAGCAGGATAGGAACCCAGGATCTTGAGGAATTTGCACATGCCCTCTAACTGCGCAAGGGCGCGGGCAACTTGAGGGTCACTTTGATGACCTTCGCAGTCGACAAAGAAATAATAATCCCAGGCTTTCTTCTTGGAAGGCCGGGACTCTATCTTGGTGAGATTGATCTTGTGTTTCATGAAGGGGGTCAGCATCGCGTGCAAGGCACCCACCTTGTCCTTGATGGAAAATACCAACGACGTACGGTCTGACCCTGTCGGTGGCACATCCACGTTCGAGATCACTAAAAAACGCGTGATATTATGCGCACTGTCCTGGATATTCTTCTTGAGGATGGTCAGGCCATATAAAGAAGCTGCCACTTCAGAAGCAATGCAGGCCGCGTTCTTTTTATTAGCCACCATTTGAGCAGCCTTGGTCGTAGAGACCACCGGTATCAAATGGGCCTTGGGCATATTCTTCATCAGCCATTGACGGCATTGACCTAATACTTGAGGATGCGAATAAACTTCTTTGATCTGAGCCAGGCTTGCCTTGGACATCAAATGATGCGCCACATCCAACAAAACTTGCGAGCATATCTTAAGATCAGACTCGACCAATAAATCCATGGTATGCGTGACGACCCCTTCAATGGAATTCTCGATAGGCACAACACCATAATCGCAATCGCCGCCTTCCACCTTGCTGAACACTTCAGCCACATTGTCGCAGGCCACATGTCCCACGGAAGAACCAAACTTTTTTAAGGAAGCCAAATGCGAAAAAGTGGCTTCCGGCCCCATATAGGCAATGCGCAAGGGTTTTTCGAGGGCCAGGGATGCTGACATGATCTCGCGGTAGATCGCTTCCACCGCTTCATTCTTGATCGGACCGCTGTTAAGTCTCTTGATGCGCTTGAGCACATCCTGCTCGCGTTCAGGCGCGTAGATCGGCTTTTTGTTCTTGATCTTTTCATGGCCGATGGACAAGGTAATGGCTGCACGATCATTCAACAACTCAATGATCCTGGCATCCAACCCGTCTATTTTTTTTCGTAAATGACTTAGGTCCATATTAGGGTTCTGCATTCATGGTGCGCGACTGGCCGCTGCTTTCCTGGCTGGCTGTCTGCTCTTGCATTTGTTCAACGACCTGCCCGGATTCTGTTGCCGATGCTGATATCGCTTCTTCGACAGGCATCGATTCCGCCTTGGGCATATCAACACCTAATTGGGTGAACTCTTCGATCTTAGGCAGGTCTTCCAGTGATTTAAGGCCAAAGTATTCCAGGAATTCTTTGGTGGTGCCGTATAAAAACGGGCGGCCAGGAACTTCCTTGCGGCCGGTGATCTTAATAAGGCCCTTATTGAGCAAATGGGCGATGGTTCCATCGGAATTGACCCCGCGGATGACTTCCACCTCAGCCCGGCCCACCGGCTGCTTATAAGCGATGATCGCTAAACTTTCCAATGCCGGACGCGACAATTTCTCCTTGGTCTTGGTCTTATAAAATTCACGGATATACGCGGCTGCATGGCTATTGGATAGCATCTGAAAGCCCCCGGCGATCTCGACAACCACCATACCTGCCTCACGGTTGACATATTCTTCCTGAAGCTGCTTGATCAGATCATGGATCTGGGAAGGCTTCAATTCCGGGAACACTTCTTTTAATTGATCTAAAACCACGGGCTTTTCGCTGACAAACAATATGGCCTCAATGGCACCTTTATAATTCTGTATTTGTTCGTCCATATTAGGAGATCCTTCTTTGCTTATAAATTTCGTTGAGCAATTCCTCTGAAGTGGCCAATTTGGCCGAACGTTCAAAGGCCTTTGTGATCATTTCTTCTGCCTCTGCTTTTTTATACTGCAGCTGCAATAAGATATGCAGGGCTTCTTCTTCGATATCACTGGCCTGCCTCGCCGGAGTCGCCGGCATCACGCGGTCTTTCATCAGGATAAACCTGCCCATTTTCTTCTGCAGCTTGGCCACGATCTCCTTGGCCTTCTGCTCACCGATGCCGGGGAGGGTTTTTAGATATTTGGTGTCTCCCCGGTCAATGGCCTGGGCAATCTCACCGATCGACCTGTTGAGGGCCTTGACCGCGGCCCTCGGGCCTATCCCTGAAACCTTGATGAATTCCAGGAAAAAATCACGCTCAACTTCATTCAAAAAACCCACCAGGACCGGTACACCGCTCGAGGGGGTCATCTGATAATAATGATACGTGATTAAACGTATATTGCCATCGCTATCTTGATTTTCTTGGAGACGCTGCAAAACAGAGATGGGAGTCAATATCTCATAACTTAACCCACTGGTCTCTACGGTTATGGCCATCTCCCCTTGCCGCGATATCTTGCCTTTAATGGCGGTGATCATGTCAGCTTATACCTCAGCATGTGCGCGTGACCCAGGGCCAGGCTTAATGCATCACTCGCATCTAATTTAAACCCTGCGGATCTGATATTCAACAGTCTTTTGACAAATTCCTGGCATTGGACCTTGGTGGCATTGCCGTTGCCGATAAGGGCCTTGCGGATGCGTTTAACGCTCCACTCGACAAGTTCTATTTTCTGCTGGGCGACACTTAAAACGATCACCCCGCGCACATGACCTAATAGGATGGACGTCGCAGGATGTTTCGAATGGGAGTATAATTTTTCCAGGACCACCACATCAGGGTGATGCGCTTGAAGAATGGTTGTAATGTGCAGATGGATTTTAAAAAGCCGCTGCTCGAAGGGATCCTTTGTATTAGGTTCAATAGTTCCCGCCTCAAGGATTTTGACGCCGCCAGCTGCAACTTCGACGACGCCGAATCCCGTGGTGACAAGACCGGGATCGATGCCTAATATGCGCATAAATTATTCTTCAGCTTCGGCTAGCTTGGCCATTTCTTCGTCAGAAATGTCAAAATTAGCATGCACGTGCTGAATATCTTCATTCTCTTCCAAGAGCTCGATCAGACCTAACAAATTCTTGGCATCACTGCCCTCAACCTTGACCGTCGATGCAGGGATCATGGTGATCTCGGCAGAAACCGTTTCAATGTTCTTGGCGACAAAGGCCGCCCGCACAGCTTCAAAGCTCGTGGGTCCGGTAAATATCTCAAATGTTTCGCCTTCGGCCTTGACATCTTCAGCACCGGCATCAAGGGCAATTTCCATGACAGCATCTTCAGAAGCCTTGCTTTTTTCAATTTCCAGATAACCTTTTTTGGTAAACATAAAAGCAGTTGATCCGGCACCAGCCAATGAACCACCCCGTTTATTCAATAAATTACGGACTTCCGCCGTGGTACGGTTCTTGTTATCAGTCAGGCCTTCGATCAAAAGTGCTACACCACCAGGGCCATACGCGTCAAAAACAACATTCTCAAAAATGATCCCGGGAATTTCACCGGTACCCTTCTTAATGGCGTTCTCAACGTTATTTTGAGGCATATTGTATTCGCGGGTACGCGCGATCGCCGCGCGTAAACGAAAATTGGTGTCGATATTGCGCCCGCCTTCCTTGGCTGCCGCTGTGACTTCCTTGCTTAATTTTGTAAACAAGGCCCCGCGCTTTGCATCTGCATCACCTTTTTTATGTTTAATTTTTGCCCATTTAGAATGACCTGACATTTCAAATACCTCCGATGATTTTTACTTAAATTAAAAAAGCAGTCAATAAGCCGAGTTCTGTGACCCTTGCGGGCGATGACCATTTGACTCACATCCGCCTCTGGCGGATATCTTGCAGCCTACCCGTGAGTATGACGGAGCGGATCACCCCGTGCTTTGCAGCTTCCCACCTATTTGGCATTGCTCCATGCAGAGATTGCTCGTTTCACTCTTCCCTAAGGAAGCATCGTCACTGTAGCTCTGATCCTCGTTATTGCTAACGGTCCCGCGTTATCGGGATGCATTATCCTTTGGAGCTCGGACTTTCCTCTCCGACGCCATAAGCATCAGAGCGGCCATCCTGACCTGCTTTTTTTAAAACCTGACGAACCAGCGCATCAGCCTCACTATTTTGTTCGCGGGGCACATGCGCAATTTGAAACGATTTAAAACCTGTGACTAAATGTTTGACCTGGTCAAAAAGCGGCTTTATGTTCTCATGCTTGACCGCGTACTCACCACAGACCTGTTTGCACATCAATTCACTGTCAGTTTTAACACTGACATCATCTGCCTTTAAAATCAACGCTTCCTGTAAAGCAACAATTAAAGCAGTATATTCCGCGATATTATTGGTGCCTTGCCCAATAGCACGGGCTAAAGTCTTGATGGTCTTCGCACCATCTTTAATGACGACCCCGATGGCCGCTGGTCCCGGATTCCCTGAACAACCGCCGTCGGTAAATATCTGCAATTTCATATCTTAAAGGTCATCGGCCAAATATAAAATCCGCGCACACTGGTCACAGGCAATGATCTGCTCATATTTCTTAAGCTCATTCATGACCTGTTCGGTCAAATGCATGAAGCAGCCGCCGCAGGTATGGTCAACCACCTTAACAATACCCAAGCCATCTTTATTTTTTAAGACACGCTCGTAGCGGCTTAAACAATCGGGCCTGACTTCCGGTGCTATGCGCGTGCGTTGAGATTCCTTGACCTTCAGCTGGTCCCCAATGATAGCAAGTTCATCATCGACCTGCTTTTTTTGAGTATTGAATTCTTTTTCATATTGAAGGACCGTCGCCTTTTCTGCTTCCAATGCTTTACGGGCGGCATCTACTTCATCATAGCCTAAAAGGATCTTCTCCTCGACGATCGATTTATCAGCCTTCATGTTCTCAATTTCAAGCAACCTGGCCTGATATTCTTTATTCGTTTTTAAAAGAGATAACGATCCATCAGCTTTGGAAATACCCTCTTCTTTGACCTTAAGGTCTAATTCCAATTCCTTCTGGACAACCTGAATGGATTTTAATTTATCTTCCAGGCTCTTGAGCTTAATTTTTTTGGATTCAAATTCAGCCTTTAGCGCTTCAAGTTCTGCCGGTTTCTCACGCAATTCACGTTTGAAACGAAAGATCTCCTCGTCCATCACCTGCAGCTCTACGAGCTTCCTGATTTGGTCTTTCAAATTTTGACCAGTCACCGTCATAATTTCCTTTATAGATGGACAAAAAACATATCTGGTGGACTCAGTAGGATTTGAACCTACGACCTTCGCCATGTGAGGGCGACGCTCTAACCAACTGAGCCATGAGTCCCTCTTATCTTAAATGGGCCCACCTGGACTCGAACCAGGGACCAAGGGATTATGAGTCCCCTGCTCTACCGACTGAGCTATAGGCCCGAGTACGGGTCTCAAAGAAGGTCAATATTAGCATAATTTATATTTTATGGGTAGTAAAAATTTCCAGGTACCGGGATTTTCCATAAAAAAGCCCGCCAGGTATTGACCTGACGGGCATTAAAACTTTACTCAAAATAACTTAGGTGCCAGCATTAGCCTGTGCATCGCTAGGCTGAGTTGTCGTATCAGGATTAGCCGGTGCATCTGCCGGTTGGGTTGTTGTATCGGTATTCCCTTGATCTGCCGGCTGGGTTGTTGTCGTATCAGGATTAGCTTGCGCATCTGCCGGTTGGGCTGTTGTATCGGTATTCCCTTGATCTGCCGGCTGGGTTGTTGTCGTATCAGGATTAGCTTGCGCATCTGCCGGTTGGGCTGTTGTATCGGTATTCCCTTGATCTGCCGGCTGGGTTGTTGTCGTATCAGGATTAGCTTGCGCATCTGCCGGTTGGGCTGTTGTATCGGTATTCCCTTGATCTGCCGGCTGGGTTGTTGTCGTATCAGGATTAGCTTGCGCATCTGCCGGTTGGGCTGTTGTATCGGTATTCCCTTGATCTGCCGGCTGGGTTGTTGTCGTATCAGGGTTAGCTTGCGCATCTGCAGGTTGGGTTGTTGTATCGGTATTCCCTTGATCTGCCGGCTGGGTTGTTGTCGTATCAGGGTTAGCTTGCGCATCAGCCGGTTGGGTTGTTGTATCGGCATTCCCTTGATCCGCTGCCTGAGCAGTAGTGTCGGGATTCGTCTGCGTATCAGCAGGTTGGGTTGCTGTATCTGTATTTCCCTGAGAGTCTGCAGTTGGCTGAATGTCTTGAGCAAAAGTTATTCTGCCGGCTAAAAGAAACCCGCCCATTAATATTAAAGAGGCCACTGATTTTTTCATAATTACATCTCCCTGATGGCTATGACCATTAACTAATTTTGTGTTGAAATATCCCTTGGCAGATTTGAATATACATCTGAATCGGCGTTGCTATCATCGCTGTCTTTCGTTGTCTGCTGATAGGCCTGGTTACGGATATAATGCCATTGGCTTATTTCATTGGCTGTAAGATAGACGGACAAATCCTGGTCTTCTTCAGCCTGTAATTCTTGTTTTTGACTATCAACAGCACTCGGATTAATGGTCCCGTCTTCCACGCTTTTCTGAAGGTCATCAAACGCGAGGGCATAGCGTTGGATAATCGGTGTGATATTATACACCTGCTCTTGTGTCAAATTCAAGTTAGCTTGCATTTTGACAATGATATCGCTGGGGCTCGTCTTCTCTTGAGCAAAAACAGGCACCGATACCCAAAGTAAGCCCGCCAATATCCCATGCATGAACTTCATCTTCATATTATATCTCTTCCCCCATGGAACTATCAAGAAATCTTCATAAAAAAGCCCGCCAGCGTTACGCTGACGGGCTTTTCATGTTCCTTCAAAGCCGTGAGATCAGCGGCCGCCATCTTTATGCTTAGAAAAACAGTCTTTGCAATAAACCGGACGGTCTTCTCTTGGTTTAAATGGGACTTCACACTCTTTTTTACAATCCGCACAAACAGCTTTGTGCATTTCCCGCGGGCCTCTATCATACCCGCCACGACCACCTTGTCCACCTTGAAATCCCATGTATTCTCCTTTTTATTGACACTACTTGAGTCGGCGTTTTGCCTTACTTGGCGCCCGCGGCCATGGCTGCCTGAAAGACCTCTTCCAGGCTACTATGACATTTTGTATAGAACGATTGGCTCCTAAGATTCTTTCTCCAATTGGAAATACTGGGATATATGGACAGGTCCACGGACGAAAGTTCAGCCGGGTCCAGGACAGCCAATAAATTAATATCAGCCAAGGTCATTTCAGCACCAGCCATAAATTTGTTCTCTTTTAATTGTTTTTCGATGATGGGAAGGAAATTCCCCAAGAATTTGATCCCATCGGCGAGGGAACGTTCATCTTTTTCAACATTAAGCATTTTGTACATCACACGGTTGAAGGTGACACGCGCCAGCGCCGCCGCCACATGAATATTGGCAAAATCGATCCATTCATCGACGATCGCGCGTTTTTGCAGGTCTTTAGGATAAAGTGAAGAATTATTCTTATCCGCCAAATATTTAATGATGGCCGCGCTCTCGAAGGCTTTGAACCCATTGTCATCGATCGCAGGGACCCTGCCGGTAGGGTTGAGCTTAAGGAATTCAGGGGACTTTTGTTCACCGGCCAACAAATTGACCTGCTTGTATTCATAAGGAAGCCCCATCGCATTGGCAGCAAAACGGACTTTGTTAGAAGGTGATGAAAAATCAAATCCGAAAATTGTTAACATATATACCTCCCTGATAAATTTGTTTGTCAAATTATCTTCTTAAAACCGTCATCTGTCTATCAATTTTTTTGACCAAGCGCTTTTTGGACGGTCGCCACGAACGCGGGATCAACGGCATATCCCAATCCCTTTGCTTTCTGCAGGTCACCCCAGGCCTTGGTGTATTGCTTTAATTGATAGTAGCAAATGGCCCGGTTATTATAGGACTGGGGAATCCCGGGATTTATTTCAATGGCTTTGGTAAAATCAAAACGGGCTTCTGCAAAATCATCCAGTTGGACATAGGCCTCGCCCCGATTGGTATAGCTTTCTGCATAACCCCCATCGAGTTTGATGGCTTTGCTAAAATCATTAATAGCGTCGATAAACATACCTTCTTTATAATAACATATGCCGCGGTTGTAATACGCGACGGCATCGGCGGGCCCTAATTCAATACTCTTATTCAGGTCCGCTATGGCTTGGGTCAGGTCACCTGTTCTGTACCAGGAGATCCCGCGATTGTGGTAGCTTTCGGCATAATCAGGATTTATTCTTATGGCTTGGGTAAAATCGTGAATGGCCTGCGGAATATTGCCCTGGTTGGAATAGCTAAGCCCGCGATCATAATAGGCAGTCGCATCCTGGGGATTTATTTCAAGGATCTTATTATAATCAAGAATGGCTTGAATATAATTATGCTGGTTGGCATAAGCATTGCTGCGGCCGTAATACGCACCTGCATCCTGAGGATTCAATTTAATAGCTTCAGTGAAATCAGAAACAGCTTTGGCAAGGTCGCCTTGTTTTTCCCAAAGGATAGCGCGGTCGTAATAGGCATCTGCAGAACTTGGATTGATGGCAATGGACCTGTCCAGGTCTTCAATGCTTGGCGCATGATTGTCCGCGGCAGCGGCAGCAGAAAAGCTTAAAAAAAAAGCTCCCGCCACAAAAAATATCTTTAAGCTTTCCATCCTCCACCCAGATATTGAATAAGCAGCACACAGGCATTCATGCGTTCACCCAGGATGGTCACAGCGGCCTTCTCATCGCTAAATGCGGTCGCTTGGGTCGTGATCACATCAAGGGCGCTTACCGTCCCTGCTTTATACTGATTGATTTCGAGCTCCACTGCTTTCTGGGCGTCCTTCACTGCTGCATCCTGAATTTGTTTTTCCTGTTCCAAAATACGCAGTGCCGCTAAATTATCTTCCACTTGCTGAAAGGCAGTCAACACCGTCTCACGGTAAGTGGCCACGTCCTGGTCATAAACAGCCTTGGCCTGGGCCGTCTGTGCCTGCCTTAAGCCTGCGTCGAATATGGTCTCCGCCAATGCCGGCCCCACGGACCACAAAGGATTAGGGGACGAGAAGATCCGGGCCAGATTCGAGCTCTCATCACTGCCTGAGGCGCTCAATGTCAATGTCGGGTAATACGCGGCTTCAGCCACACCGATCAAGGCATTGGCCGAGGCAACGGTCCTTTCCGCAGCGGCAATATCCGGCCTGCGCTCAAGGATTTCCGATGGTACACCAGCAGGCACGGATGGCACTGTGTTGGGCAAGGTCAAAAACGGAATAGATAAATTCGATGCCGGTTTACCCATCAGTAAAGCTATGGCGTGCTCCATCTGTGAGCGCTGCACGCCGATATCGATGGCCTGGGCCTGGGTCGCCTCAAGTTGTGTTTGCGCCTGGATAACAGCTGATTCGGCCGCCACCCCGCTGGCATATTGATTTTTTGTCAGATCAAGAAACTTTTGGTAGATGACATTCGTATCATCCAGAAGTTTCTTTTGCGCATCCAATGAACACAGCTGAAAATAATCCTGGGCTAGTTGGGCCTGGGCACTTAACCGGACATTTTCAAGGTCAGCCTTGCTCGCTTGGGCAGCGTCACGATTGGCTTCAATTGTTCGACGGATCTTCCCCCAAAGGTCCAATTCCCAGGATACATTGGCGCTTAACAAATTCTGCGAAACGGCATAGTGTGAATTAGAAGAAGATCCGCTCCCGCTACCGGATGAATTATGTGAACGGGTATAGGCGGCGCCGACACCCAGGGTCGGAAAAAAGCTTGATTTAGCTGCCTGGACCAATGCATACGCCTCTGCATACTGGGCCTCGGCTTGCGCTATATTCTGATTTGAAACATTGACCTGATCCTCCAAAGCGTCCAATCGCGGATCATTGAAGATCTTCCACCACGCCCCCCGTATCATCGTATCTTGGGGCTGTGCGACTTTCCAGTCCTTTGATTCTTTATAGGCCGCCGGTATCTGGGCGGTCGGCCTGACATATTTAGGGCCAATGGCGCAGCCGCTTAACAGCGTCAATAAACCAGCGACACCTATGACCGTTGTTCTCACGCTGAACATGGTATTTCTCCTTCTGGCCCCTGATGATTGCCGTTAACGGCAGGCCGGGCTCGTTGAAAATTCTTGCGTACGGATTCGAACCAAATCTTGAATCGCTCCATGTAAAGATAGATCACCGGGGTGGTGTACAAAGTGAGCATTTGGCTGAAAATAAGGCCGCCGATGATGGTGATCCCCAGTGGTCGTCGGAGCTCAGAACCCATCCCTGTACCAAAGGCCAACGGGACTGCCCCAAGAATCGCCGACATGGTGGTCATCATGATAGGACGGAACCTTAACAAACAAGCCTCATAGATAGAATCATGGGAATTCTTCCCTTCGCTGCGCTCCAATTCCAGGGCAAAGTCCACCATCATGATCCCGTTCTTTTTGACGATCCCGATCAAAAGGATGACACCGATCATGGCAATGATGCTTAATTCTGTTTGGAAAAGAAACAGGGCCAGCATCGCCCCCACACCGGCGGATGGCAGCGTCGATAAAATAGTAATCGGGTGGATATAACTTTCATACAAGATACCCAACACAATATAAACAGCAAAGAGAGCTGCCGCGATCAAGAGCGGCTCATTGCTCAGGGAAGACTGGAAGGCCTGGGCCGTGCCTTGAAAGCTTCCGTGGATGGTGGTGGGCATGTATATATTATTCAAGGCTGTATTAACGGCGGTAACTGCATCACCCAGCGGGACATTCAATGGCAGGTTAAATGAGAATGTGATCGCCGGATATTCCCCTTGATGGGCAACAGATAAAGAGGTCGTTGACATTTCATAATGGGCAAACGCGCTCAAGGGGACCAAGGTCCCGCTTGACGATGCCACATAGATGTTTTTTAACGTATCGGGACGCTGCCAGAATTTGGGGGCGACTTCCATAATGACATAGTACTGGTTGATTTGCTGATACATGGTCGACACTTCCCGCTGGCCAAAGGCATCGTAGAGGGTGCTGTCAATCTCCTGGGGAGTAATGCCCAACCGTGAGGCAGTGCTGCGGTCAATCACCAATTCCGTCTCCAACCCCTTGTTTTGTTTATCGCTGTTCAAATCAGCTAATTGGGGCAACTTGCTTAAGGCAGCCTGTATCTTCGGCGCCCATGTAGTAAGTTCAGCATAACTATCTGACTGGAGCGTATACTGGTATTGCGCGTTGCTCTGACGGGCACCCACCGTCAAATCCTGGACCGATGTCAGGAATGTCGGCGCGCCGGGCACGACCGCCAGTTTCTTACGCAGGCGGGCTATCACCTGCTCCGATGAGACCTTTCGCACCCCCAGATCTTTAAGCGCGATGAACATCCGCGCCGTGTTCCTGGTGGATCCCCCTCCGCTGCCGGTTGACGCCGTGACAGTCGCTACCGCAGGGTCTTTCATGATGATCTTGACAATGGCCAATAATTTCTTTTGCATGGATTGAAATGATATGTCCTGGGAAGCCTGGATATTCCCGCTCAAACGCCCGGTATCCTGCTGGGGGAAAAAACCTTTGGGGACTAAAACAAATAAGAATATGTTGGTGACCAGTACGATGA
>Ga0206883_1034_pt1 | contig 30531 bp, 32 predicted proteins | sample Alteio_BWOrgCont_2_FD_152910 | JGI IMG/M metagenome (GOLD analysis project Ga0206883, IMG submission 152910) | Enriched cells from forest soil in Barre Woods Harvard Forest LTER site, Petersham, Massachusetts, United States -... | ecosystem: Environmental > Terrestrial > Soil > Temperate forest > O... | reverse complement strand
TTTCGCTCTACGCCAGGTTGCCCGGTTGGGTGAACAAGCAGGACTGGCGAGAGGAGCCACTGGTCAGGCCGAAGCGAAGGCGGAAGAAGTCGCCGCTGACGAAGATTGCGGAGAAGTGGAGGTTTTTAGAGCAACGCCCTCAACCCGACGGCGATGCGGGGCGACGCCGCCGCGCCAGCCCTGATGCGAGCTAACAAGTCTGGAGACACTGGCGGCTGTGTTTTGAGCAGGCCTTTTGCGACGGCGAGGTCCAGATCGGAAGCAAGGGGCGCGATAGCCGCATCATATCTTACGTAGCTATCGTGCGTGATAAAAGGGTGCTCGCCCTTCCCTACAAGGCAGGTTGTTTCGGCTCCAATTCTTATGCTCGTGATATTTACCCAAAGTGCTACCCCGCCGTGGGTATTCGGGTCATTAATTATTACCCAAAGATGATCCTTTCCGTGAAGCGAAGCCCCACCCAGAAAGGCCTCTCCTAAGTTCACTTCCTCGCCTTTTCGAGAATCGCCCCCATTGCGCGGTCAGCCAGTGATTCATCTGCAATGGAATGAATCTGATCCGCAGACCGGCTCTCTAGCTCCAGTATTCTCTCAAATGGAATGTCCACAGAGGATTTCCCGGGATTGGCTTCCTTCCATTCAGGTAATTGATGATGGATTTCAGAGAGATCCCATTCGCTCTTGTTTCTGTGCTCGGAGTAAACTTCGTCGATCAATGCGAGTTCGGCTTCGGAAAGCGCCGAAGTGTCCGCAGGCCCAGAGAACCTCACGGTGTAAACATATGGTGCGGGACGGGAGATGAACTTGTGCCAGTAGCTTACTGGCTTCTCTTGTTTTTTCTGCGAAACAAAATCTAGCACTCTGCTGAGCACCAGCCCATTCTTCATTGCCGAAATCTTATCTCCTGTGAGGGGGCGGCCGAACGCCAGAAGCGCTTTCCGATCAATCAAAACAAGCAGTTTAACGAGCGCCATGTAATTCATTTCCCCGCCGGATTGGAGAACAAGCCTCGCCGCGACTTGAACAGCTTTTTGTTCGTCGAAGGGGAAGCGAATGGATGGAATTTTGGCGCTCAATACCTAGTGCGTAACAATTATCGCACACGGGGAAGTTAAGCGTCAATACCTCAAACTGCAACATTATGGGCCTTTAAGACAAAAGCCTAATTAAGTCAGAAAGTTCCCAAACATGATCAGTAATACCAGCTTGCATAGCCGGCGTTACTCTGAGCGTCTGGTGAATGCGGCAGAAATTGTAGTGCATGAAGTGAATCGCCAGTGAGTGCTCATGATTCTCAGCCTTTTTGGAGAACGCATTGGTGAGCCGAGTAAAACGGCGGTTGCTCATGCGAATCGTCATGTTCTGGCGTTCGACGAAGCTGGTTGAAATGTGGCGGTCCTCTGGCGCACCAATTTTCGGCGCCTTGCGAATCCCGGTGCAGATCGGAGGACTATATTTGCCGAACTGATCGCTGGCGAAAATTTTGGTGAGTTGGGCAAAGTCAACATCGTCGCCAAACACGGCTTCAACGGCGCTGGCATAGTGATTAAGCCCGTCCGAGGTAAGCTGCACACGATTGGCGAGGCGTGAATGAAGATCGGTGAGAAAGAGCTGCGCCGAGACTTCTTCGCGTGTGCCAGTGAACCATGAGATTATCAGTTTGGTGTCTGCGTCGATCGCCACCCAAGTCCATACGTCGCCAGCACAGGCGGGTGCGGCTTTGGCTTTCGGGACGTTCTTAGCCTTGGCGTAACAGAAAGCCCAAATTTCATCCAGTTGCACCCGCTCTGCCTTCACGTTGTGGACTAATTTGTCATGGGCATCCGTGCAGGCGTTCCCGGCCGAAACCAGCAACCGCTCAACGGTCTTTTTCGCCGCTCCCGTCAAACGCTGCGTGCTCCGCATGCTGCAACCCTCCACAAGACAGTGGAGGATTTTGGCGCGTTTTTCGCTCGGCAGAACATTCATGTTGACTTTATGTCTATACATGAAATGATTCATGTAAAGACATTTTATGAAAAATAAAAAAGGCCGCCCGCCTCTTCCTGGCGGAAAATCAAAATCCAAGCTCTACAACCTCCGTATCACCCCTGATGAAGTGCAATATCTTGGGGCTACCTCCTCCGAAGAGGATAAATCCACCACAAGTTTAGTTAGGGAACGCGGAATACCAGCCCCTATCTGGGTGCGTTCAAAATGGACGGTGGCCGATCTTCACGACAAAAAAATCAGCTGTCCTTTATACCTCACGACCGGATTATTTGAGGTAAGAGGGATCTTAAAAGCGAGAGCGCGCCCGTCCGGGGAAATGTCTGTGCGTCTTCACTTAGTGGAAGACATGGGCGCTGGTGCGTACAGAGTGAGCGAATTTCACTTCCGGCAGGATCAGGTTGACCGAATTGAACGAGCACACCCAATAGACGGTGTGGATTTTAAGATACCGTTGCCGGAATTAGCCTGATACCGCAACCAAGAGCCTTTTGCCTTTCGGCTTCGAGGCGAAGCTCTTCCGCTCCCTCTTTGCCCATTGTCTGTCCGGTTGAAAGACAGATGGCCGTCCCGTCAGGCAGAACGCGCCACGTCTTTTCAATAACGCGGATACCCCTGCTGGCTATTTCGTGCGAGAGCGAGCCCGCTGCCGAGGTGCGCGGGGCTTTAGGGCATCCGTCAGCTTTATCACGTCTTGCAGTATGGAAAACGCCCTTTGGTTTACGTCTCGCGGGCGTTTCTTTTTGGGGACTTTCACGAACTGAGGTTGGCATAGCTCGCGGCTCGCGCAAGGCGAACCGAGGGCCGGATTAGATCAAAGTAGCCCACCACCATTTCTGTGACAGAGTCCTAATTCGATTGGAGAGGCTCACTTCGCGGCCGGCTTGCCTAGGCGAAGCCCATGCCAGAGAGCCGGGCCCGTCTACACACCGCTGAACGCGGGGTTTTGCCGCGGCAGTCTCAGCCACGCTGACGCGTGGGCGTAGACTGGTGATGGCCAATCCCGATCTCCCGCCAAGCCAGCCGCAACGGCTCGGAGGCGGGATGAGGCCCTCAAGGGCCGCGAAGTGAGCCTCTCCGATCGAATTAGGACAAGCATACGATGGAAGGTGGAACCGTCGGTCCAAAGGGTGGGGCGGCGCGCCCCCGCGACGCCAGTTTGGGCAGAGTTATCCGAACGCGCGAGTCGAACGGCGCATCATTTCCCGCCGCACGAATCCAAACTGCTCGTAGAGGCCGTGTGCGTCTCGAGTGCCCAGCAGATTCATGGTCGAGCGCACGCACGGGTGTTCCATGACAGCCGTCATGAGAGCTTTTCCAACGCCTTTGCCTCTATGGGCGTCGTCGACGATTACATCGCAAATCCAGGAAAAAGTCACTTTGTCGGTCACCACGCGGGCAAACCCGATTTGTCTCCGGTCAGCCCTTAAGTAAGCCCCGAAGCAAATCGAATTGGCAATGCTCTCCCGGATCACGTCCTTTGACCGGGTTTCCGCCCAATAGCTGCCTTGAAGCAGGTGATGGACGACATCTACGTCAACCAAGGCCGGCTCGGTAGAAATAAACCAAGGGGTCTCATTCGATGGGCTCACGTCAATGGAAACGAATCCTATAGACGATCTGCCAGTTGCCAACCGCCTTCTTTCTCAAAGAAATCCAAATTGGAACATTGCCGGCAGTTTGATAAGTGCGACCCGATTATGCCGGGATCGAGCCTGCTAGGGCGACCCGAGTATTCGGACGGTGATCACTGATGTGGCTGATCACAATTTGAGATCGTTGCGCGCATTTGAAAAAGCTGGTTTCCGCGCAATGAAAACCGTTCAACTCCCAGGGGAAGACTTCCAACGTCGGGTGATGCACGCATCATCATGAAGATGCCGTTTTGAGGACGCGGTGCTTTTGGGCGGGACGACGTCTAAAGGGCCCAGATTGCCGGAAGTAAAATTTTGAACAGATTTAAAATTAACCTGACGTTTGCGTTGCGTCTGGCGCGCGGGCGCCGCAAAAAAACCACAGACCATGCTAGATCATTTCGGCTTTTCCGTTGAAAGCATAGAGCGGAGCGCAGCATTTTATGAAGCCTGTCTTGCCCCGCTTGGTCTGAAAATCATTCAACGCCAGCCGGAACATCGCGCCGTACTCTTCGCGGGAAAGGAGGAAATCCCGTTTGTCTGGATCGGAGAAGGGGACGGATTCCGCCACGGCATCCGTGTCGAAGTTGGGAAATGCCCTTGTCATTATGCCTTCGTCGCTCCGAGCCGGGAGGCTGTTGATCAGTTTTACCGCGCAGGGTTGGCCAACGGTGGCCGGGACAATGGTGCCCCCGAAGGCGACAAGACCGGTTATTATGGGGCATTCCTCCTCGATCCTGACGGCAACAATATTGAGGCGACCTACCGGGAGAAGATTAGGTTGGACCGATCAAGCCTTGAACGAACCTAGGACCCGGCTTTAGCTGGGAGGCCGGGCCAAGAATCCGGCCTTCATGCGCCGCTCACTCCACCTCGCCTGGTTCGCCGCCCTGGTTTCCATGGGCGTTGTCCGGGCGAATGCCAGTGAGGACGTCAGCGACCAAAGTGATACGGTCGATGTTAACGTCGTCATCGACATGACTGACGCGGGCAGGAAAGTCCCCCCTCCGACTCCGGAGCAGCCGGTTTACTATCTGCCGCTGCCTGAAGGTTTCCAGAAAGTCGGCTACGCGCCTTTTTTCCAGAGGCCTCCGCCCACGGCCCTTGAGGTCGAGCAATTCATCGAGAAGGAGTTCGCCGCGCAGGGTTACCGGGTTATGGTTCACGGCTCGCATCCCACGCTCGCCCTGGACTTGGTGTGGGGCTACATGGACGGTGCTACCATACCACCGGGATGGATGCATGACCTTATTTATGGACATTTGGGAACCCACGGACCGTGGGACACGCACACGTCGCTTCCTGACGGAAAGCCCATGGATTACCGCCTGTCCGACAATTTAAAGCAGCTGGGCAAATATGGCCGTTACTATGTCATCGTTTCCGCTTTCGACTTCCAGGACTGGCTGCATCACAAGGCGACGCTGCTCTGGCGCGCGCATATCAGCACGATAATTTGGGGGCATTATTTCGATCAAGTGCTTCCGATCATGGTCACGACAGCCGCCCCCATGCTGGGGCGCGAGACGAGTCGCCCGCAGTCTGTGTCGGTTCCTTTCGTCCCAACGGGCCGCGTCGTTGTTGGCGTGCCATACGTGAAGACTGATGCTGTTCAGCCAGTGGCACCAGCCGCGAACGCCAAGCCATAGCCACAGCAGAAACCTGATCCCGTGGACACCAAGGCCCAGCTTTTCGACTTAAGCGGTCGCACGGCGTTGATCACGGGATCAAGCCAGGGAATTGGCTTCGCACTCGCGCGCGGACTCCTGCAGTTTGGGGCGACCGTGGTGATCAACGGCCGGGACAAGGCAAAACTGGCCCGGGCGGCGAAGTCGCTGGGCGGAAAGAAGGCGCGGGTGCATGCCGCGGCATTCGACGTGACCAATGGCGCCGAGGTTTCCAAGTCGATCGGGCGGATCGAGGCCGATCTCGGGCCGATCGACATCCTGATCAACAACGCGGGCGGGCATCAGCGGGTGCCCCTGGTCGAAATGAGCGACCGGCAATGGCGGGAGGTGCTGGAGATAAATCTGACCAGCGCGTTCCTGCTTGGCCGGGCGGTCGCGCCCCGGATGATTTCCCGTGGCGCCGGCAAGGTGATTAACATCTGCTCGTTGATGAGTGAAGCTGGACGGGCGACCACGGGCAATTATGCCGCGGCAAAAGGGGGGCTGAAGATGCTCACCCGCGCGATGGCGGTGGAGTGGGCCAAGTTCAACATCCAGGCCAACGGGATCGGTCCCGGCTATATCCTGACCGACCTGACGAAGCCGCTCGCCGAAAACGCCGAATTCACCAAGTGGCTCTGCGCGCGCACGCCGGCCGGCCGGTGGGGTCGCCCCGAGGAGCTGGTGGGCGCGGCGGTATTCCTCGCCTCGCGCGCCTCGGATTTTATGAACGGCCAGGTCATTTACGTCGACGGCGGATTACTCGCCGCCCTGTAAGTGCTTGCCAAATTATGGGGCTGAGAACGACCACCCATGGGCATTCGGGTATTGCCGCTTGGCGGCCTCGAGGGCCCGCTGTTGCAGCGCATTTGACTCTTTCTCCGTGGTGGTAATTTCGGTGAACAGTTCCAATTGGTCGGGCGTCAAGACTTCTGCGGCTTTGGCATTGTACGCTTGTGCGCTGACCGACTGCGCCGCCCTTTGATACTGGAGCTGAGTCTGAGCCAGCGCGGAGACCTGATCATTCGACAACGCCAGGCCCGCCGCGGCGAGCGTCGCTCCCAAATTGGACTCCAAGTTGGCTCGAACAGAGCTTGCCGACTCCAAGGACTGAAGTTCCTGGTAAGCCGAAGAACCAAGAAACGCTTCAACCGCCGTATTCGCGCTGTTATAAGCATCACTCATCGCATGGTTGAACTCTGGCGACCCGGCTTTGATTCCCACTGCCAGGGCTGCCTCCTTGACGTCGTCATAGGGGTTGATGGTGTCCGCCAGCAGCTCAGTTAGCTGGCTCAACTTGTCGGGCGGCAAGCCCAGCGCTTTCAAGTCGCCATACCTTCGGCGGACGGTGAGAAGGAGGTTTTTGCGATGGATCTCGGCATACGCGGGATCCCTTTTGATAAAGCCGGTGACGTCGACCGTCTCGTTGGTCTGGACGGAATTTCCCGCTGAGCGATCACCTGAATTTATACCTCCCGCTGATGCGGACCGGTTTTTGCCTTCAGCGGTCGCGAGCCGATTGCGGAGGCGGCCGATCTCCGCGGACATTTGCTTCTCGGCGACATCCCTTGCCTCGGCCGCAGCCTGGAGAACTTGAAGTTTATGACGCTCCCTCAACGACCAGCCGATGCACCCGGCACAAAGTGCGAAAAGAAGCCAAAGCAGGAACCGGGGTCTCACACTTCAATTGAAGCAAGTCGGAAAATGGCGTCAACCCATCGGCCCATCCTTTGCCGAACCGCGCTCGTTCCCTCCCAATCGGTTAATAATCCTTGGCGGCGTCTCCAACAACGATAAGGTGAATAGGCGACCACATGCCCATGGACGATCGACGCTCCGACAAAGTCCCAAAGACTCAGCCTGCTTCCGCGGGTGGCCCGCCGCGGCCTCCGAAGAAGACGGCGCGGGGTTTGGATGAGGGGTCGTCGGAAGACGCGCACATTGACATTCCCGACCCCGTTAAACTGAAGGATCTCGCCGGAATGCTTGGACAGAAGCTCAATCAGCGTCCGGTGAAAATGCTGGTCAAGATCATCGTCGACCTGCGTTTCCTTGCGCCTGCGGACGGATCGGTGAATTTTGAGACCGCGGCGACGATTGCGAAGAAGTATGGATTCCATGCACGGCGCGCGGCGTAGTTTTTAAAACATGATCACCGAGATTGCATTCACCGGCACGCCGGTCACGGACATCAAACGCGCCCGCGAATTTTATGAAGGCGTGCTGGGGCTCAAACCGGCGATGGTATCGGCCGGCGGCATGTGGGTCGAATACGAGGTCGGCGGCGGGACCCTGGGCATCGGCTGTTATGGCGATGTCTGGAAGCCGGCGCCGGATGGAACCTGCGTCGCGTTTGAAGTGGACGATCTGGACGCTGAGGTTTCGCGGTTGAAATCGCGCGGGGTGAAATTTTCCATGGAGGTCATGGATACGCCGGTTTGCCGCTTCGCCATCATTTGCGATCCGGACGGAAATAAAGTCATGTTGCACAGGCGCAAGTGAAGGGCGCGTTGGGCCGGAAATGCTAGTGACTTAAAGGGTTAAAAGTGCTTGGATTTTGCTTGTGGAAGATCTCCCCGAGCTGACCCCCGGAGAAAAAGCGGTGCTGAAACGCGTGGGTGGCTCCATTGCCCAAACCAATGTGGTTATTTGCTGCCTCGTGCGGGCTTTGATTCAGCAGCCCGGCTTTGACTCTGCTCTTTTCATCAAGGTGTTGAAGGATGAGGAACAGCGTTTGCACGAACGCCTGGAGGGGGCGAAGGGTGCGATCCGGCAGATCGTCGCGGAGGTGGAAGGGTATAACTGAGGCGGGCAGATTTGCCCAAAAAGAAGACCTTCATGCTCCGCCCGCTCCCTCTCGCCTGTCTTGCGGCCGTGGTTGCTTTGGGCGTTGTCCCGGCGAATGCCAGCGAGGACGTCAGCGACCAAGGCGGCAACGTCCAGGTTGACGTGGTTGTCGACATGACCGATGCGGGCAGGAACGTCGCCCCGCCGACCCCGGACAAGCCGGTTTATTATTTGCCGCTCCCCGAAGGTTTCGATAAAGTTGGCTTCGCGGCTCACTTCCAAAGGCCTCCGCCGACGGCGCTTGAGGTCGAGCAATTCATCGAGAAGGTGTTCGCGAAACAAGGATACCGGGTCCTGGTCCACGGCTCGCACCCCACACTCGCCCTGGACCTCGTGTGGGGCTATATTTCCCCGGAATCGGAATACGGCGGCAGCAGCACCGTGCCACCGGGCTGGATGCACGAGCTCATCTACGGACACTTGGGAACCCATGGGCCGTGGGACTCTCATACGGCGATCCCCGATGGAAAACCCCTGGATAACCGCCTGGCCGACGATTTAAAACAGATGGGCGGACATGGCCGTTACTTTGTGATCGTTTCCGCTTTCGACTTCCAGGACTGGCTGCATCACAAGGCAACGCTGCTGTGGCGCGCGCATATCAGCACGATGATATGGGGGCATTATTTCGATCAAGTGCTCCCGATCATGGTCACGACCGCCGCCCCCATGCTGGGGCGCGAGTCGACCCGGCCGCTGGTCGTATCGGCGCCTTTTGTTCCAGACGGCCATGTCATTGTCGGCGCGCCGTATTTGAAGACCGATTCCGTTCAGTCCGCGGCACCAGCCACGAACCCCAAGCCATAGCTGCGTCTAAGAATCTGCCGATGCCGCTTTCTGGGCGCTGCGGATGACATCGTAAACTTCCTTCGCGCGATCGATCAGGTCGAAACTCGGCGCTGCATACCTGCCCGCTCCCGGCCAGGAGCCGCCAGGAAAAAACCGGCCCATCGGGAAGGTTGCACCAAATGTGATGGTGCCGCTGCCGTCGGAACGTTGCGTGAGGGAAACGTCGGTGAGCGTGCGAAGCTGCAAGCTCTTCGTCTGCGGCGAGAAAAATCCACTCACAATGATGATACGCCCATTCGTGATGCCATAGAAAGTGCGAGCTCTAGCCTGCGAATCCACGATGAAGCGCCCAAAAATCATGTAGAGGCCAACGGCGACAAACGGCAGGCCGAACAGCGGAAATATCGTGGTGGCAGGGCCGTGTCCTTTTGCCGCGAAAGTCGATGCCGTGTATTCCCAAAAAATAGCAAAGCCGCCCCATAAGATGCTGAAGGGAATCAGAAAGGCATCCTGCCCGCGCAAACGAATGCCCCCGCGAGGCTGGCCCGACCAGAGCAGGCGTTCGCCCGGATCGAGATTCGCGCCAATAATTGTGTCGGCTGACTGCATCACAGGGGCGCAAGACGATGGTCATCGCTTCCGCAAACTTGCGACCTTTTTTTGGGCAATGCGTCAGTTTGAGCAACGGCGGGGCGGCGCGCCCCTGCGACCCCGCCTTTTAGTCACGATGTTTGACTCCATCTGGCCCTTGCGCTCTCTCGTCGCTATGCGATTCCTCGCGTTGTTACCGCTGGCACTTGCCGGGCCTGTCCTGGCGAGAGGGTCTGAGCCTGCGCCGCCGCCCGACCCTGATATCTCCGCCATCGTTTCGGCGATCTCGCCCGCGCGCATCCAGCGGTCCATCGTCGTCCTGACGAGTTTCAAGACGCGCCATACGCTGTCTGATCCGCTGCCGAGCGGCGATGGCATCGGCGGGGCGGGAGCATGGGTCCGGGCCGAATTCGAACGGGTTTCGGCGGCGACGGGCGGCCGCCTGCGGGTGGAAACCGATGAATTTGACCAGAAACCGCAGGCGCCGGCGATTCCGCGGCCGGTGCGAATCGTCAACATCTTCGCCACCCTGCCGGGCTCCCGCCCCGATTCGGCCGGCCGGATTTATGTCATCAGCGCCCATTACGATTGCCGGTCCAAAAACGTCCTGGACGCCGAAAGCGCGGCGCCGGGCGCGGACGATGACGCCTCCGGAGTCGCGGCCGTGCTGGAGACGGCGCGGGTGATGTCGCATTACGAATTCGGCGCCACCATCGTATTCATGGCCGTGGCCGGCGCCGAGGAGGGTTTTGTCGGCTCGGCGCATTGGGCCGAATGGGCGAAGCAAAAAAAGCTCAATATCGATGGCATGCTCAACGACGACATCATCGGCAGCACCCACGCCGCCGACGGCCACGTGGACCGCCATACCGTCCGCCTCTTCGCGCAAGGCGTGCCCCCCCTGGCCCAGCCCGACGACGCGCTGCTGGACCTGATCCGCTCCGGCGGCGAGAACGACACTCCGCCGCGGGAACTCGCCCGGGCCATCCGGGACATTGCGGCCGAATACGAGCCGTCGATGAAGGTCCGCATCGTGTTCCGCGCCGATCGCTACACCCGCGGAGGCGATCATCTGTCCTTCCTCGAACGGGGATACCCGGCGGTGCGCTTTGTCGAGCCGGCCGAGAACTTCCGGCATCAGCGGGAACCCGTGCGGGTGGAAAACGGGGTGGAGTACGGCGATACGACCGACTTTATCGACTTCATTTATGTCGCCGATGTCGCGCGCCTCAATGCCGCGACGCTGGCCGTCCTGGCGCGCGCGCCGGCGCCGCCGGCGTCCGTCGAGATCGAAACGGCACGCCTCGAAAATGACACCACGCTGCGCTGGGCGGCGGACGCCGAGCCCGATCTTGCCGGTTATCGCATCGTCTGGCGCGAGACGACCGCGCCCTTCTGGGAGCACTCCATGGACGTGGCCGCGAACGTCACACGCGCCACCGTCCCGGGGGTGTCGAAGGACAATGTGATCTTCGGCGTCGAGGCTTTCGACACGGCGGGCCACGTCAGCCGGGCCGTGTTTCCCTCGCCGCGGCGCACGCTCTGAGAATGACCCTACCGGAGAATCCTGCCGCCGACATTGTCCTGGAACGCAGCGCGCGGGCCCGCAACTACCGGCTCACGCTCAGGCGCGACGGAACGGCGGTCGCGATCATCCCCGCGCGGGGGTCGGAGCGCGAGGCGTTGCGGTTTGTGGAGCAGCATCGCGGCTGGCTCGAGCGAGCGCGCGCGCGGCAGGCGCGCCGGCCGCGCGGAGCGGCGGTCTGGGCGGTCGGCACCCATTTGCTCTGGCGCGGTGAAATGACGGAAATCCGCGAAGCCGGGCCCGCCATGGTGTGTCTTGCGGCCGACGTTTTCCGGCTGGCGCGGCTCGACGGCGACCTGCGGCCGGGGCTCGAGGCTCATTTTGTCCGGAGGGCGCGGGTCGAACTACCCGGCCGCGCCTGGGAACTGGCGGCGCTGACCAAGGCCGACGTGAAGCGCGTAACCGTCCGCAACCAGCGCTCGCGCTGGGGTTCCTGCTCGGCCGCGGGGACGATTTCGCTGAACTGGCGGCTGGTCCAAACCCCGGATCTGGTGCGCGACTACATCATCCACCACGAACTGGCCCACCTGCGGGAGATGAACCACTCCGCGCGCTTTTGGACGCGGGTGGAGGAGATGTTCCCGGAATGGCGGCAGGCGGAGCGGTGGATCAAGCGGAACAGTAGTTTGGTGGGGCTTTGACAAAGCACAGCAGGTGGGGCGGGTTGCCCCTAACACGCCTCATTGGGAAGGTGGCTCGAGTTTTTCGTTTTTCGGAGTCAAACGAGCGTGTTAGGGGCAACCCGCTCCACCAGTCTTCGCCACCGGGTCGGTGCGCGAAGACTGTCGCGGCGTAAACCCGCGTTCAGCGGGTCGAAGACGGACGGCGCAAAAACGAGTGGCTTCGCCTTGGCAAGCCTTCAGAAGTCAGCATGGCTCAATGAAAGTCCCAGAGCTGCACTTCAAAAATCAGCGTCGCATTGGGCGGGATGGACGGGGGGTGCCCTTGGGCTCCGTACCCCAGCCAATAGGGGATGATCAGCGTGCGCTTTTCGCCTTTTTTCATCGACAGGAACGCCTCGTCCCAGCCCTTGATCACCTGGCCCATGCCGACGCGGAAGGTGAAGGGCACGCCGCGCTGGTAGGAGCTGTCGAAAGGGGTGCCGTCGAGCAGGCGGCCGGCGTAATCGGCGGTAATTTCATCGCCGATGGCCGGTTTGCCTCCGGAACCCGGCGCGCGCACGACATAACGCAGGCCGGAAGCAGTCACGACGGCGGTGGGATAGAGTTTGTCGATCAGCAGCGAGTCGGCGGTTGACAGCTCCGGGCGGTCCTCGGCCAGGGCTGCGCGCATGGAGGCGTTGATCGGCTCGCCCGGATCCTTGGCGGCGAAAATGCCGGAGCGCACCACGAGGGCGAGGGTGAGCAGAAGCACACCGAGAAGAAGGAGGACGAAGAAACTGCGGATGGGGGATGAGGCCATGAAGCAACTAAAATAAGAATTGAGGCGGCATTCAACGTAGAAGCGCCATTCTGCCGCTTCCGGACGCGGCAGAATGGCGCGTCTACTTTGTCGGACGCTCTATGCTTGCCCGGCGGGAAGTCCGCCCATGTTGTGGCTCCATGTCCCTTGCCGCCACCTCCTCCTCCGATGCGGGCGTGCCGGCGGTCGATGTGACCGGGTTGGTGAAACGCTATGGAACGGTGGAGGCGCTCCGGGGCATCGACCTGGAGGTTCGCCAGGGCGAAAGATTCGCCCTGCTCGGCCCGAATGGCGCGGGCAAGACCACCCTGTTTTCCATCCTGGCCACGCTGCGCTCGCCGAGCGCGGGCTCGGCCCGGGTCCTGGGCCATGACGTCGTGACGGAGCGGGATGCCGTGCGCCGCTCGATGGGGATTGTTTTTCAGGAACCAGCCATCGAGCGGAAGCTCACCGGCCGCGACAACCTGCTGCTCATGGGCCTCTTTTACGGCCTGAGGCCGGCCGAGGCCCGGCGGCGGGCGGCGGCGCTGCTCGCCAGCCTCGGGCTGGCCGACGCCGCCGACCGGGCGACGGAAAAGCTTTCCGGGGGCCAGCGCCGCAAGCTCGAGCTGGCCCGCGCCCTCGTCACCGATCCGCGCATCCTTTTTCTCGACGAGGCCACCCTGGGGCTCGACGTCGACGCGCGCCGCGCGTTCTGGGACCATGTGCGCACCCTCGCCGCCAGCGGCCGCACGGTGTTTTTCACCACCCATTACATGGAGGAGGCCGAGGTGGCCGACCGCATCGCGCTCATCTCCGCCGGCCGTATTATCGCCCTGGATACTCCCCGGGCGCTCAAGGCCCGGCTGGGCGGCGGCGTGATCTCCCTGCAAACCGACGACGACTCCCGCGCGCGGGAATGGCTGGTGGCGCGCGGCTTCGCGCCGGAAGGAACCGGCCCGGAGCTGAGGCTGGTGCACGCCGACCCGGCGGCGATCGTGCCGGAGCTGCTGAAGAACCTGCCCGTCACGGTCCAGCGGGTGGAGGTGCACGCCCCGAGCCTCGAGGACGTGTTTTTGAAGCTGACCGGCCGGGGGCTCGCGATCGCGGGGGGAGCGTCATGATCCGGGGCATCTACGCCATCATGGTGCTCGACCTGAAGCGGGTCTGGATCGACCGGGTGCGCATCATCACCGGCATCGTGCAGCCGCTGCTTTATCTTTTCGTGCTCGGCGCGGGCCTGGGCGGCAACGTGCGGTCGGGCGGGGCGGACTTTCAGCGCTTTATCTATCCGGGCGTGCTGGGGCTCTCGCTGCTGTTTTCGGCGGTGTTTGCCGCCATCATCATCGTTTTCGACCGGCAGGTCGGCTTTTTCAAGGCCGTCCTGGTCTCGCCTTTGCCGCGCCCGGCCATCGCCTTCGGCAAGATCGCCTCGGGCGCGGCGCAGGCCCTGATCCAGGGGGTGATCCTGCTGCCCTTCGCGCCGCTGGTGGGCGTGCATTTTGGCCTCCTGTCGTTTTTCGAAATGCTCGGGGCGATGGTGCTGGGCGCCGTCGCGTTCTCCGCGATGGGCGTGGCCGCCGCGTCGCGCTTCACGTCGACGACGGTGTTCCCGGTCATCAGCAACGCGCTGCTGCTGCCGATGTTCTTCATGGCGGGCGCGCTCTATCCGCTCAGGAACGCGCCCCACTGGATGCAGGTCGCGACGCGTTTCGATCCGGTCGCCTACGCCGTGGATCTCATGCGCGGCGCGGTCCTGGGCCAGTACTATTTCCCGCCGTGGCAGTCGGTTCTCGTGCTTTTCGGCCTCGTCGCCGTCCTGGGCTGGATGTCGGTGGGGGTTTTCAACCGGGGGGAGGACGACTCCATTCTTGGGGAGACCAAGATAAAGTGGAGGCGGTAGAGGGCTCGGTTCGGGGTTTGAAGGTGGGGCGAGTTGCCCCCAACCCGCCTGCTTGACTCAGCGGCCGGACAGGCGTCGCGGGGGCGCGCCGCCCCACCCACAAACTAATACATCACAGAAACGAACAGATGTACTCGCACAAGCCGCCCTTGACCTCGATCGTGAAGCCGCTCTTGCCGGGGACGTCGAAGCGGGTGCCGGTGGCGTAATCGGTCGCGAGGGTTCCGCCGTCGAGCGTCACCCGGCAGGCGCCGGCGATGATTTCCATGCGTTCCGGCGCGCCGGTTCCGAAATGGTAGGAGCCGGGGCGGATGATTCCGAGCGTCTTCTTCACGTCGCCCGGAAACAGGACGGTGTGGCTCACGACATTGCCGTCGAAATAGACGTTGGCTTTCGTCACGACCGTGACCTCGGTGAACTGGGTCGCATGATTCGACATAGTGTTGCACGCTAGGCCCGGGCCTTGTTGGGTTGCAAGCACGACCATGGCTCCAACGCTCCTTGTTCTCGCCGCCGGCATAGGCTCGCGCTATGGGGGATTGAAGCAGATCGATCCCGTGGGCCCCTCGGGCGAGACGGTGCTCGACTACGCGGTGTATGATGCCCGGCGGGCCGGCTTCGGCCGGGTGGTGTTTGTCATCCGGCGCGACTTCGAGGCGGTGTTTCGCGAAAAAATCGGCGCGAAATACGCGGGAAGGATCGGCGTGGATTATGCGTTTCAGTCGCCGGACGCCCTTCCGCCCGGCTTTGCCCGTGCCGCCGGCCGCGAGAAACCGTGGGGCACGGCCCATGCGGTCTGGTGCGCGCGGGAGCGGGTGCCGGGAAATTTCGCGGTCATCAATGCCGACGATTTTTACGGCGCGGATTCGTTCGCGCAACTGGCGCAATTTCTGGCCGCGCCCGCCGCGCCTTCCGGGCCGCACCGCTTTGCCATGATCGGCTTTCGGCTCGCCAAGACGCTCTCGGAGCACGGCACGGTGGCCCGTGGAATTTGCACCGCGTCCGGCGGCCGCCTGCGGTCGGTCGTGGAGCGGACGGGCATCGCGCCGGCGGACGTCGGCGCGGGAAAGGAATTCTCGGGCGAGGAAATCGTCTCGATGAACTGCTGGGGCTTCACCCCGGCGCTTTTTCCCGCGCTGGAGCGGCAGCTCGGCGGCTTTCTCGCCGCGCACGGTGGCGACCCGAAGGCGGAATTCTACCTGCCCGCCGCCGTCTCCGCGCTGATCGAGCGTGGAGAGGCGGTCGTGGAGGTGCTGCCCACGGCGGCCGCGTGGTTCGGTGTGACTTACCGGGAGGACAAGCCGCGCGTCGAGTCCGCCATCGCCGAGTTGGTCGGCCGGGGCGCCTACCCCGCAAAACTTTTTTAATCCGCATGAATTTTTCCCGTCCCAACGCCGATGTTTACACTCCCGGCGGCGCCGCGCCCGAGCTGGCGCTGCGCCGCACCACCCATTTGTGCGTGGTCGCCCACCAGGACGACATCGAGGTCGTGGCGCATTCCGGCATCGCCGCCTGTTACGAACGCACGGACCGCTTTTTCACCGGGGTCGTCGTGACGAACGGCGCGGGCTCCTCGCGCATCGGCCGGTACGCCGCCTTCTCCGACGACCAGATGCAGGCGGTGCGGCGCGACGAACAGCGCCAGGCGGCGGCGATCGGGAAATATAACCTGCAAATCCAGCTCGCGCATTCGAGTGCCGACGTGAAAAAGCCCGGCCACCCCGGCGTGGCCGCCGATCTCGCGGCGATTTTCGGCGCCGCCCGGCCGGAGGTGGTCTACCTGCACAACCCGGCGGACAAGCACGACACGCATGTGGCCGTGTTCCTGCGCTGCCTGACGGCGCTGCGGGCGCTCCCGCGCGAGCGCCGCCCGCGCCGGGTGCTCGGATGCGAGGGGTGGCGAAATCTCGACTGGCTGCTGGATGCCGACAAGGTGGTCCTCGACGACAGCCAGCGGCCCGAGCTGGCGGGACCGCTGCTGGCGGTCTTTGATTCCCAGATCAGCGGCGGCAAGCGGTACGACCTGGCGGTGGCCGGCCGCCGGGCTGCGAACGCGACATTTCTGAACTCCCATCAATCCGACACCATGACGGCCGCGACCTGGGCGATGGATCTCACGCCGCTGGTGGAAAACGAGGCGCTCCCGGTGAGGGAGTTCACGCTCGCTTACGTGGAGCGGCTTCGCACGGACATTGCCGCCCGGCTGGAGAAACTCGGCGGCGGGGCGAAATGAGGGCGGGGACCGTTTTTCTGTTTGCCGCCCTCTTTGCCAGCGTCCTCCCGCGCCTGGCCGCGCAAGGCGGGCCGCCGATGATCACGGACGATCCCGGTACGCCGGGTGACGGACACTGGGAGATCAACCTCGCGTGGACGGACGAGCGGACGCCGGGTTCCACCGAGTTCGGCCTGCCCCTGCTCGACGCCAATTATGGGATCGGCGACCGGCTGCAGCTCAACTATCAGGCGCCCTGGACTGTGCTCCGGGACAGCGGTGAAGACACCCGATCGGGCCTCGGCGATTCCCAACTGGCCGTCAAGTGGCGCTTCTACGACGCGGGGGAGAACGGCTGGCAGGCCTCCCTCTATCCGCGGATCACATTTCTCACCCCCGGTTCGAACTCTGATCGGCGCGGCCTGGCGGATGCCAACACCTCCTGGCTGATACCATTCGAAATATTGAAAAATCTCGGCTTTTTGTCGGTCGACGCGGATTTTGGGCGCACCTTCAGCGCGGTGCCGGACGAGGAGGGGTGGATGGGGGGGCTCTGCGTCGGGCGCGACGTCGTCAAGGGCGTCGAACTGGACGCTGAGGTGCACGCCACCACGGCCAATCGCGTCAGCCGCTGCGAGATCGCGGCCGACGCGGGCACGCGGATCGACCTTTCCGAAAACACCACCCTGCTGCTCTCCATCGGCCGGGACGTCCGCGACACACTCGGCCCCCGCAGTTCCCTGCTCACTTACTGCGGCATTCAGATCCGAATGTAGACGCGACGTGCCCGCCGCGTTCCTGGGAGGGAAGCGGACGGGAGACCGCTTCTACTTTGGGATGCCAGATTCCGGGGAACCAACGGCATCCCGCCGCTACCGTATAGGGTGCTATGAATACTATAAAAATATCGAAACTCCTCATGGGGACGCTCTTGGCGTCTGCCGCGGGGACGATGATCCTGTTGAATTCGGGCTGCATTGTCGCGGCGGCGGGCGTCGCTGGAGCCGGCACGGTGGCGTTTGTCGAGGGCAAGTTTGTCGCCCATCTGGGCAATCCGTACGACCAGGTCGTCCATGCCGTCGAACGGGCGATCCCGCAGTCCCAACTGGCGCTGATCGAGGAAAAGCCCGACGCGCTCGTGACCAAATTCACGGCGCGGACCGCATGGGACAAAAAGGTCGAGATCGAGGTCGCCCGGGAGTCCGACAACCTGGCGAAAGTTGAAATTCGGGTGGGGGAGTTCGGCGACAAGGATGAGTCCTTAACGATATTCCAGCAGATTAAGACAAATCTTTAAGGAAAAGCGGAGGTTGCAATAAACGCGGGTTCGCGGGATGCTTCTTCTTTTAGAAGCACACCCATGTTGCGAAAGTTCATTGCCAAGCTGCGCGAAAGCATAGCGCCGTCCGACAAACCCAAAAACGCCAATCCGGGCCAGGTCGCTCCCAAAGCCTCCTCCCGGGGGCCCGCGCCGCACGACCAGAGGCCTGCGCCCGCCAAGGCGCCGGCCCAGCGGGCCCAGGAGCAGAGGCCGCGGCAGTCGTATCCTCGTCCCGCCCAGCGGGACTCCGGCGGGCAGGCCGGCTCCCGGCCCGCCTACCGGGAAGGCGCATCGGCGCAACGAGGTTCCAGCGGCGGCTCCGCCCACCGGGGTCCCGCAGGGCGGGACGAAGGCGGACCGCACCGCACAAGTCACGGCCGCGGGGGCCCCGAGCGCCGGCCGCGTCCGGCGCGCGACGATTTTGAGCACCCGCGCAGCGAGCAGGTAAAACCGGTCGTGCCGGTGAACGTGCCGAAGATGGAAACCGCATTTTCGGCGCTGGGGCTGTCGGATGCCCTGGCCTTTGCCGTCCAGGAAATGGGGTACGTCGATCCCACCCCGATCCAGCGCCAGGCGATTCCCGTGGTGCTGGCGGGCGGCGACGTCATCGGCTCGGCCCAGACGGGCACGGGCAAGACCGCGGCGTTTGCGCTGCCCATCATCCAGCGGCTGGCCGCCCACGGCGCCATGCGCTGCCTCGTGCTCGAGCCCACGCGCGAACTCGCCCTGCAGGTGGAGGAGGCGTTTCAAAAATTCGCCAAATTTACCGACCTGCGCGTCACCATCGTTTACGGGGGCGTCGGCTACGGCAAGCAGCTCGAGGACTTGCGCCGCGGCATGGATATTCTCGCGGCCACCCCGGGCCGGCTGCTCGACCACCTCGAGCAGCGCAACTGCTCCCTCGAAAAGATCGACATTCTTGTGCTCGACGAGGTCGACCGCATGCTCGACATGGGCTTCCTGCCCGATGTGAAGCGGATCGTGCAGCAATGCCCGCGCGAGCGGCAGACGCTGTTTTTCAGCGCCACGCTGCCGCCCGAGATCGAGCGGCTCGCGAGCTGGGCGCTGCGCAACCCCGTGAAGGTGGAAATTGGGCGCCAGTCCTCGCCGGCCGAGACGATTGCGCATTGCTTCTACCCCGTGGTGGCCTCGCAAAAATTCGACCTGCTCCAGCTCCTGCTGGAGCAAACCGAGTTCAAGAGCGTGCTGATCTTCTGCCGCACGCGCATGGGCGCCGACCGCATCGCCGGCCGCCTGAAGACGGGCGGCCACACCGTCGGCGTCCTCCACTCCGACCGCAGCCAGCGCGAGCGCGTCGAGGCGCTCGAGGGCTTCAAGAGCGGCAAATTCGAGGTGCTGGTCGCGACCGACATCGCGGCTCGCGGCCTCGACATCGCCGGGGTCTCGCACGTGATCAATTACGACGTCCCGGAAAACGCCGAGGATTACGTGCACCGCATCGGCCGCACGGGGCGGGCGCTCAATACCGGCGACGCGTTCACGCTGGTGACCGAGGATGACGTGCGCGATGCGCGCAGCATCGAGCGGTTCATCGGGGCGAGCATCGAGCGGAAGAAAATCGACGGATTTCCCTATATCTATTCAGCCCTGTTCGACGAGAAAACCCAGGCGGAAACCGTGGTCAAGCCGACCAGCCGCCTCCATCGCGGCGGGGGCTCTAATCGCTCCCGTTGACCAGCTTGTACGCCAGGGCGGCGACCGCGGCGCCGCCGAGCTCGGCGACGACCAGGGGCAGGAGGTAGTGCAGGCTCGACAGGTGCATCAGCGTGATGCCGGTCATGACGGCGGGATTGAAGGCGCCGCCCGACACGCTGCCGACCGCGAAGGCGCCGACCATCACCGTCATGCCGATCGCCAGGCCATAGAATGAGTTGCCCGCCGTTCCCTTGGCGGTGGCGACGTTCAGGACGACCCAGGCGAGTGCGAAGGTGAAGACGAATTCGGCGACGAAAGCGGCTTTGATGCCAATCGAGAGTTCCTGGGCCGCCCCTTCGAGCTTGAAGAAGGGCATCAGCCAGGCCGCGACGAAGGCGGCCGCGATCTGCGCGACCCAATAGGGAATGACGTCGCGCGCCGGGCAGCGGCCGCGCAGCCAGACGGCAAAGGTTACGGCGGGGTTGAAATGGCCGCCGGACACATGACCGCCGGCAAAAATCATAACCATCAGGGACGCACCGATCGCGAGCGGCGCAAACAGGCCGACTCCCGGCGGGATGACCGTGGCGCCGACCGTAAAGACGAGAAAGAAGGTGCCGATGAACTCAACAAGGTATTTTTTCATGAAGGCCTGAGGGGGGTAAAATCCAAGCGAAGGCCCTTTTCCGCCCAAATACAACGTGATTTATAGCTTTAGGGAGAGAGGCGAATGGTGTTTTGGTGGAGGAGTGAACCTCGAATCGCTGGCCAGAACCGCCGTGCTCACGCAGCCCGTTTACGAGCCGGGCAAGCCCATCGAATATGTGGCGCGCGAGCTGGGGGTCGATCCGGCCGGCATCGTCAAGCTGGCGTCGAATGAAAATCCCTTCGGCCCGTCGCCCCGGGCGGTCGAGGCGGCAAAGCGGGCGCTGGAGCAGGGCCAGCTCTACCCCGACGGGGGCTGCTTCGATCTCCGGCAAAAACTGGCGGAGGTTTACGGACTGCGACCGGATCAGTTCATCGTTGGCAACGGCTCCAACGAAATCCTCGAGTTTCTGGGGCGCGTCTTTTTGAACCCGGGCGACGAGGTCGTCATGGGCGCGCCGGCCTTCGTCGTGTACCGGCTGGTCACGACGCTCTTCGAAGCGAAGGCGGTGGAGGTGCCGCTGGCCGGCTTTCGCCACGATCTCGCCGCCATGGCCCGGGCGGTCACCCCCCGCACCAAGCTGGTTTTTGTCGGCAGCCCCAACAATCCCACGGGCCCGGCCAACCCGGAAGCCGAGGTGCTCGCCTTCGCGCGCGCGCTGCCGGAGCACGTGGTGCTCGCTTACGACGAGGCCTACGCCGAATACCAGGAGAAGCCGGTGGACCTGCGGCCGCTCATCCGGGAGGGCCGCGCGGTGATCTGCCTGCGGACGTTTTCGAAAATCTACGGGCTGGCCGCGCTGCGGGTCGGCTTCGGCTACGGGACGGCGGAGATGGTGACGCTGCTCAACCGCGTGCGGCAGCCGTTCAACGTGAATGCGATCGCCCAGGCCGCCGCCATTGCCGCGCTCGACGACCGCGCGTTCGTCGAGAAGTGCATTCAGGAGAATCGGGCCGGCATGGCCCAGATGCAGGCCGGGCTGCGCCGGCTGGGGCTCGAGTGCGCGCCCAGCGACGCGAACTTCCTCCTCGTCAAGGTCGGCGACGGCGCCCGCTGGTTCGAGGCGCTGCAGAAACGCGGCGTCATCGTGCGGCCGCTCAAACCCTACGGCCTGCCGGAGTGGCTGCGGATCACGATCGGCACGCGCGAGCAGAACGAACGCGTGCTGCGGGAGCTGGCCGCGCCGCCCGCCTGAGGCGGTCGTTGACGGCTTCCGCCAGGCCCCCGCCCGGCGCCAGCTCCACGTTGATTTTTTTGAAGCCCATTTCGTCGATGCGCCGCAGGGTGGCAAACAGCCGCCGCGCGGCGCCCCGGATGTCTCCGCGCCGGTCGAGCCAGAAGGCGTTGCGGCTCCGCAGATTTTTTGGCTGGGCGAGGAAGAGCCACGCCTCGTTCGCGGCGCCCCGGGCCGCGGCCCGTTCGCTGATTCGCGGGTGCAGGATCACGGGCGTGCGCGGGCTGTAATGGCGCGCCAGCAGCCCGGGGGCCAGTTGCGCGCCGCCCTGCGGCGTGGCGCGCCCGGGGGCGCGGCCCACTGGAATTTTAAGCGCGTGTTCGAGCTGCCGGCGGGTGACGGCTCCCGGGCGCAGCAGGCGGGGCCGGTCCGGGTTGCGGAGGTCCACGATCGTTGACTCGAGTCCGATGCGCGCGGGGCCCCCGTCGAGAATGGAGCCAATCTCCCGGCCAAGTCCGCGCCGCACATGCTCCGCCGTGGTCGGGCTCACATACCCGAAGGGATTGGCGCTGGGGGCGGCGAGCGGCCGGCCGGCCAGGCGGAGCAGCCGGCGAAAGAGCGGGTGAGCGGGCATGCGCACGGCGACGCTCGGGCGTCCCGCGGACACCACGGCGGGCACAGACGCTTTTTTTGCCAGCACGAGGGTGAGGGGGCCGGGCCAGAACTTTTCCGCCAGCAGGAGCGCGGCGGCGTTCGGTTCGGCGACGAGGATCAGGTCGCGCCGCGACCCGATATGCACGATCAGCGGATCGTTCGCGGGACGGCGTTTGGCGGCGAAGATCCGGCGGCAAGCCCGGGCGTTGAACGCGTCGGCGGCGAGGCCATAGACGGTCTCGGTCGGCACGGCGACGAGTTCCCCCTGGCGGAGCAGCCTCGCCAGCCGGGCGAGGTTGCGCGGCGTGCCGCGATAGATGCGCGCCGCCGGCTTTGGTTTCAATTTACTGCGCGAGCAGCAGATTGCGCGACTGCTTGAGGGTGCGGGTGATGGCGCGCTGATGCTTGGCGGTGAGGCCGGTGTACTTGCGCGGCAGGATCTTGCCCGTATCGGTCACAAAGCGGCTCATCGCCTGCGGGGTGGTGAAAGGGATTTCCGCCGGGGTGGGGGTCTGGGCCTGGGTCGTCTTCGGTTCGGGAGTGCTCATAGGAAGGGGAGACGATAGATTTCCGACCGGGCTTGTCAACGTCGCATCCCGCCTCCAATTTCCCCTCCCTCGGGGTCGTAGCTCAACTGGATAGAGCAGTTCCGTCCTAAGGAAAAGGTTGTGGGTTCAACTCCCGCCGGCCCCAGTCTTCGCCTCCGCGCCAGCGGGGCGAAGACTGCCGCGTCCGAAGCCGCGTTCAGCGGCGAAGGCGGGCCGGGCAAAACCAGAGGCTACGAGCTCGGCAAGCCAGTCTATCAATACCCCTTCGTAATTGTATTACCCCCCCGCTTTCTCTATCACACCCTCTAATGGTCGCCTGGGCAGCTCAACTCAGCAAAAGGAAGATCGCCGTCATCTGGACGCTGATCCTTTTGGCCGGTTCGCTCGCCGGCGCCCTGGCCGGCTGGAGCGCCCGGCAACGGTTGACGGCCCAGCTCCTGGACCAGGCCAGGCGGACGGCGAGCGTAATCAGCGCGGATGAATTGCGCGGGCTCACCGTGACGCGCGCAGACCTCGCCACCCCCGCTTATGCCCTGCTGAAGGAACACCTTGGGCGGCTGGAGACCGTAAACCCGGCCGCGCGTTTGCTGTCCGTCCTGCGGGTCGTGCCGGCCACCCGCAAGGTTATCTTTGTCGCCGACTCCGAGCCGTCGGGCTCCGGCGCCCTGCACCCCGGGGACGACTACGTGGACGCCCCGCTTTTGTCAGCGCTCCAGCAGGTGATTTCCACCAACCAGCCTGCGGCGCAGGGACCGTTATCCGACGCATCCGGCGCGTGGGCCCTGGGGTTTGCCCCCGTCATCGACCCGGCGGCGCCTCCCGGCGCACCGGCCCGGGATATTCTCGACCTGGACGTCGCTGCGCACGACTGGAACCGCAAGGCGTGGGCCGAGGGTTTCCCCTGCGCATTGTATGCATGGGTCATTCTGGGACTGCCCTTCGGCGCCCTGCTCGTGATGAGGGGCTTTGAGGAGCAACGAAAAGCGCTGCGCAACCTATTGGGTGCGATTGAGCAAAGCCAGTCGGCGGTGATGATCGTGGATCTGGAGAGCTGCATAGAATATGCCAATGCCAGCCTCTGCACGCAGATCGGCTACTCGCGCCGCGAACTCCTGGGCCGTCCGTGGCGCGATTTTCAACAGCCGGAAACCCCGGCCGAACTCCTGGCCGACATGGTGGCGACGGTCCGGGCGGGAAACTCCTGGCGCGGCGAATGGTTCAACCGGCGGCGAACCGGCGAGCTCTATCCCGTGCGCGGGGCGATTTCCCCGGTGAAGAAGCGCGACGGCTCCCTGGCGTGCTTCGTCGCCGTTTTCGAGGACATGACTGAGTTCAAAAAGGGCGAGGCCGTGCTGCGCGCGGCGCTCAGCCGCGCGGAGGCCGGCGACCGCGCCAAGAGCCAGTTCCTCGCCACCATGAGCCACGAGGTGAGGACGCCCCTCAACGGCATCATCGGATTCACCAGCCTGCTGCTGGAAATGCCCCTGACCCCCGAGCAGGACGAATATATCCAGATCATCCGCACCAACGGAGAGGCGCTGATTCAGCTCACCGGGGACATCCTTGATTTTGCGCACATCGAATCGGGCAGCCTCAAGCTCGACCTCAGGCCCTGCAGTCCCCGCTCCTGCGTCGAGGAGACGCTGGATTTGCTCGCGGTCCATGCCGCCGGGAAAAAGGTCGAGTTGCTGCATTGGGTGGGCGACAATGTGCCCGCCGCCATCATGGCCGACGATGCCCGGCTGCGCCAGGTGCTGGTCAATCTGACCGGCAACGCCGTGAAATTCACCGAGGCGGGTGAGGTTGAAGTGACCGTGCGGGCGGAAAAGGGGTCTGCGGTGGGGATTTCCGCCGAATGGCTGCTGACATTTTCGGTGCGGGACACCGGCATCGGGATCGCCCCGAGCGACCAGGAAAAACTTTTCAAGCCCTTCAATCAGGTGGACGTGTCGACCACGCGGCGCCATGGCGGCACCGGTCTCGGTTTGGCCATTTCCAAGAATCTCGTCCAGCTCATGGGCGGGACCATTTCGGTCGAGAGCTACAGCGGCCGCGGCTCGGTGTTTACCTTCACGCTTCCCGCGACCTCATCGTCGGCGCCGGAGCACCCCACGCCGAATATAGCCGGCTTGCGCATTGCGCTGGCCGCCCGGCCCGGCGCGTTCCGAGTGGAATTCGCGCGTCTCGCCCGGCGCTGGCAGGCGCAGCTCATCGAGGTGGACGCCGCGTCCGATCTCACCGCCGCCGGCGCGTGGGACGTCGCTTTTGTCGAAGCCACCGCGGAGCTGGCGCGCTCCCTGGCGTCCGATTCCGGGGCCAGGGCTCCGGGGGTTGAACCGGGCGCCCTCCGGGAGCTCGACGGGAGGGTGCCGTGGCCGGTCGACAAAACCTATGCCATCGTCCCGCTTTGCCTGCCCCGGGAAATGCGCCTGGTATTGCGGAGTTATTTTCGCCAGGTCATCAACAAGCCGCTGCACCACGACGCCATGCACGACTTGCTGGCCGGGGCCAGGCCGGCCGCCGTCGCCGAGGAGCGCCCGGCGCGGTTCGACCTCAGGGTGCTGGTCGCCGAGGACAACGTCGTCAACCAGCGGCTCGTGCAGAAGCTGCTCTGGAACCTCGGCTGCACGTCCACCGTGACCGAAAACGGGCTGGCCGTGCTGGCGGAGCTGAAACAGGGATCCGAAAATTACGACCTCGTGCTGATGGACCTGCATATGCCCGAGCTGGACGGCCTGACGGCGATCGAAAAAATCCGGGCCGGCGAGGTGGGTCCGCACGCGAAAGGCCTTTGGATCGCCGCGCTCACCGCCGATGCGCGCAACGAACAGAAAGAGCGCGTGAAGGCGGCCGGCGGCAACGACTATGTCGTCAAGCCGATCAAGCTGGGCGAGCTGGCCGACGCCCTGCGCCGCTGCCAGGCGGCGCGAAAAAAAAGCGATGGATCCGTTTGAGAGGTGGGGCGGCGCGCCCCTGCGACGCCTTTCGCCTCGGCGGACTTTTGATGTACGCAGAGCCCAACAGGCGTCGCAGGGGCGCGCCGCCCCACCTTGCGGGCTGCTGCGGCTTCAGAGCGGCGCCAGGCGCACGAAGTCCTCGGGGGCATAGCGCTTGAAGGCCTCGATGGCCTCGTATTCGGCGAGGCCGAGCGCGTTGTAGGCCTGGGCCAGCCGGCTGCTGCGGTCCTCCGAGCGCTCCCAGAATTCGCGCTGATCGTTGCCGAGAAAGAGCGCCTGGTCCTTCTGGGTCTCATGCCGGAAGATCGCCCGGCGGCGGCGGAGCACCTCGCGGGGGCTGAGCGGCACGGCCATGTCGATTTCGTCGAGCGGCCATTCGGCCCAGGCGCCGCGGTAGAGCCAGACCTCCGCTTCCTGCAGCCACGGCTCGTCGCCGGCCCGCGCCAGGGCTTCGCGCAGCACGCGCAGGCAAAGCCGGTGGGTGCCATGCGGATCGTCGAGATCCCCGGCGGCATAGATCAGGTGCGGCCGCAGCCCGGTCAGCAGCTGGTGCATGGCGGCGACGTCGCGTTCGCCGATCTGCCGGCTGCGCGGCGAAGCGCTGGCGTAAAACGGCAGGTCGAGAAAATGCAGCCGGTCGGGGGGCACGCCGCAGACCCGCGCCGCCGAACTGGCCTCATGACGGCGGATGAGCGCCTTCCAGCGGGTGACATCGGGCGATGCCGGCAGGACGCCGTTGGCCTCATACTCGGCGCAGAGGGCGGGGAGCCGGTCCTTTGCGCCGGCGTCGCGCAAACCGGCGTCGCGCATGAATGCCAGGGCGCGCCAGACGGCCTCATCGGGAACGGCGCCGGCGCCGGACACCTCGTATCCGATGTGCACCTCGTGTCCCTGGTCGACGAGGCGGCAGAGCGTGCCGCCCATCGAGATCACGTCGTCGTCGGGATGCGGGGACAGCACGAGCGCCCGTTTCGGATAGACGCCGGCCGACGAGGCCCGGAGCGGCCGCACGAGCGCGTCGCCGGGGCGGGTGCGCTGGGGATCCCTTCCCCCCGGCCACCCGGTGATGGTGTGCTGGAGCTGATAAAATCCGGCCAGGTTGGTTTCATAGGCGGAACCGTAGACCCGCAGGAGATCCTGCAGCCCGGCCTCGTTGTAGTCGTCGTCGGTGAGCTTCAGGATCGCCTTTTTGCACCGCTGCGAGAGCCAGAGGATGGCCCGCCGGGTGATGCGCTCGTCCCAGGCCAGGCCCTGTTCGGTGAGCGGCCCGAGCTGCCAGGGAGTCCGGTTGCGCGTCAGCGCCCCGGCCGCGGCCTGGTCCAGGACGAACACCGCATTGTCGTGCTCCTGGAGGAAGGAGGCGGGGACCTGGGGGGAGAATTCGCCTTCGACGGCGGCGCGCACGATCTCGGCCTTGTGCTGTCCCCAGCCCATCAGCACGATGCGGCGCGCCGCCAGGATGGTCCGCACGCCCATGCTCAGCGCGAAATGGGGCGTCCCCTCGTCCCCGCCGAAATCGCCGGCCGCGTCGCGCCGGGTCACCGGATCGAGGGTCACGAGCCGGGTGATGGACCGCGGCGAGCTGCCCGGTTCGTTGAAACCGATGTGTCCGTTGCGCCCGACGCCCAGGATCTGGAAATCGATCCCGCCGGCCGCGCGAATTTTCTCCTCGTAGGCGGCGCAATGGGCGTCGACCTCCGCCTTGGGCACGGTGCCGTCGGGCAGGTGGATCTGCGCGCGGGGCAGGTCGATCGCGTCAAACAGATGCTCCCGCATGAACTGGTGGTAGCTCTGCGCGTGCGCCGGGCCGATCGGGTAGTATTCGTCGAGGTTGAAGGTGACGGCGTTGGCGAAGCTCAGGCCGTCCTCGCGATGGAGACGCACGAGTTCCTCGTAGAAACTCACGGGCGTCGATCCGGTCGCCAGGCCGAGCACGGCCTTCCGGCCCTCGCGCTGGCGCGCGCGCAGCAGTTCGGCGACCTCGGCGGCGGCGCAGCGCGAAGCCTCGAGGCTGCTGGCAAAGGTGGCCACCCGCGCGTGTTCGAAGCGTGAGGAAGGCAGAACGTGGCGGGCGATCATCGTGATTTATCTGCGGTCATCTATGCACACAATTGCGGGTGAATGAAACCCGTTTTTTAGTGTATTGTAAAATGCGGCGCTTGGGATTTGGCTGGAGGTGAGCCCCATGAAAAAATTATCGCCGCTTTTTTGGTTCATCGCGCTGGTTGCCGGATCGACGGCGGGTTGCGGACACCTCGACTTCACCCCCCAGGATGATTCGAATCGCGTCCTCAATGGCACCGTCGCCTTCAACGGGCCGGTGACGCTGCCGGACGACGCGGTGGTGCTCGTCCGCGTGATCGATGCCGTGCCGCCGCCCGCCGTGACCCAGGCGCCGGGTGACACAACCCTGAAGCATCCCGTCCCCCCGCCGGACATGCCGCCCGATGTGCTGGGGGAAAAAACGATCCGCAATCCCGGAACTCCGCCGATTCCCTTCCAGGTCGAGTATCGGGCCGAGGCCGATCAATTGCGGCACGGCCTCAATATCGAGGCGCGGGTGTCCTACGGCGGAAAAGTGCGCTACTACAACTTCGACCACTATTCCCTGGGATCGAATGACTATACCGAGTCGCACACGATCTGGGTGGACGCCGTCCAGTAAGAGGGAGGGTGCCGGGCTGTTTCGATTGGCAGAGCCCCCTTCGCGGCCGGTGATGCTCAATTCCCAATCTGCAGCCAAACCGTCCCGCAGAGCGGGACCCGGAGCCTGCAATGAGACCATCAAGGGCCGCTGCGGGGGCTCTGCCAATCGAAACGCCCGGCACCCGGACGAAAGGAAAGTTGCAATATTGAGGCATCCGTGGGATACGCTGGGGCGTTATTATCCCTGTAATCAGTATCCACAACCCAACTAGACAATCCATATCATGAAAAGATCGACTCGTCTCCTCATCACCGCGGCTGCTGCCGCCGGGCTCTATGCTGGTGCGTTCGCCGCGCGGACCTTCGCTGACACCACCACCACGACCACCAGCACCGACAAGGCCAAGCACGACTGCAAAGGCAAGAATGCCTGCAAGAGCCAGGGCAACTGCAAGGCGGGCGACAATGGCTGCGCCGGCAAGAATTCCTGCAAGGGCAAGGGCGGCTGCGCCAGCAAGCCGGGCTCCTGATCCCGATTTGATCCAGCGCGGGCGGCGGGATTCCGCCGCCCGCTTTTTTTATGCCTGCCAATCGCTTCAACGGCCAGACCAGCCACGGGATCGGGATCGGCCTGCGGGTGCCCCACTACGCGCACATCCTCGACAAGAAGCCGGTGGTCGGCTGGTTCGAGATCATTTCGGAGAACTTCATGGTGGACGGGGGGCGTCCGCTCGAAATCCTCGACCGGATCCTCGAGCAGTACCATGTGGTGCAGCACGGCGTCTCGATGTACCTGGGCTCGGCCGACCGGCCCGACCGCGCGCACCTGAAAAAACTCCGGCAACTGGTCCGGCGCACGCGCACGCCGTGGGTTTCCGATCATCTTTGCTGGGGCAGCGTGGACGGCACCTATTCGCACGACCTGCTGCCGATGCCCTATACGTTCGCGGCCGCGAAACGCACCGCCGAAAAAATCCGCCAGGTGAGCGATTATCTCGGGGTGCCGGTTTGCGTGGAGAACGTCAGCAGCTATGCCGAGTTCCACGTCTCGGAAATGACCGAATGGGAATTTCTCACCGAGGTTCTTCTCGACGTGAATAATATCTACGTCTCGTCGAAAAACCACGGATTCGACCCGTACGATTATCTGAACGGAATCCCCGCGGAGCGGGTCGGGCAAATGCACGTCGCCGGGCACACCAAGTTCGAGAAATACATCCTCGACACCCACGACCACCCGGTGCTCGACCCGGTGTGGAAGCTCTACGCCCATGCCACGCGCCGATGCGGCGTGACGGCGACGCTGCTCGAATGGGACGACAAGATCCCCTCGTTCGACGAGGTGCACAACGAGGCGCTCAAGGCGAACGAGTTCATAGCCGAAGCGGCCGAAAATTCGAAATTCGGAATTCGAAATTCGAAATGAAATCCAAGCCGAAGCCAATGGGGTCGACGGCGGAATTACGCGCGTTCCAGCGGGTGATGATGGGGGCCCTGGTCCGCCCGCTGGGATCCGCGGACGAGGATGCAGCCGGATTCATCAAGCCCAACTCCCGGCTCACCGCGCTCGAACGCCTGGAAATATACCACCGGATGTACTGGTTCCGGCTGATCGATAGCGTGACCGACGACAGTCCCGGGCTGGCCTCCCTGCTCGGCGAGGCGAAGTTTGACCGGCTGGTCCGCGCCTACCTCGGGAAGTATCCGTCGCGCTCCTTCACGCTGCGCAACCTGTGCTCGCGGCTGCCGCAATTCATCCGGGAGGAGCCGCGCTGGACCGCCCCGCGCACCGCGCTGGCCCGGGACGTCGCCCGTTTCGAATGGGCGCAAACGGTGGCTTACGACGGGGAGGAGCGCCCGCTGCTCTCGCCGGCTGAGATCGCGGGCGTGCCGCCGTCGCGCCTCCGCCTCGCCCTGCAGCCCTGCCTTTCGCTCCTGGCCCTGGACTTTCCGGTGGACGACTTCGTGATGGCGGTGAAAAAGCGCAACACGCTCCGCGGCGAGGCGAGCAACGCCCGGGAAGCCGGCGGGCGCGCGGGCCGCCGCGTCAAGCGCGTCACCCCGCCCCGGCGGGGGCGCGTCTATCTCGCGGTCTACCGGCTGGCCGGCCGGCTGCACTACCTGCGGCTTGAGCCCGGGGGCTTCCGGATTCTCGAGGCGATCCGGGCCGGGCGGCCGCTCGCCCGGGCCATCGCCGCCGGCGGCCGGGTGCGGCCGGCCCAGGTCGAGGAATGGTTTGCCACCTGGATGAAGTTCGGGTGGTTTTGCCGGACCCCCTTATGACCTCATTGATCTCCCGACTCAACCACCGG
>Ga0206883_1029_pt2 | contig 33468 bp, 28 predicted proteins | sample Alteio_BWOrgCont_2_FD_152910 | JGI IMG/M metagenome (GOLD analysis project Ga0206883, IMG submission 152910) | Enriched cells from forest soil in Barre Woods Harvard Forest LTER site, Petersham, Massachusetts, United States -... | ecosystem: Environmental > Terrestrial > Soil > Temperate forest > O... | reverse complement strand
CGGACAGCGGGCACGCCAATGCCCTCAACAAGGGCTTTCGCAAATCCTCAGGCGAGATCATGGCCTGGCTGAACGGCGACGACAAATATCTGCCCTGGACGCTGAAGACCGTGGCGGAAATCTTCGCCGAAAATCCCGATATCAATTGGATCACCGGCACGCCGACCTTTTGGAACGATCGCGGCGCCATGATGAGCGCGCTGCCGGCGTACAAGAATATTTTCGATTATCTGGACGGCAAATATGCCTGGATCCAGCAGGAATCCGTATTCTGGCGGCGCAGCCTGTGGCTGCGGGCCGGCGGCGCCATCGACGAAAACTACAAATTCTCGCTCGACGGCGAATTGTGGAGCCGCTTTTTCGCGCTCGACAATCTCTGGCACGCCCATTGTATCCTGTCGGGCTTCCGGCTGCACCGCGCCAACCGCTCGGGCGGCAGCAATGATGTGCTGTGCAAAACGGAGATAGAGCAGGCTATAGAAGTGATGCGCAAAAGGTTGCACCCGGCGCAATTGCAGTTGAGGGAAAAAAACTATCCCAGCCTGATCTACGACAACGAAACCTCGCGCTGGCAGCGTTATCTGATCCCACGCCAGCAGGCGCGACCATAAACTGGAGCCTTATCGGCTTTGATGGAATCAAAGCCGGACTCTCGTTCCTTGTTTTGACGCGTTTTCTTCACGCGAACCGCCCGGCGTGCTCGCACGCCAATTTGATATTGTGCGGCTTTGCCGCCAGGCGTGCGTCGCACGCCAATTCGACATCGTGCGGCCTTGCCGCCAGGCGTGCGTTGCACGCCAATTCGACATCGTGCGGCTTTGCCGCCGGGCGTGCGTTGCACGCCAATTCGACATCGTGCGGCTTTGCCGCACGGCACTTCGCTCGAAAACGCTCTAGCCCCGCGAGCGGCTGGTGCCGCGCCAACGCGAGACGGTTTCGTCCAGCGCCGCCCGGTCCATATTCGGCGTTTTCCAGGCATGCGAGAATCCCGCTTGGCGGGGGCCGGAGGCGGCGCCGACGACATCGGCGAAGCGGATGCGCATCGGCATCGAAACGCCCTGCCCCAGCACGATCGCTTCGCGGTCGGCCAGCAGCGGCAGATAATCCAGAAGATCGAAAGCGCTGTCATGGGTGTTGGCGCGCATCACCTGCTGATCGCGTTCGGTCGACAGGCGCATCGCCACCACGGTACTGCATTGCGACAGGATGGTGGTGTCGAGATCGGAAGGGCGCTGCGTCACGAGGGCCAGCGAGATGCCGTATTTGCGGCCCTCTTTGGCGATGCGGGCGAGCGCCTGGCGGGTGGGCAGGAAGCGGTCGGTATTGCCCGCCGGGGCATAGCGATGCGCCTCTTCGCAGACCAGCAGCATCGGCAGACGGGCTTCGCTCCACACCGCCAGATCGAAGGCAAGGCGCGAGATCAGCGAGATCACCACATCGAGGATTTCGGACGGCACCGCGGCCAGATCGATGACGGTGATCGGCCGGCCCTCGATCGGAACACGGAAAATGCGTCCGAGCACGCTGGCCATCGTATCCTCCACCGTCAGATTGCCGAACATGAAACTGTAACGCGTGTCGGAGATCAGGGCTTCGATGCGGCTTTTCAGGCGGCGATAGGGCAAAGTCGTCTGGACGCGTTCGAGGCGGCCCAATTGCTCGTCGAGATAGGAGACAACATCGGAGAGACGGAACGGCGTCGGCGTATCGACCGTCAAGCCCGCCGCATCATGGGCCCGCCGCAGACGGCCGGTCTGGGTATCGGCATAACGCCGTTTGGCGGTGATGATGGCGTCGGAAAGGATTTCGGTCTCGGCATCGTGCTGGCCGTCGGTGGAGATCAGCGCGGCGCTCAATTCCTGGAAGTTCAACAGCCAGAACGGCAGATGCAGATTGGCCGGGCTGATCAGTTCGGCCTTGTCGCCGAAGGCGCGCTGATATTCGCTGTGAATGTCGAGCACCAGAATATGGGCATGATCGTGCCCCGCCAGAACGCGCTGCAGAATGCAGGTCAAGGCGCTGGATTTGCCGCAGCCGGTGGCGCCGACGATGATGAAATGCTTGCCGAACAATTCGTCGACCAGAAAGCGCGCCGGCACCGAGACGTCCTGATAGAGCGAGCCGACCTCGACGGTGGCCGCTTCAGGCTGGACATAGACACATGTCAGATCCTCGCGTTCGGCGAACAGCACGGGGTCGCCGATGGCCGGAAAATTCGCCACGCCGCGGCGGAAGCGGACTTTGCCGCCCGCTTTGTCTTCGACGATCTCGCCGACCAGCAGCAATTCGACCAGCCCGATTTCCTTGTCGGACGAGGATTCCGGCATCGGCGAACTGACCGCCGAGACGATGCCGACGACGCTGGAAATGGTGGTGTTGATCTTGACCAGCGCACCGATTTCGACGCGGCGCCGGGTTTCGATCGATTGACCCGTCTGTTCCAGTACGGCAACGGCCTGCGAACCGGCAACCGAAACGATATGGCCGAAACGCTTGGCGCTTGCGGGCGGTGCTTCGGGTTCGGGGCGGGAGAGGCGAATACCGGCATATTGCGTCATGTTGCACCTTTAAGAGACCAGCGGGTTTGACCGCTTACGCCACCATTTTTCCGCTCAGCTTCTCGTCCCGCTGAATCGGCAGAGTGAAGGCAACCGTGGTTCCGACTTTCGGCTGGCTGGAAATGTGAAACTGGCCGCCATGCTGCAGCACCAGCGTCTTGGCAATGGGCAGCCCCAATCCGGTGCCTTCCTGGTCGCGCGAATAGCTCGATTGCACTTGCGCGAAAGGCTTCAGCGCCAGGGTAACTTCCTCGGGCGTCATGCCGATGCCGGTGTCGCTGACGGCGCATGTCAGCATGCGCTCATTGTCGGCGGTCACCACGACGAAGATCTTGCCGCCTTCGCCGGTGAATTTGCTGGCATTGGAAAGCAGATTGATCAGCACCTGCTTGACCCTGAGGTCGTCCACCGCAACGAAGGGAACATCGTCGGGAACGCGTATGCCCAGGGCCTGCTTCTTTTCGAAGATGCGCGGCTGCACGATGGCGACGCTGCCATGGACGATCTCCTTGATCGCATGCTTGCGGATGTTGAGCGTGAAGCTGCCGCTTTCCATTTTCGACAGATCGAGAATGTCGTTGATGATGCGCAAGAGATGCTTGCCGGCATTCGAAACGTGATCGAGGTAATCGTGGCCTTTTCCGTTCGCCAATTCCGCCGGCTTCATTTCCTTCATCAGGCCGGAAAAGCCGATAATGGCATTCAGCGGGGTGCGCAGTTCATGGCTCATATTGGCCAGGAATTCGGATTTCACCCGGTTGGCGAGCGCCGATTCGATGCCGGCCGCACGCAGCGCATCCTCCGCCCGCTTGCGCGAAATCAGCTGGCCGAGATCGGCCGAATAGGCGCCCAGAAGCGAGGTACGCCGGAAGGGTAGCTTTCTGCCCCGCATGAACTTGCCGCAATTCCCAGACAATCTTGCGGTGAAGCTAATCCCTACGCCGTTAAATTAAGGTGACAATGAGAGTGAAATGGCGCCGAACAGGCTTAGCGAAAGGTAAAGAAGCCGGCACAGGGTTCGCCGCACCGCCGCCCTGGGAGATACCATCCGGGAAATGAATACGTATTTACTAGGTTCGCCGGCGATTGCCCCTATCGTGGCGGTTGACGATGAAAGCGGAGTTCCCATGGTGCCGGCGCGTTCCGGGGTTTGGCTCGGGCGGGTTGCGGTGCTGGCAGGGCTTTTGCTGATCGCGGCCTGCGCGGGTCGTGGACCCTATGGGCGGCGGGAAGGCGCTGGCGCGCCGGCGCCCGAACCGCCGGCGATGAGCGATCAGGAACTGAAAATCCGCCTGATGCTGAGCTATGATTTCAACGATGACGGCATCGTGACGCGGGCCGAATTGGAAGCGGGGCTGAAGCTGCAATTCGGCGCCGCCGATGCCAATGGCGATGGCCGCCTGGACCCGCCGGAAGTCCGCACAGAAAACGATCATCGCTTTACCTATAATGGCGTCTCGGTGCCGCCGCTGACCGATTGGGACGGCGACGGCTTCATCAGTTTCGACGAATTCGCCACCACGGCACGCGCCGCCTTCGCTCTCCTGGACCGCGACTACAACGGAAAATTGACTCCCGATGAATTGCGCCTGCCGCAAAACGGCGCGGCGGCGCCGGCCAATGGCGGCCGCGGACAGAACGGACGCGGCGGTCGGGGCCAGGGACGCGGGCGCGGCGATTAGCGGCGGCTTGCGCCTTACGGCGTGATCCCGGAATCGCCGAGATCGCGGTCATAGGGATCGTCATCGCCGATCGGATAGCCGCGATTGAGCTTGGGATCCCAGCCATAGCCTTCGAGATGAAAGCTCACTGTTTCGATGAAGCGGCCGATGCCGGAATTGTTGCGCCCGTCGCTACCCTTGGGCACGATGGCCTGGGCGACGTACAGCCGGCCTTTGTTGAAAAAGACCGCCGAGGAAGTGTGATCGCCATTGGTCTCATCGACAATGAGCGCAAGGCCGTAAACGGATTCCGAGCCCAGATCGATGCGCGGAAATCCGCGCGACTGGACGCTGCCCTTGGCGGCCAGCGAGGAAAAGGCTTCGGCCATGATATTGGCGCCATCGGCGGCGCGGCTGCTGAAATCGACCACCGTCAGCCGGTAATCGACGCCGCCATCGGTCACAAATAGAATCGTGTCAGGAACGAGCTTCGACAGCGGCAGGCGGATGCCGTTGCCCCAGACGCCCTGTTCCCGCTTGGGCTCGGCGGGAAAATATTTGGCGACGCCGAGATCCTTGTAGACATATTCCTTCCACGCGGCATCGGCCGGAAGAGAACCGCCGATCAGAATGACAGCGGCCAGAGCAAAGAGGCGCATCGCAGATCTCCTGTAGGCGATTCAACCCACTCCTCGCAGGCAGCCATTCAACCCTCCCCTTGAGGGAGGGTCGAAATATTCTTGAGCGTCAGCGAAAAGAATATTTCGGGGAGGGGACCCGCCCCCAACCCGCTCCCCCGAATGCTTTCGCCGGACTCAATCGCCGGGGACGACAGCTCCCGGCGGGCGATTGGTGCCGAGGTCGCGGTCGCCGGGGTCGTCGTCGCCGAGCGGAAAATCGTGACCGATTTTGGCATCGAAGCCATAACCTTCCATGTGGAAGCGGACGGTTTCGATGAAGCGGCCGATGCCGGAATTGGTGCGCCCATCGCTGCCCTTGGGCACGATGGCCTGCACGACATAGAGCCTGCCCTTATTGAAGAAGACGGCGGACGAGGCATGATCGCCGTTCTTTTCATCGACGATCAAAGCGAGGCCATAGACCGACTCGGTGCCGAGATCGAGACGCGGGAAGCCCTGGTCGACCACCATGCCTTTTTGGGCCAGCGAGTAGAACGCCTCGCCCATGATGTTGGCGCCCTCGGAGGCCCGGGCGGAAAAATCCACCACCGTAACCTTATAGACGACGCCGCCATCCTCGGCGGAGATCACCGTATCGGGAACGATCTTCGACAGAGGCAGGCGAATGCCGTTGCCCCAGGTGCTCTTTTCGACTTTCGGTTCGGCGGGAAAATATTTGGCGATTCCCAAATCCTTGTAGACATATTCCTTCCACGCCGCATGGGCCGGAAGCGATCCGGCCACGAGGGCGGCGGCGACGAGGGGAAGCAAGCGCATGGCATCACTCCGCTGTTCGACGGCTTGGTTCGACACCGCCCCTTGACGGACGGCATATTCGCAAGCCTATGCGTCGTTCCGTCGGAGGTTCTATGGGGCGAATGACGTATTCTGATGCCGAAGCGCAGCTTTGCAGCGGGGTCCCGCCGCTCAAGCGCCGCCATGGCCGGGGGCAATAGTTGCGCAGCCTGGACGCCATCATTTTCGCGGCGGTAAACGGCTGGGCCTATCTGTTCCGGCGCCGGCTGATCCGCAGCTTTTTCGCGATGCTCGATTACTGGCCCGAGGTGGCGCAGCCAAAAACCTTTGCCGAGAAAATCCTCTGGCGAAAGCTGTTCGAACGCAATCCGGTCTTCGCTATCCTCTCCGACAAGCTGGCGGCGCGTCCCTGGATGGCGGCGCGCGCGCCTGAGCTTCGCGTGGCGCGAACGCTGTGGGCGGGAGACCGTGCGGCGGACATCCCCAATGCGGTCCTTGCCGGCGGCGTCATGCTGAAGACCAATCACGGCTCCGCCTCCAACATCATTCTCAAACAGGCGCCCGCGGACCGCCGCGAAATCGAGACCCGGATGGAGTCCTGGCGGGCGCTGCGGCTGGAAACTCTTCACGGCGAATGGGGCTACGGGCTGGTGCCGGGAAAGATCTTCGCCGAGGAATTGCTGCCCAACGACGACGCCGAGCCGTTGCTGGATTTCAATTTCTTCTGCTGCGAAGGGGAGGTGCTCTTTTATGTGCTGACGCTGGGCGAGAAGACCCCGGAAGAAGCCGTCGCCTTCTACCGTGCCGACGGCTCGCGCGATTTCGAAGCCGATGATCTGCCGGATTATCCGAAGCGTTTCCTGCCGCGCGACTATTGCCTTCCGGCGAAAGCGAAAGAGGCACTGAACGCGGCGGCACGCATTTCGCGCGGGCTGGATTTCCTGCGCATCGATATCATGCTGGCGGGCGGGCAGCTTTATGCTGCGGAAACGACGCTTTATCCCTGCGCCGGCTACGGCATCTACACGCGCCTGGCTCTGGTGCAAGGCGCGATGGAAGCCTGGGATTTGCGCAAATCCTGGTTTCTGACAACGCCGCAAAGCGGCCTCAAGGCGCTCTATGCCGGAGCCTTGAAACGCAGCCTGGCGCGCGACCGGGCACCGGCCGGAACCACGAGCATCCAAGCCCGCTGGGCATAGGCCGATGCAGTTATCAACCCTCCCCTCGCGGGTCGGAGGGCGGTTAGAGAAAGGTCCGGTGGACCTTTTTCCGCCCGTAGCTCGAACGATTGAGCGAAGCGAAAGCGTTCGGGGAGGGGGCGGCGCTTTGCCTTGGGCGCGGTCTCCCAAATCTTCTTCTCCGCCTTCAGCCTTTGAAGAACCGCTTTCTGGTCCAGAGAATTGCCAGACCCGCCGCGGCAAGGACCAACAGCCCGAACAGAATCATGTGTTCGATTCCCCTTCCGCCCGCCAAAGTATGGCCGAGAAATTTTCCGAACAACAAAAGGGCGGGCGCCCAGATCAGCGCCGAGAGAATATTGGCGACGTAAAAATGCAGCACCGGCATTCCGAGCATGCCGGCGCTGAGCGGCACGACGGCGCGTAGCGGACCGGAAAAGCGGCCGATGAAGACGCTGGCGCCGCCATAGCGGGCAAAGAAGCGCGAGCTCTGCGCCAGCGCTTCCGGATGGGCGGTGAAGGGCCAGAGTTTCGGAATAAGCGGACCGAATTTGCGGCCAAGCCAGAATGACACCGCGTCGCCGACCACGGCGCCGATGATTCCCGCGATGGCGGCCGCGAAGGGATTGAGCGCCCCCGTCGAACTCAAGGCGCCGGCAGCAATCAGAATCGCCGTTCCCGGAAACAACAGGCTGACAAAGGCAAAGGACTCGCCGAAGGCGGTGAGGCCGATTACCAACACCGCCCAATCGGGATGCGCCGCGATGAAGGCGAGGATAGGCGAAACCATATGATCCATCGCCGGACCATATCACAGCGCCCTTCTCCGCCCATCCCAGGCGCCCCCGGCTTTGCTTTCCTCAAAAGTCGGAGAGGCCTCAGGCTTTGCGCAAAGGCTTGCCCATCGCCTCCCGGGGCGATACCGGCTTGCCGCCGATATGCTTGTGTTCGAGCTTCGGCTCGCCGGTCGCATCGCTGTCCTGCACATCATCTTCTTCGGCTTCGCGCGGGGCCGTGGTCTCGCTGAGATTGGCCGGATTGACCGAGCCCTTTTTGATCTGGCTTTCGCCCTGCTGGGACGACGGATTGACGATGAAATCATTGCCCATGGCAGACTCCTGATGGCGTTCTCCATGACAACCGGCCGTCGCACGATTGGTTCCCCTCAGGCTTCGCCCTTTCCTGGCCTCGCCGATCAACAAAACCGTTACGCCGCGGCACGGCGGAACCAATGGGTTGGTTCCGAATTCCCATCGCAACCGCCCAATGATAGGGCTTTATCCGGGAGTTCAAACATGCGTTATCCCATCGCCAAAATATCAGTCTTCGGTCTTTTCCTGACCCTCGCGCCGACGCTGGCTTCCGCCCAGGCGCCCATTCCCGTGAACGGCTCGCCCGGTACCAGCGGCACCACGGTTCCGTCCGACCAGCCGGATGTCGGCGGCACGGTGAGCGGGCCGCAATGGACACCGGAAATGGTTTTGCCGCAGCAGCCTTTCGGCCGGATCGATACCAGCAGCGCCGGAACCACGCCGCGCAGCGTCAATGCCTGGTCGCAGCAGCAATCGCCGGACGCTTTGGCCGAAGTGACGGGACGCTGCAGCGTCATCGGCAGCCCCAGCTATTCGAGCCGCTATCCGACCGAGAGCGTGCAGTTCTGCAGCAATTACGCCGCCGGCCGTAAAGGCGGTTAAGCCGCGCGGATAAAGTAATGGGAGCTAATCCGTTTTAAGGACGGATGGCACGCCCACGCTAAGGGCCAACAATTACAACGAACAGCAAAAAAGGCCCCGGAGGGAGACCCCGGGGCCTTCTGCGCGAACCGACGATACCATGGGGGGAACAGTCGATCTGCAACAGCGAAATTATTGTTCCATGCCCCGGAAAAATTCCAGTCGTCATTCGGCGTATTACCAAATCTCAATGTCCCGACAATCGACTGCTGCCAAGTTTGGTGTGAAGGGGTGCATTGCACGGCGCGTAGCGCTGGATTGCCTGGTTACTACGCGCCTTTAGCCAGACGTCGCTTACCTGCTCTCGCATTGTTTGGCCGGCCGATCATGCGAAGTAGCATATCAGAAGCCGGACTGGCTTACAGATTAACTCGGAATATCAAGGCGGTTTCGCTCCGCTCGCAAAAATGCCGGCGATATTTGAAACGGGTTCGCGACGCGGTGGCTGATGATTTCCTGGTGGTAATCGACCAGCCGCTTTTGCGCCTGGGCCAGCGCCAGGCGCAATTGGCTTTCCTGTGAATCGTGCTCAGACGTCTCGCACATTCGCTTTCATCGATCCTGCAACCGAAGAGAGCGCAATTCCAGCCTCTCCCGTCGGGCGACCCAGCAGGCGGTGATGCACATTCGGCGTGGCCGGAGCCGCGCGGCGGCTATGCGGCCTGGCTGTGCATGGCCTTTCGGCTGTTATGTCGCGCAGCCCGCGCCACTTCGGCCCCTTCGGCGACACTGTTTCCGAGCATTTCCTGCATCAGGCTTCCGAAGCGGAGCCCTTCCTGCCAATAGTCCTGACTGAGCGCCAGAAGCCATTCCTGCGGCAGCGTCAATTTTTCGAACCGGCTGTCGCTCGTCTGGTACCGCTTCAGCAGCTCATTGTCGTGCTCAAGCCGGGCTTTTGCAAAGCGCAGCACTTCCTCTTCCAGCGCGCCGATTTGCTTCAGCCATATCCGGCCTGACCGTTCCAAGCCGCTGGCGACGTTTCGGCTGACGGCTTCCATCGTTCCGGAAAACGTCGGATCGAGCGTGGATTCATCCTGCGAAACGCCATGACCGTTTGACCTTGCCATTGTGAAAATACTCCTTTCTTCTGGGATGCATTGCAGGGGAGTTCGCATTCGACAATGCCGGCGCGCCCCTGCACTCGGAAACGCCGGACAGCTTCGTGCTTTGCTGCGTCGGGGTTGCCGGCAGATCGGCCTCGCCGCCGGATTCCGGTGGGCATTCGCGCATGCGCTCGATTGCCGCCACTTGCATATCGATGACGGCCTGGCCGAGCCCGCGCACGCAGGCGATCGCCGCGTCGAATCTGGGGTCTGTGTGACGATCTCCGGCGGCCGAGTGGCCGGTTCGTGCGGCCGGGGCCTGCTCAAAAACGCGGTTCGAAAGCTGCAGCACCATGTCTTGTTCAAGACGGATGATATCGGCGGCTTCCGCAACCATCGTCTGATAGAGGGCCAGCATTCTTGCGCGGTCGCGCTGCGCGTGGAAGAGCGTCCGCGCTATCGAACGGAAGGGCCACCAAACGCCCTCGTATGCCGCGATGAGATGTAAGGACGGCCCGGCGTTTTCCGCATCGGCGCGATCCGCATTCTGTTCAGGGCCTGTGTGAATGAGCATCTGCCCATCCCTGCGCGCTAAGCAGCCAACCCCCTTGCGCAAATTACTAGCTCGCATTTTCCGATTCAACGAAAAATGAAGTTTGAAAGCGTACGAATGGCTGCTGCGGAGGCGCGTACGCCATTACAATTTGCCAATTTCGCAACAAGGTCGCGATCATCGCAGTATGTGATCCCGACGCGTCGGCTACCATCAAACAACGCGCCCGGCGCCAAAACCTAAGGCAACGAAAAAAAGCCGGCGAATATTCCGGCGGGGAAATTTTCGCGCTGCGCGAGATCTCGCCTCGGCACGCTGGCGGCGCGTGGAGGTAAGCGAATACTGGCGGCCGTTGTCCAATTGCGCGCGCGACCGCCATCGCTAATCGCTCTGCCAGTCTGGCGGTGTTGCTGCCGGACTGAGACCGATGGCAGAGGCCAAAATTGGATATGTCAAGCACGCTTGACACTTTGTTCCTGTCATGTCAAGTTTGCTTGACACCCGCAGGAGGATCCAATCCATGCCCAACCGCCGACAAGTCGCTTTCATCGGATCCGTCACGCTCGCTGTCGTCGGCGCAATCGTCATCTGGTTCGGCGGGGCGGCCATCATACTGGCCGTCTACGGCCATGATGTGCAGGCCGCGGCGCCTTGGCTGGCGCTGGCCAAGTTCGCGAGTCTGGCGTGGGCGGCGGCGGTAGGATGGATGATCACTTGGCCGCGGCTCGATGAGATGGAAAAGGAAGCGCGCAAACTCACTTGGTTCATCGGGTCCACTGCGGCCATCTTGCTGACGGCCCCGATCATGCTGCTATGGCTGGTGAACGGCGGCGCGTTCCTCGCCCAGCTTATGGGCCGCCGCGGCACGCCCGGCGTCTACTTTGCGCTGGGATGGGTCGGTCTCGTCGCCGCCCAGCTGCTCGGCTCTTTGCTGGCGCGGGCTGGATGGTGGGCGGCGAAGCGATAGCGACCCATCCATGAAGAACCGACTCAAAGAGCTGCGCACCGAACGCGGCTGGAGCCAGGCAGAGCTGGCCGAGCGTCTCGACGTGTCGCGTCAGAGCGTGAACGCCATCGAGACCGACAAGTATGACCCCAGCCTGCCGCTTGCCTTCAAGATCGCGCATCTCTTCGGCCAGTCGATCGAGGCGATCTTCCAAGATCAGCCGACATGACGGGCCGCGCGACCTCCATCGCCTTTCTCCAACGGCGTTTTCCGAGAACCGTGACCGATATTGAGCCGGAACGGCTCTCCCGTTCCCACGTTACCCTATCAAGCGACGTGTTGAATCCGAAAGGAAACCAACCGTCGCGCGAACGGCAGCAGATTGCGAAAGCGACAAGCTGCCGTTCTCATTTTGGAGGTCGTAAAATGGCATCCACTCATCCCGAATGGTCCGCCGATAAGGTGCGGGGCGCCGAAGTCGAACTGCGCAGACCTTGGCAGAAGATCGTCTTCATGGGCGGTCTATTCGGCGCCGCTCTGCTGTTGCTGCTCGCCGATCTGTTGTTCTGGCGTTGACCGCGAGCGTACTGGTTTTATCCAGAAACGGGATTTGGTATACTAAAACATATGTCCAAATCGGTTTCAGACGGCACGGCGCACCAGTTGCCGACAGACTTGCGGAACGCTCTATCTTCTGATGCCAAAGCATTGGCGGCTTGGGAAGATATCACGCCACTTTCCCGCAACGAGTGGATTTGCTGGACTATCTCCGTTAAAACTTCCCAGAAGAGGATGGAGCATGTCGACAGAGTCGTCTCGGAACTTAAGGAAGGAATGCGTCGCCCTTGCTGTTGGTACGGCTGCGTTCACCGGAAGGATAAGGCATTAAGCCCTTCGCAGAAATTTGTACTCAAGAGACGAGCTGGAAAATAAATAAAGACAAGACGTGCCGGCCGTAACTCGGAGGAAAAAGCTTCTTGCCGCGTATTCGTTCCGGCCGTTCCGCCAGCGCCCTGCTTTGTCTCAACGGCGGCAATTGTTCTATCGCTGATCGTCGTGATCAGAACCGTCCGGTTCGTGAACCTGAACCCCGTGACGGTTTAACTCCGCGGCTGATCGCAGCCCCAGCGGCGTGCGCTCGATACCCAAAAGAGGTAGTCCCCTGCGGGGCGCATCGTACCTGCCGGCCAGCATCTGGCGCTGATACAGGCGAAAGTCCGACATCGTGAACAGTCTGAACTGTATTATTGTTGACACAATTGCGACAAAGAAAGACATTTGAGGCTCTCTGATTTGCCGTCGAGGCGCAAGAAGCCGGTGCTTCCGTTGCCGCGAGAAGGGAGACGTCTTGACGAGCGAGCCGCAAAAGGACCTCGGAGACCTGCGCGAGCGTGTCGCTAGAGCGCGACGACTGGCAGCATCGGTTATCGACAAGCAAGCCGCTGAGAGCCTTCACAAACATGCTGCGGCACTGTTGTTGGAATTGGAGCAAATGGAATCGAATGCCAAGCCCGCAACTGAGATGTGTCCTGAAAATGCAGCCGCCTCGCCGTCCTCATCAGAGGCAGATGAATAGGCGGGCGAGAAACGCATTCATCCTCACGAGCCGCCAACAACGGGGCGCACGATACGCGCTAACGTTTCCCTTTTAGCTGGACTCGAATGAGGCGTCTCTTTTCGCAACAATCGCCGCACGTCTATATCCATCCCACACTTCAACGTTGTATCCGCGATTAAAAGACTGGGCGTGCTGAATCGCTTCTTGATCGTCAATGCAGTAGCGTTCGTGCCGTGTCAGAACATGGCCTTCGACGTCGACGATGTAGAATCGATAGAAGATCATGCTTTCTGAACGAACGGGCATGGGGCCGGTTCCCGTGCCTAGAAATTACCCTATTTTCGCCACCCATCGCTGCAATTGGATGCCTAAGAGCAATGGCACCATTGCTGATTCATGTGATGGTGCCATCGCCACTCAATGCGGCATCTGCATTGAAGATCATCTCTTCTCCCCGCTAGAGAACATGGAATAGAGAAGTCCCGTTGGATCGTATTTCCTGGTGAGGGGAAATAATTCCGTGTGTCAGCGTTGGAAAATGGCGCCAGCATCTTCCTGGCCGATGCATTCATGCCGTGGAATCCTAAAATTACCGCTGGAATACACCGCTGCCGGTGCGAGGCGCGTTGCGAAGCTCGTCTGAGCAATGCTTGCTGTAGTCCGGGCTCTGAGGACGGATTCCGGCCGGCGAAAGTCCCGAACGGGATAACAGAATTCGGAATTGTTGGTTTTTATAATAATGCATTGGAGCTGTGGTCTCCTGGTTGGAGGCAAACGCAGCGTCAAATCCAGCTTTATGCCGTCCAAAATCGATCGTGACGATAATATGAATAAGCGCCAATGTATGAACGTTTTGTCCCGAGACGATTCCAAGCGGCGTAAGGTTGTCGGCCAATGTGATCGGAATTCTGGTGAGATTGTCGCGAGAAAAGGATCAGGGAAATGGGTACTGCGTTTGGTTCTGCCCTGCGGATGAGTTCGATTTTGGTCTTGGTTGCCGTTCCCGGATGGGCGATGGCCGCCTCGCAGCAGGTCGATCTGAAGTTGGTGCTGGCGACTGATGTTTCGCGCAGCATCGACGACACGGAGATGCAACTCGAACGCGAAGGAACTGCTGATGCGTTTCTTGACCCTGCCGTGATCAACGCGATTCAGAGCGGCGCCTTGGGAAAAATCGCGGTTGCGGCATTTGACTTTTCCAGTCCGGAAATGAATCAGGTAACGATCAATTGGCGTATTATTCATGATCGTGCCAGTGCCATTGCTTTTGCGGAAACGCTTCGACATACGCCGCGCTCCGACGGTCGGCGTACCTCGATAAGCGGCGCATTGGAAACAGCCGCTCTTTTGCTGACCTCGAGTGAAGCGGACATCGTGACCTCGCGCAATGTTATCGATGTTTCCGGCGACGGTCCGAACAACGACGGCAACCCTATGCAAGAGGTTCACGACAAGATCGTCGCCCAAAATATTACAATCAACGGTTTGCCGGTTATGGATGACGCGGCCAACGGCTACTATCCGAACCTGGACAAATATTACGCCGGATGTGTCGCGGGCGGTAAGGGAGCATTTGTCGTAGTCGTGCGCAAATATGCCGACTTTAGCGCGGCGATGCGGCACAAACTTATTTTGGAGATTTCCGAGAACGCGAACGGTTCACAATTCGCCAGTACACCAAGTCCAAAACGATCTCTCCTGATAAAAGTGGCCGCAACGAACAATCCGCCGGAAGTGCTTCGACCTGATAAATCGTACCCCGGCGGCTGCGACGTTGAAGGTGGCGGCGGTGGCTATGGTCGGTATGGCGGCTTTGGCGGATTTGGAGGACAGCGTCGTTAGAATTGCCCACGGATACCGTCGCGTTTCAGACGGGATTTAAATGCCGAAAAAAGCGCAATCATCTCCCCGAGCAATATGCTCCTGCGGTGGAATCTTAAAATTGCCGCTGGGAATACATCGCTGCCGATGCGAAGCACGTTGCGAAGCTCGTCCGAGCAACGCCGGCTGTGTTCCAATCGCTAATAGCGGATTCCATCACACAGCAAAAAGCCTCGGAGGGGGAACCACCGAGGCCTTCTGCGCAAACCGGCGATGTCATCTGGGGAGAACGTTCGGTCTGCAACAAGGAAATTATTGCGTCACTGAGGCGGCGATTCCAGTCAGCTTTCTGCAGATTACAATTTCGCAATATCGCAATTGCCAGCCCTTCAGCCGCTCTCAGCCTTCTTTACGGCGCCCTTCTCGGTCAGCGTTGCTCCTTCCATGAAGGCGGTGATGATGGTCGCTTTGTCGGCGCCCTGCAGCTTCTGAGATATCGCCGTTGCAGCACTTCTGGTCCTCTCCGTTGCTGCTGTCGCGAAATTGCGAACCAAGGAAGGCCGTCCGAGAGCTTCGGTAGGAAGACAACGCAGGAAATTACCGTCGATATGACAGCGAGCCCCATCACCCCAGTTCCCGCTCTGGCGGTTGGTTTCTGCTGCCGGGATTAGGCGGTCCTTTTCCCGCTCTTGCCGGGCGTTATCAGCCTGCCTTTGCCCCCGATTTCGCTGGCTCCTCGGCAGGTTTCGGCCGGCCGGCGCGCATTCGGCGCTGGCGCCGGCGGGGGTAGACTTGCTATGTACGCGGGCCGCGCGGGCGTAGTTCAATGGTAGAACGGCAGCTTCCCAAGCTGCATACGAGGGTTCGATTCCCTTCGCCCGCTCCAAACCGCCGATAGCCCGCTTCAGGCAAAAAAGAAGTTCGAGGCGCTGAGCCCGGTCACGCCGCTGACGACAACCAGGTCGCCGGCGCCGAGATTGACCACCGAGGAGCCGTTGTTTTCAAACAGGGCATTGGCCGCGGTAAGGCCGGAAAAGCTGTGATAGGCGGTGCCGACAAGTTCGATCCTGTCCATGCTCTTGTCGAAATCGCCGATCAGATCGGCGCCGGTGCCGGGTTCGAACACAAAAGTGTCTGCGCCGCCCTGGCCGAACAGCACGTCATTGCCGCCCTTGCCGTCCAGCGTGTCGTTGCCGTCGCCGCCCAGAAGATAGTTCGAAACAGAATTGCCGATCAGCACATTGTCGAGCTCATTGCCGACACCGAAAGGCGTGGTGCCCAGAAGCGTCAGATTCTCGACATTCGCGTAGAGATAATAACCCGCGCCGTTGATGTCGGCATAGACCGTATCGGTGCCTTCGCCGGGATTCTCGAAGGTCAAATCGGCCGGCGTGTCGACATAATAGGTATCGTCGCCGGTACCGCCGTACATCAGGTCGTAATCGCCCTGATTTCGCGGTTCGCCGCTGGTCGGGTCGGCCGAACCGTCCAGAATATCGTTGCCCGCGCCGCCGACCAATATGTCGGTGTAGAAACCGGTGCCGCCATAGAGCGTATCATTGCCGTTCTCGCCATAGAGCGCGTCCGCACCGCTGCCGCCGTCGAGATAATCATTGCCGTCGCCCGCGATGAGATAATCGACGCCCGCGCCGCCATAGAGCGCATCGTCGCCGTTGACGCCGTAGAGGATGTCGTTTCCGTCATTGCCGAAGATCGTGTCGTTGCCGTCCCAGCCCAAAAGCAGATTGTTGCCTTCATTGCCGTTGATGATGTTGTCGCTCGCATTGCCGGAACCGAAAATGTCGCCCGCGCCCGCAGCCAGCGTCAGGTTCTCGATATTGTCGTACATATAGAAGCTGGCGGTGGCGATCACCGTATCGGTGCCTTCGCCCGGATTCTCGAAGACGATATCGGCTTGCGTGTCGACATAGAAAACATCGTTGCCGGGGCCGCCATACAGAAGATCGTTCCCGGTGCCGCCGTTCAGCGTGTCGTTGCCGCTGCCGCCCATCAGCAGGTCATTGCCCGCATCGCCCGTCAGCAGGTCATTGCCGGTGCCGCCGTCGAGCTGGTCGTTGCCGATCCCCCCGTCGAGGACATCGTTGCCGGCGCCGCCCGTCAGCGTGTCGTTGCCGTCATTGCCGTTCAGCGTGTCGTCGCCGGCATTGCCGGTCAGCTGATTGTCGAGCTCATTGCCGATGATCGTATCGGAACCGCTGCCGCCGATGCCGTTTTCAATCTGGGCGCCATAGGCGATCGCCAGATTCTTGGTCAGGCCCAGAACATTGGAAAAAGCGCCCTGATTGAGATCGAGATAGGCGCTTTGCCCGGAACCGGACAGATCGATCGTGTCGTTTCCGCCGCCGTCCCAGATGGCGATGATCGGATGGGTGTCGACGGTAAAGTCGAATTCGGGCCGGTCGGTTATATTGGTGTTGTAGCCGTATACCGTGTCGCCGGCGCGCGTGGAAGTGTTGGCGCCATATATGTATTGCATCGCCGCGATGTCGTCCAACAAGGGCGTCGAGGCATAAAAGCCGTTGTGATGGGCCCCGGTGTTGGAGGCATCGAAATAGGACATCACCGTGTATTGGCGCGTGTCCTGCTGATAGAGCGCGTTTTTCTGATAGGTGATGGTCGCGCCGTCGCCCTCATTGTAATCGCCGGGATGCGGCAACCCCAAAGCGTGGCCGATCTCATGAAGCAGGGTGATAAAACCGTAGCCGCCAAGCACAAGCGGCGAATCATTGGGGAGATAGTCGGGATTTACCCAGACGTCGCCGCTGTAATAGCCGGAGATTTGCGGAAGAAACGCCTCGGACACTTGAGGCCCCGAAGTCGTATTGGCGAAGCGGATATTGGACGAATTGCCGTCCGCGGCGGGCGTGATGACGATGTTCGCGACATCCGTCCACAACTCCAGCGCCATGATGGCGGCTTGTTGCTGATCGCTCGTGAACGGCGAGAATTGGGCCGGCTCCGGCCCATAGGATTGCGGATAGGCACTGGCGATGGTGGCAAAACCATAAGTGATGGTTGCCGGCGACCAATAGGATTGCGCGTAGGTGCCGCGCCGAAAATTGGCGACAATCTGATCGATCGTCCAGGAAGTCTGATAGTTCGACACTTTGGTCCCGAGACAGTTCGGATCGGCAATGGTCGGGCGATCTTAGCCTCGGCAGGCGATGAGACGCCAGTATCGCGAGTGCCGCCAGCCAAGGACCGGCAATTTACATCGGGATGTGCGCGGCCGGGGGCCAGCCATCCTGTAGGTTTTTTAATGATCCGTCACGCGCGGATCCGTCCGCCCTTTCAGGCAAAAAGGAAATTGGTCGATGAAAGCCCGGTCACGCCGTTGATGACGATGAAGTCGCCGGCACCGAGATTGACCACCGAGGTGCCGCCATTGACGAACAGGGCCCCGGCATTGGTGATGTCGGTGAAGCTGTGGAATTGGGTGCCGACAAGCTTTATTTCAAAATCTTATCCCCGATTGGGGCAAAGCCTCAATCGCGGCAAAGGACGGAAGGGAACCAGGATTGGCCGAACCATCCATCACGGCGACGCCGGACACGCCGTCGGAAGGCGCCCTCCTGGCACCCGCGGCGATTCATTATCATCCCGGCGGCTACAGCACGCGCCAGGAGCGTTTGCTGGGACGGCAGGCGGCGGGCGAAGGATTTCTTGCCGCATTCGCGCGTTCGGCCGCGGAGGAAAGCATTGCCGTCTATGTGCATGCCAAAGCGCATTTTGACGAATGCGTCGCGGCGCTGAAGGATGCGGGCTATGCGGGCCCGGGCGCGCTGCACATTCAGCCCCCCGCCTTCGCGGCGCTCGAACGCGCCGGCTGTCTCTATCGGCCCGATCCGCTGCTGGCCCCGGCGGCTTTCCTGCGGCTGCGCCATTCCTCCCGCGCCTACAGCCTGTGCGGCGTGACGCACACGGTCAGTTCGGCGGGCGCAATGGATGGAATGGCGCAGCTTCTTACCGCACCGTTGCGGCCATGGGATGCCATCGTCTGTACGTCGCAGGCGGTGAAAAGCGCGCTCACTCGCTACACCGACCATTACGCCGATTATCTGCAGGGCGAATTCGGCTTTCGGCCCGGTCTTCGCTGCGAACTGCCGGTTATTCCGCTGGGCGTCGACTGCAACCGGTTTCCACCGCGTCACTCCATGGAAAGGCAACGCCAGTCATTACGGGCGAGGCTGGGAATTGCCGAGCACGACGTCGCCGCGCTGTTTTTCGGGCGCTTGAGCTTTCATGCCAAAGCCCATCCCATGCCGATGTTCCTTGCCCTCGAAGCGGCTGCCCAACGCAGTTCCACCAGGCTGCATCTGATCATGGCCGGATGGTTCGCCAATCGCGCCATCGAGACCCAGTTTCTGGAAGGCGCCAGGACATTCGCGCCTTCCATCGGACTGCATGTCCTCGATGGCCGCCTGCCGCAAATTCGTGCGGAAGCCTGGTACGGCGCGGATTTCTTTGTTTCGCTGTCCGACAATATTCAGGAGACCTTCGGCCTGGCGCCCATCGAAGCGATGGCGGCAGGGCTTGCTTGCGTGGTCAGCGATTGGGACGGTTATAAAGAAACCATTCGCGACGGGATCGACGGTTATCGCGTGCCGACCTTGGCCGCCGCGCCGACAGAGGGCACCCACCTGTCCCTCGCCTTCGAAGCCGATGCGATCGATTATGATCGCTTTATCGGCGAAGCGAGCCTGCAGGTCGCGGTGAATGTCCGGGCGGCGTCCGAAGCCTGCAGCGCATTGGCGAGCAATGCCGAACAGCGAAGGCGCATGGGGACGGCGGCGCGCGAAAGAGCGGAAAAGAACTTTTCCTGGGATGTGGTGATGCGGGCCTATCGCGCTCTGTGGAGCGAACTTGACCTAAGGCGCCGAGCATCGCAGCCGGAGGCAGAGGAAACCACGCGTCCGGCGCGGCAAACCGGCATTGCCCGACCCGATCCTTTCTCGATGTTCGCGGCCTATCCGACCTTGCCGCTGAGGGCAGACACGCGCTTCGCAATCGCGCCCGGCTTGACGGCGGATCGACTGGCCAAGACCCTGGCAAACCCGATGAATGTGTATGGCAGCGCGCCACTGCCGGACCGCGCAGGATTGGATGCGCTCCTGGCGCGCATCGAATCTGCCCCCGTCATGGCTGTATCGGATCTCCTTGCCGGACTGCAGCCCGGCCAACGCAGCCGGATGAAACGCACTTTGCTGTGGCTGGCCAAGATGGGCTTGCTCGTGCCGGTGTGACCTGTCTTAGGCCTTCGACACCACCAGGCAGGCATTGATGCCGCCGAAGGCGAAGGAATTGCTGATTGCGGCATGCATCTTGAGAGCGCGGCCGACATTGGGAACCGGATCGATTGGGCAATTGGGATCCTGTCCGAGCCAATTGATGGTCGGCGGCGCATAATCGTCGCGAAGCGCACAAATCGTCACAATGAGTTCCAGCGCGGCGGCGGCGCCGATCGTATGGCCATGAATGGGCTTGGTGGATGAAGCAACGGCCCCATCGCCGAAAACACTTTGAATGGCGGCAGCCTCGGCGACGTCATTGTGGACGGTGCCGGTGCCATGGGCGTTGATATAGCCGATGTCGGACGGCGCCAGACCGGAATCCTTGAGCGCATTGGAAATCGCCAAGGCCGCACCAACCGGATCGGGCCGCAGCAAGTCGCCTGCATCGCATGATGTGCCATAGCCGCCGAGCCTCGCCAGCGGTGCCGCACCGCGGGCCCGCGCGTCGATGGCGCGCTCCAGCATCAGGACGCCGGCACCTTCGCCGATCAGCATGCCGTCGCGGCCGCGCGAGAATGGCCGTGCGAGTGTCGGACTGAGAACCCGCAAGGCTTCCCAGGCTCGCAATATGCCGGGGGTAAGCATGGCCTCGCTGCCGCCGACGATCGCCCGATCGATGGTTCCCGCGCGCATCAGAGCGAGCGCGGTTCCGATCGCCTGCGCCGCCGATGCACAGGCCGTCGAAAGCGTCATGGTCGGCCCCATGACCCGGTAGCGCTTGGCAACGTGACAGGCAGCGGCATTCGCCATGATGCGTGGAACGGACAGGGGATCGCTGCGCAGCCGTGGTTCCGCGAGAAAGCCATTATAGGCCGTTTCGATGGTCGTGGCGCCGCCCATGGCGGAGCCGAAAATGACGCCGGTGCGCGACCCTGCGAGTTCCCGTTCCGCGATGCCGGCCTCATTCATCGCTTCGCCGGCGGCGACCAGGGCAAATTGAGAGAACCTGTCCAGCGCCGCCAGATCCGTTTTCGGCAGAAATTCATTGGGATCGAATGAAACGACTCTGGCCGTTTTTCGGATCGCCGTCGATTCCGCGGGCAGGCGATCGGAGACGCAGGCAAGGCCGGTCCGAGCGGCATCCCACAGACAGTCGGCGCCGATTCCCGCAGAGGAAACGGCGCCGAGCCCGGTAACGACGATGTCGATCATGAAATTTCGGGGTTGCGTGCCTTGGCGACGATTGACGTCAGCACCGAGAGCATCTCACCGACCGTCTTCACATCGGCCATTTGCTGATCGATGGCGATATAGACGCCGAACTGTTCCTCGACGGCGTTGAGCGTCGAAACGACATCGATCGAATTGACTCCGATGTCGTCGAAGGTCGCGTCCGCCACCAGCTTTTCCTTTGGAACCGAACATTCGTGCGCGATGATGGCAATAATGCGATCTTGAACGGACGCAACGCTCGACAATGCCGTCGCGGCCGGCAATTCGGGTTTGCGCAGAGCTTCCAAATCACTCATGGGACGGTAATCGCACAGGACTGGCGGAAATCGTCTTTTCCAATATCGAATAATGCTTGGTTATTTTGGCACCCATTTTTTCGACCACCGACCGCGCCCCCGCATTATCTTCGAGAACCCATGACAGCTCCAATTGCGAAAGGCCGTATTTGCGGCTGTAGCGTATATATTCGCCGATGATGGCGAGAGGGATGGCGGAGCCAAGAATACTCATTCGGTAGCGTTCCGCCACGCCAAACAGAGCGAGCCGACCGGAACGATAGTCCTTCCGGAGCATGCGCCATAATAGCCGAGCCCAAGCAAAAGGCAGGAGTTTTCCGCCGAAATCGCCCGTCAATTCGGCGAGGTTCGGAAGAATCAGCGCCACGGCAATCGGTTCGCCGTCCAATTCGACGATAATGCCGCACTCCGGTACCAGCATCGGACGAAAAGCGTGCGCCAATGTGGTGACTTCATCGGTGGTGATGGGCACAAATCCCCAATTTCTCCGCCAGGCATCATTGTAAACGCGTGCGATGATCTCGCATTCGGAATCGAGATTACCTAACTTTAATGTCCGCAGGGAAACGGAGGGCAGAAGTTTCGGCGTTTTCACCGCCTGCAGAAGAGCGGCGGCATCGACGCCTTTCAGGTCCAGCCCATAGGCCAGCAAAACCTTCGCGCGATTATAACCGGTGGAAATAACATGCTTCTCCAGATAGGCCGGATTCCAGCCCATCAGCGTGGTGGGCGGTGCCCCCTGTCCGTCGGTGAGGAGGCCGCTTTCGCCATTGATCGACAGGGTAAATGGACCCCGGCAGGCCGTCATGCCCCGCTCTGTCAGCCATTTCTCGGCCTGCCCCAACAGCAAGGCAACGACCTGCGGATCATCGACGGCATCCAGGCAGCCGAACATGCCGTAAGGTTCGGTCTGCAAACGGTCAATCTGCGCGGATATGCGTCCGACAGGCTTTCCGTCCCGCCACGCCGTCCAATAATGCGCTATTCCGTGGCGGAAGAACGGCGCCCGCTTCGGATCCAGCGCCTGGCGTTCCGCAAAATCGAGCCGGGGAACGAATCCTTCCAGGCCGTCATAGAGCAGCCGAGGCATGCGAAGGAATGCCGTCAATCCGTCCCCATCCATCGCAGATGTGCAGGTCAGCGCCAAATTTGTTCCTTATTCGCAGAAGCGGCCGATCGTCGAAGCCATATTCGACACGGATCGCCAACTCGCCTCAGCGGTCGTCCAGCGACAGCTTCCTGGCTTCGCGAAAGACGGTGACGGTGAAAACCATGGAGGCGCAAAGGCAGGTACCCAATATGCCGATATCGACCGGCGAGAGCGAGCCCAGAAGGGTCATGATCGGTTGGGGCCTGTACCAGAGCAATACCGTATTCAGGCAGATGAGGGCACAACGGGTTTCGGTCGGCCCAATATTGAGATAGGCGATTTGCAGCGAGCCTGACACGCTTTTCTTGACGAAGGAAAGGGCAGCGAGTGCCAGATAGGCGACGAGAGCAAGACAGGCAACATCGAAGCGGACAAAGGGCGAAATGCCCAAACCCAGACCAATCAGGACTTGGGAGACAATATCCGTGGAGTGATCCAAAAAAAATCCGTAGCGCGGCCTTTCAATATGCCGCGTTCGCGCCAGCGTTCCATCGAGCGAATCGCCCAGCCAATTCAGGCCCAGTCCGAAACTGGCAAGCAACAAATAGACGCTGTACGACCGGCAAAGCACGTACCCTGTAAAGGCCAGCAACGCCCCGAATAGTCCGGCCAGGGTCAAGGCATCCGGCGTGATACAATCCGGTACACTTTTTACCAGGCGCTGAAGAAGCCGGCGTTCAATTGGCTCCAAAAGGCTTTTGGTTACCCGCAAAGATATGCCATCGGCCATGCGCGGAGATTGTCTCTGAGGAACGAAAGGCTGCGTTCAAACTAACGTCGAACGGCGGCCGGCCAAAGGAAAATCAATTGTTACTCGGGGGCATACATGTATAAAGTCGAATTCTTCGTCGGGGGCGGCGGGACAATTCCCAGCACCAAAATGCTTTCGATATCTGCGCGAGGGACTTCGAGGGAGTCATGCCGGAAACGCCGGCTCTTTTTGTCATGATCACGGTGGCGCTGGTCGGTGCGGGCTGCTCCGGCCTTCCCATAGCGGGGCCGTTGGCGTCGGATATCGTCAGCGACAGCGCTTCCGGTCCCGCGAAAATCGATTATGTCCTCGTCGATGTCAGCGAAGCGGTGTGCCAAACGCTGGCGGAGCGGCCTGTCGAGTCCTTCCAAACAGTATTCGGAACCGGTGGACCGCCCGGGGCTCGAACGATCGGCATCGGGGATTCCCTTTCGATCAGCATCTGGGAGGCAGGCTCCGGCGGATTGTTCTCCGGCGCCGTTCCGATCAATCAGATCGCGCCGGCTTCGCGCGGCGTAACCCTGCCGGAACTTGTCGTCGCGGAAGACGGCAAGATCACCATCCCGTTCGCAGGCCGCATTGTCGTCAACGGAAAACTGCCCGCCGATGTCGAAGAGGAGATTGCAGCCGGCCTGAAAGGCAAGGCGGTCGATCCGCAGATCGTGGTGACCGTCGCGCGCAGCATCGACAACACGGTCGCGGTCAGCGGCGAGGTCGGAAGCGGCGCACGCGTTCCTCTCGGCGTCAAGGGAGACCGCATTCTCGACGCCATTGCCGCCGCCGGGGGCGTTCGGATACCGGTGAACGAGGCCGTCATTCGCCTGACGCGCGGGGAGCGTACCGCAAGCGTTTCCTATGACGTCATTCTGCAACATCCCGCCGAAAACGCGTTTCTGCGGGCGGGAGACGTGCTCACCGTGGTACGCTCGCCGCAGACATTCACGGCGTTCGGCGCCGTGGGACGCAATTTCGAGATCCCATTCGAGGCGGACTCGATTTCCGCGGAGGAAGCCATCGCGAAAGCCGGCGGTTTTCTCGACCAGCGTGCCGATCCCAGCGGATTGTTTGTATTTCGCTTCGAACCCGAGGCCCTGGTTCATCGCATCGCCCCGGGAGAGGTCGCGGCAGCCAGAGCCGGGCTCGTACCGGTGGTTTACCGGTTGAACATGAAGGATGCCGGCTCGTATTTCCTGGCGCGCGAATTCGCCATCCGGAACAAAGATATCGTTTACGCCGCCAACGCCCCGCTTAACGAATTGCAGAAATTCCTCGCTCTCATCGGCGCGGCGCTGGGACCGGCGGCGACAAGCGCCGCAGTGGGAAGTTCGGTAAAGACATTTTGACGATTGCGTGACGGCTCGGACGGGGGTCCGATCCTATTCTTTGCGAACGGCATGTGCCCGAAGGACATTCGGTATGCCGTTGGGGGTTCGTCCGGACATGGCTTCAGTGCTGGCCTTCGATCTGACACGGCTTTTCGTCGGGCCCGTCCATGTCACGCCGCGCGGCATCGACCGCGTCGATTTCGGCTTTGCCAGCCATTTCCTCAAGGATTGGCCGGGCGACTGCGTCGCAACGCTTCCGACGCCTTGGGGCGTGCGTGTCGTGTCGCGAAAAAACGCGCTGCACGTCGTGGATTCCGTGCAGGATCATTGGCGGGAAACCGCCGGCGCCGGCCAGATGGCATTGTTCGCCAAGGTGAAGGAACGCCTCGTCAACGGCGCCAGCGCGGCGGCGGCTCCCACCAGGGCCGCACCGTCGCCGTCCCTGCGCATCGCCGGCGCTGTCGTAAAAATGTTGCGGCACGCCGGTTGCGGCTTCGGACGGCCGGCCGCGGCGGCGCTTCCAAAAGGTGCGCTCTATCTCAATACCGGTCAGATCGGAATTGCCATTCCCCGATTTTTGTCCTGGCTGGAGCGACGCCCCGACATAAGATCGGTTTTCATGCTGCACGATGCCATTCCGCTCGAGCACAGCGAATTCGTCCCGCCGGCTTCGCGCCATTATCACCAGAACATGCTCGCCGGCACGGCCCGCTACGCCTCCGGCATCGTCGTTCCGAGCATCGCGGCCGGAGCATCCGTCAGGCGCGAACTGGGCCGCTATGGGCGAGGCGATATTCCCCTCCTTGCCGAACAACTGCCGATTCCGCACGGTTTCATGCAGGGAAGCGACATCGACGGCGAACTGGCAGACACGCAATATTTCGTGGTAACCGGCTCCATCGAGCCGCGCAAAAATCATCTGCTTCTGTTGAATGTCTGGCGCGATCTCGTTGCCCGCCAGGGCAAGACGGCGCCAAAGCTCGTCGTGGTGGGGACCCGTTGGCGCCGGCACCCCGCAATTACCGACATCATCGAACGCTCGAGCATCCTTCAGGATCATGTCATCGAGGTCTCGGGTCTGCCGACGCCGGCGTTGCGCCGCCTGCTGAGCAGCGCCTGCGCCTTGCTGATGCCATCCTTTGCCGAAGGTTTCGGTTTGCCGATCATCGAAGCGCTCGCCGTCGGAACGCCGGTGATAGCCTCAGACCTTCCCGCGCATCGGGAAGCGGGCGGCCCGCATGCAACCTATCTCAGCGCCATCGATGGCCTCGGCTGGCTGTCCGCCATTGATTCGCATGTCGGGCGCCCGACCGGCCTGCTGGCCAAGGCCGCCCGGTACAAAGCCCGGACCTGGCCGGAATATTTGCAGCGTATCGAGCCGTTTCTGACGTCCGTCAGCCAGGGGAGCCGGGACGGCGCGCCGGCAAAAGTCCGCGCGCAGTCTCCTCTATCGCCGGAGCGGAACGCAGACCAATTCGCCTGATCCCGGGCGGCATCCGGCCTGCCCCGGCGGATTCGATCCTTTACGTCAAAGACGCATACAGTTTCGTCAAGCGCTCGCGATAGGCGGCGAGGGAAAACATTTCCGCGCGTCTGAGCCCCCTGGTTCGCAAGTCGGCACACAGATCGCCGTCCCTGTCGACGGCGATGATGGCCTTGCGGATGGCATCGACATCATAGGGATCGACCATCAGCGTGGCATCGCCGGCGACTTCGGGGATCGACGAGGTGGTCGAGGTAATGACCGGCGTGCCGAGTTTCATGGCTTCCAATACCGGAAGCCCGAAGCCTTCGTAAAGCGACGGGAACACGACGGCGCGGGCCCCTTGGATCAGGGTCACGAGCAGGCGAAACGGCATGTAGTCGTAACGGCGAATGCGCCTGCCCTCATCGGGCTTCTGGAAGATTCTGTCATTGTCGTCCTTGGCGATCTGATCGAGCAATCGTGTTTCGTCTTCGGCAAGCCAGCTCTGCGCTGTCACCACAACCAGCGGAATATCGATATCGGCGGCAAGATAGGCCTGCAGGATGCGGCTGATGTTTTTCTTGGGCTCCAGCGAGCCGTAAAACAGCAGATATTGGCGCATTCCGAGACCGAAAACGCCGGCAAGTTCGTCGGCAATCAGATCGTCCGAGCGCGCCAGATAATGGTCCGGTATATTGACCGCCTGGAACGTGTTGGTGATCCTGGACTCGTCAACCCCCAAATAGGTTTGAATATCGCGCTTGGAATTTTCCGATACGGTGACGATGTGGTCGGCTCGTTTCGCGATGGCGCGCATCGACCGAAGATAATAACGCTTCCACTCGAGCGTCATGTAGGGCAGGCGCATGGGGACGAGATCGTGCAGCGTGTAAATGTTGGCCCGCGCGTTGGACGTGATCGGCAGCGGATAGGTCCAGTGAAACAGATCGGCCTTGGTCGATAATCGCGCCTTGAGCCTCATTCCCGAGATCACGAACAGACCCTGCGCGCGATCGAAAATCCTGGTCGCGGCGTATATCTCGTCGCTCGGAACCCAATTGATGCCGAGCGGCTGGGTAATGACGGCCCCTGTCGGCGCAATTCGCTTTGGACGAACCCCGGCCACGGATATCAGGAAATTGCCGAACGACGTGAGCGCCTTCAACGAATGCCAGACATGGAACGGCGCCGGATCGTCAAAAAAAGCAATTTCCCGGTCCAGGCTGCGGCGCGGAAACCCCCTTTGCCGGCTATAGAGGATGCCCGTCCGATACCCGAGTTCGCCGCGTGTCAGATTGGCCAAAGTGCGGGTGTAGGTAGCGACGCCCGTTCCGCGCCTCAGTCCGAGATTCAAACCGTCGAAGAAGATCGTCTTGGGCAAGGGGACACCAAGGAAGGGGCTGGCCAAACGGGCGGGAGGTTTGCGGGCGATGCAGGAGGCGGCGGAACTATGCGCGGCGGCGTTGACCTCCGCAAGTGATGTGGACCCGAGCGTATCGTCCGGATGTCTGGAACGGCTGACCTTGTCAGCATGCCGTGTTAGCGTCGTTGACAGGGGAAGCCTGTCGTGGCTGAGACAGAGACATCTGACGCCGATGCGACGGGTTCGCAAGAAAAGCCGGTGTTCGAAATATTTGCCGGCCGCGGCTTCGAGCCGTGGCTCCACGCCTGCCGTTCAAAGATCTCCTTCACCACCTATCAGGTCGGCAATATCTTCCTTCCGGGTTTGAAGCCCCAAGGAAAATTAAGGGTATTCAGCCGCACGCTCAGGCGCTGCCTTGGAATGGCCGGTTCTGTCCCGACCTGTCGTCGCGGGCGGCCATCGCAATGTCATGCGCCAGGCGCGAAGATTCTTGCTGCGACGTCTACGCTCAAAGCTTGTCGGAATTATGCCGGGACCACCTTGCGAAGAACCTTCGCCGTAAACCTTCCGTCGAAAGAATATTTCACTTGGAACAAGAGTTTGTGTACTCTCGCAGGTAGTTTCTTATGACAGTCCCGGCAGGGTAGGGTCGAATGGACGAGCAAATATTCGCGGACGGAATCGGCTCGATTTCCGTCATTGGCGGGACGGTACGTCTCGACCTTGTCGCGCTTTCGCCGACCGAGCGCGACGCTGCGGGAAAGCCCAAATTGGTGTTTCGGCAACGGATCGTCATGAGCGCGGATGGGTTTGTGCATTCGGCCCAAAAAGTTCAGGAAGCCGCTCTGGCGCTGTCCAAGATCGGCACCGCCCAGCAACCTGCCAATCAGGTGCCGGCGCTCCATCGTACACCTGATCCTGTTGCGCCTGTCGGCGGCCCCATCGGTGGAACCGAGATCGCCCCGCCGCAAAGGAGGGAGGCTGTCAAGCCCCCATTCCCGTGATAGAGGAAGCCTCTCGACAAATTCTGCCGCGCGAGGAAAGCGGCGCGCGCGCCGATGACGACAGCGTGCAACAGAAGGACGGCGGGCGGTCGGAAGCGATAGGCGGCGCGGCGGAAACCGGCGGCGCGCGCGAACCCGCCAACCAGCAGACCGGCATCAAGGCGCTGGTGGCCATTGCACGCCATTTCGGACTCGATTGGAGCCTGCAACGTCTTTTGCACATTTACGGTGCCGAGGATGAACCGGATGCGCTGCGCCTGTCGGCGATCGCGCGCGGTGAAGGCCTGAAGAGCGCCGTCCACACATCGCAATGGGCACATTTGGCGCGCTTTCGCGCGGTAGCGCCCTTTCTCGCGCGCCTGTCCAACGGCGCCTATGTAATCGTGGTGGTGCCGCCGGGGGGAACCGCGACGGCGGCGAAAGAGGCCCCAAAAGAAGCGATTGTCGTCTTCAATCCGCGCGTTCCGGGTTCCGCCCCGTTTTCCTTGAGCCGCGAGGAATTCGAGACCCACTGGACGGGCGAAATCCTGCTGCTGCGCCGTGCCTACAAACTTATCGACGCCGGCCAGCCCTTCGGCTTGCGCTGGTTCGTGCCGGAGTTCTGGCGTCAGCGGGCGCTGTTCGGCAATGTCATTGTCGCCGCTCTGGCCTTGCATGTCCTGGCGCTGGCGGTTCCCCTCTTCTTCCAGACCGTCATCGACAAGGTGCTGGTCTATGCCAGCATCTCGACGCTGACGGTGATTGGAATCGGCGTCGTCGTCGCCATCATGTTCGATGCGACCATGACCTGGCTGCGCGGCTATTTCCTGCTGCGCGCTTCGAGCCGAATCGACATCCGCCTGGCCCGCACGACATTTCGCCATCTGATGGCGCTGCCGATCGGCTTTTTCGAACGCTCTTTGGCGGGCGTCGTGACCAAGCATATGCAGCAATCCTCGCAGATCCGCGAATTTCTTACCGGCCGTCTGCTGATGACGCTGCTCGACCTGCCGGCGCTTCTCATCTTTCTGCCGGTGCTTGCCTTCTACAGCGCCAAACTGACCTTGATCGTGCTCGGTATCACCCTGCTGCTCGGCGCCGTCATCGGCCTGATGCTGGGCCCCTATCGCCGCCGCCTGCGCCTGAATTATCAGGCCGAGGCGGGCCGCCAATCGCTGCTGGTCGAGAGCATTCACGGCATGCGAACGGTGAAATCCCTCAATCTGGAGGCACGCCGCCAGGAATCCTGGGATGTCGCCGCGGCGGACGCCGTCCTGACCTATGTGGAAGTCGGCAAGATCAGGCTGGCGGCCAATACACTGTCCCAGTTCATCGACAAGGGGCTCACCGTCGCCATCGTCATCGCCGGGGCGTTCGAGGTGTTCGCCGGCCGGATGACGGTGGGCGAACTGGTTGCCTTCAACATGCTGTCGTCGCGGGTGATCAGTCCCGTCCTGCAGTTGATCGGCCTCCTGAACAATTATCAGGAAGTTCTGATGTCGGTCGAGATGCTCGGCGAGATCATGAACCGGCCTGTCGAACAGAGCGTCGCACGCGGTCTGACGCCGCCCATTACCGGCAAGATCGAACTCGACAATGTGACCTTCCGCTATCCCGCCACCGAACGTCCCGCACTGGACGGCCTTTCGGCCTCGATTGCGGCCGGCTCGTTCGTCGGCATTGTCGGCCGCAGCGGCTCGGGAAAAACCACGCTGTCGGCATTGCTGCAAGGCCTTTATTTCACCACGGAAGGCGCCATTCGCATCGAAGGCCACAATATCCGCGACATCGACCTGACCTATTATCGCAGCCAGACCGGCATCGTGCCGCAGGAACCGTTCCTGTTTCGCGGCACGATCAAGGAAAATATCCGGATGGGACTGCCCACGGCGAGCTTCGAGGACGTGGTGGATGCCGCGCGCGCCGCCGGCGCCGCCGAATTCATCGACGAATTGCCGCAGCGTTATGAAACCCAATTGGAGGAGAGCGGCGTCAATCTTTCTGGCGGCCAGAAGCAGCGCCTGTCGATTGCCCGCGCCCTGCTGCGCAAACCCCGCATCATCATCTTCGACGAGGCCACCAGCGCGCTCGATCCGGAGAGCGAAGCCGTCGTGGTGCGCAATCTCAGCCGTATTGCAAAAGGCCGGACGGCCATCGCGATTTCGCACCGGCTTCAGACCATTCGCGACGCCGATGTCATTATCGTGATGGATGAGGGGAAAGTCTCGGACACCGGAACGCATTCCGAATTGCTGGGACGCAATTTCATCTATCGGCAATTGTGGACCCAGCAAATGGGCCGGCCGGCATGAGTTCTGCACCCTTCCGTTCCGGTCCTGCCACGGCGTGGCAAAGCGTGACCGGCTTTTTTGCCCGGAGCTGGCGCGGCCTGCAGAATTTTGTCGACCGCGGCATCGCCGGCTCGCGCGGCGGAACCGGCGACAAGACGCTGGTCCACGATTTCAAGGCGCTCGCCGACGCCATCGAATATCAGCCGGTTTCTTTTTCCGTCTACTCGACGCTTTACGTCGTCGTCGCGGCGATGGTGATCGCCGTTCTGTGGTCCATCTTCGGTACGGTCGACCGCATCGTGGTGGCGCAGGGAAAGATCGTCACCCGTGCGCCCATCATCGTGATGCAGCCCTTCACGACGTCGCGGATTCTGAAAATCCACGTCAAGGCCGGCGACAGGGTCAAAAAGGGGCAGAGCCTCGTGACGTTCGATCCGTCCTTCGCGCAGGCCGACGAATCCGCGCTCGACCAGAAAGTGCGGGCCCTGACGGCGGAGAGCGACCGCATCCAGGCCGAGCTTTCCGGCCAGAAAACATTCGGCGGCGCATCCGATGCCGATCCCGAACGGCGCGCCCAGGCGCAACTCTTCACCCAGCGGACCTCGCAATTCGCGGCCGAGATGGCGGCGCGCGACAGCCGCGAACGCCAGATCGAAGGACAGATCGACGCCGGCGAAAAAAACATCGAAGGTCTGCGCAGTCAGCTCGATCTCGTGCACAAGGTGGCGGATGTGCGGCGCGATTTGCTGGCCAAGGGGGCCGGATCGGTGCTGGAAGCCCTGGCGGCCGAACGGGACGAAGGCGATATCGATCTGCGGCTGAAGAGCGCGACCGGAGATTATGACAAGCTGAAACAGCAATTGACCGAGACCATTGCCGAGCGCCAATCCTTTCTCAATCAATGGCGCAGCGATCTCAATCAGAAGCTCGTCACGGCCGAGCGCGACGCGGCCTCGGCCAGCGAGGAGCTGAACAAGGCGCGCAAAATGCGGGCCTTCACCGAATTGCTTTCGCCGGTCGACGCCGTCGTTCTGGAAATGGCGGATCGCTCGGAAGGATCGGTGCTGCGGGAGGCCGAGACGTTGGTGACGCTGGTGCCGGACGACGCCCAACTGGACCTCGAAGCCAATGTGCTGTCGCGCGATGTCGGATACATAAAGGTCGGCGATCTCGTGCGCGTCAAATTCGAGGCCTATCCGTTTCAGAAGTTCGGCACGCTGGATGGCCGGCTGGACGTCCTCAGTCCCGATTCCCTTCCGTTGAAGGAGGGCGACCGTTCCGATGTCGTGTTCCGGGCCGAGATTCATCTCAACGAAACCGTCGGCAAGGCCATCGGACAGGGGATCAACGTAAGACCGGGACTCGTCGCGACCGGGGAAATCAAGGCCGGCGAGCGCTCGATCGCCTCCTATATTCTCGATCCCATCATCCAGGTCAAAGACGAAAGCTTGCGGGAACCTTGACGATGCGCGCCCTCCGCATCATCGAAGCCTATTTGCCGACACCGGGATTCGAGGCGGGCGACGCGGTGGCGCGCTACCTGGCCAGCGCGCAACGCCGCGCCAAGTACATCCGAATGGCCTTTGTCCTGATCATTCTCGCGCCGACGTCGCTCGCCGCATTGTATTACGGGCTGCTGGCGTCGGATCGGTACGTTTCGCAGGCCACGTTCATCGTGCGGGGCATATCGAGTCCCCGGACATCCGGATTGGACATGTTCTTCCGCACCTTCGGCATATCCCGCGCGGTCGACGATACCAACGCCATTCAGAACTACATGTTGTCGCGGGACGCCGTGCGCGCGCTGGAGGCGGGCATACCGTTGCGCACATTCTTTTCGCGTCCCGAGGCGGATGCGCTGGCGCGTTTTCCCCATTTCTGGCGTGGCGACAGTTTCGAGCGGCTTTACGAATATTTCCTCGAGCACATCTCCGTCGTCCAGGATCCCTCGAAAGGGCTGACGGAGTTGCGGGTGACAAGTTTTCGCCCCGGCGATTCTCTGCGCGTCGCAAACGCGCTCGTCGGCCTGGCCGAGGATTTCGTCAATCGGATGAATACAAGGGCCCAGAACGACGCGGTCGATGCGGCACAACGTGAAGTCGCCGAGGCCGAACAGAGGTTGGTTTCCGCGCAGGCCGAGCTGACCGCTTTTCGCAATCGCGAATTGGTGGTCGATCCGTCGGTCAATTCGATTTCCGTGGTCGAGACAATCACCAGCCTTTCGAAAGACCTGGCGCAAACCGAGGCCGAGCTGGCCCAGAGCCGGGCGACATCGCCCTCCAATCCCGCCATTCCCGTTTGGGAAGCCAAGTCTCAGGCGTTGCGCGCCCAGATTGCCTTGCAGCGGGGAAAACTCGGCGGGAAAGGCGATTCCCTGGGCGGCAAAGTATCGGCCTATGAGCGGCTTTCGCTGTCGCGCGAACTGGCGGAAAACGCGCTTTCCGGCGCCGAGGCATCGCTGGAACTGGCGCGCCAGGAAGCACGGCGCCAGCAGATCTACATCGAGGAGGTGGTCAAACCCGATCTCCCGGACGAAAGCACCGAGCCGGAAAGGCTGCGCGCCGTCGCAACGGTCTTTGTCGCTTCTTTTGCCGTTTTCGCGATGATCTGGATCTTGTTCGCCGGCGTGAAGGAACATGGATACCGTGGCTGAAGCGCTGGGCCGTCCGCATTTCTGGAAGTCGCTGCGCGTCCAGGCGCGGGTGATCCGGGCTCTGATGATCCGCGAGGCCATGAGCCGCTACGGGCATGAGAATCTGGGGTTCTTCTGGCTGATGGGAGAGCCGCTTCTGCTGACCTCCGGCGTCACGGTCCTGTGGGCGCTCACCAACCAGACCCGCGGCTTCGACATCGACGTGATCCCTTTCGCCTT
>Ga0206883_1028_pt1 | contig 33972 bp, 39 predicted proteins | sample Alteio_BWOrgCont_2_FD_152910 | JGI IMG/M metagenome (GOLD analysis project Ga0206883, IMG submission 152910) | Enriched cells from forest soil in Barre Woods Harvard Forest LTER site, Petersham, Massachusetts, United States -... | ecosystem: Environmental > Terrestrial > Soil > Temperate forest > O... | reverse complement strand
ACAGCGGCGCCCAGCGGAAAAGGCGTTCCGCTCGGAAACGATGGTGGAACCTACGTCGTTCCTGTTGTCATTAACGGCGTCATAACATTAAAGTTTACCGTCGACAGCGGAGCTGCGGATGTGAGCATTCCGGCGGATGTTGTTTCGACTCTAATGCGAGCGGGAACAATGACGGGTGCCGACTTTCTCGGCAAAGAAACATTTATCCTAGCTGACGGATCAAAAGTGCCATCCCAAACATTTAGAATTCGCTCCCTAAAAGTTGGCGATGTGACAATCGAAAATGTCGTCGGAAGCGTGGCGGATGTGAGAGGTGGTTTGCTTTTGGGACAAAGCTTCTGAATAATCTTGGGGAAAGCACTGACCACTGGCATGCAGAAGACCGAGGCCCAACTGCGCGTCGGCCACACCACCTTCCGCGTCATGCTTGAGGGTTGCCGTCCGAGTTGTGCAAGCGTCGTCAGGTTTGGCTTGCGACTCGCCCGCCAAGCACGAGGTGGCCCCACAAAACGAAAATAACATCGTGAATATGGTGCGGTACCGGAGTTCTGAGCGCAAACGAATAATCCCCCAAAATACCCCAGTAGCGTTATAGCGAATCATTACTCAGTAGTCATTGGGTTCTAGCGTGTCCTCGCATAGCTTCGCTAAAGTCAGTCGGCGTTACATGGAGTATTTAAAGATGTCGGCTGCCAGAAAGACAAAGCCATCGACGACTACCCAGGATCGGTCAATGGCGATTGCTGAATGATGCCGCTTGCGACAGGAATAAGCAGCCTATCTTAGTTTTGGCGAATGTCAGCGGATCGCGGACCGAAGGAGAGACGATATGCCAACGCAAGTTCTGTTCTCCGGCTAGGTGGCACACTGCTGCGTTTGCCAACTTCTTATTCTTGTAGATTCTTCCTTCGATTTCGCTGAAGCCCTTTAAGTGATAAATGACGATGGCGCCGCTCGGCCTGCTCTTGGCCAACAAGACGTCGCCGCGGTATAAGGCAAAGGCGCTTCTGCTCATACACTTAGTCCTGGAATCCCGAGGGCACATGCACCTTTCAACATGGAACGCTGCGGAACGAAAATCCGCTTGTCAACCGCAGACCCCCAATCTGCCCATAACAACGCAAACAGCCGAGAAACAAACTAGGGGTACTTCTAGGAAAATGCACTATCAGCCCTTACGACGCATGAGCTCCGTAACGTCGACCACGAGGATATGACGAAATTTCGGCTTTGCTTTTGCTCTTCTTGCCACCCGCGGTCACCATCCGCCGACCAGTAACCAAGAGACCAATGTCGAATCCCCAGCCGAGCGGCCATTTCTAGGGCGATTTAGCGTTTGGGCCTGATGATCCGAATTTTCAAACTATTCTAAGTCCATGATTTTACACTATTATTGACCATTTTATGCCGATGGCGTACTATATTTTCGTACCAAATTGCCGGCCGAAAATAGTTTGAAAATTGCCGGCCCAGGCACCGAAGCGCCAACTTCCTACAACCGGCGCAATTCCCCAAAGTTCGAAATCCACCCCAACATAAGGAGGTACGGTCATGGCTGGCCGTCAGGCGAAGATTATTGCGCCTGCGCAACTGGCACAATTGTTACGCCACGTGCGTGGGTATCCCGATCCCGTTCGCAGCCGGGTCATCGTGTTGCTATCAGTAAAGGCAGGCCTAAGGGCTGCCGAAATAGCCCAGATCGAATGGTGCATGGTGCTCGATGCCAGTGGGCGGGTGTCCGACAGCATCGAAATCGACGATAGAATTGCCAAGAAAGGATCCGGCCGGCGTGTTCCCATGCATCCGCTTCTACGGGAGACGCTGGTGGCCCTTCACAAACGCTCCGATGGCACCGGTCCGATTATCCGGTCCGAACGGGGTTGGGCAATGCGTCCCAATTCCATCGTCAACTGGTTTGTGACGCTTTACCGCGAGGTTGGGCTTGAGGGCTGCTCCTCTCATTCGGGCCGGCGGACTTTCATTACCCAAGCCGCCAGGATGACGCATAAGGCTGGTGGTTCGTTACGCGACGTACAATTGCTCGCCGGACACCGCTCCGTCGAGACTACCCAAAGTTACATCGAAGGCGATACGGCAGCCCAACGCCGATTGGTCGCCCTCCTCTAGCCTCCACTTCTTTTCATCCCGCGAATCCCACCGCTGCTCCGATAACCGGCGCAGCCGAGCGCCTCATTGTGGCAAGAAAGGATTACTTACAATGCAACCCGTTCGCATGAGTGTCATCCGGATTATCGACTTCGGCACCATCGTCAGCATCGTCGGCACGGATCTCCAGTCTGGCAAGCCTATCGCCATCCACATCGACCACCGGCCATTTCAAAGCTTCTGGGATGCTTGGCAAGCGGCCGGCTTTACTCAACCCATCGAATTCGACGCGAACCGGCTGACCCTTAGTCTAGAGATCGGCCGCGAAGACGAGGACGCAGTTATGGTCGAGGACGATGAAAACACATCTCTCGATTTGCATCTTCAAAGTCTCAAAATGCCCCCTTGACGTGACTAATGACCGGTTTTGTACAATTTAGTCGACACGATTCGAACGCAATGGGAGAGGTATGGCCCGCAAAGGCGAGAGACGGATATCTGCGGTCTCTCATGCAACCACCCTTGTGCGGAAGGTTTGCACTTTTGCAAATGATACAACCCTAATCGATGACTCAAGAGTTGGCCTGGCTCGAGCCGGAGTGATTGAGGCGGTTCGCAATCACGACGACATGGTCCTATTCGATTGGATGCTCGAGGTCCTGAGCTATCAGGGCGTATCGGACGCAGTCGCCTCGGGCTACATCGAATACCACGGCTCCGTGCGTGCTGGCGACGTCGCAAGGGGGCTGCAACGGCGCCATCTATGCCCAAAGCTTACGAGCTACTGGCATTTCGAGGACTGCGGTTACCTAAAGTCGACTCGTAGCTGCTCCCAGCCCAAATCGTTCCGGCAGTGTCCCCTCCCCCGACATGATTTGCGCAATGGCCGGTTGAATCAATCGGCCTACAGCCTGTTCTTGTTCATGCGCGACATAGCCGGTGGGGATTTTGTCGGTTGGCTCGATCGGCGGCTGGCGCACGCTGATACTGGAACGGTCCCGGACAGGGCAGAGGCATTGGCGGCGTCCGTTGTCGAGCCAATGACCCACATATATGGGGTGTCCGATAAAGTTCTGAGCATGAGCCTGTCGAGCCTTTTGATAGCCGGTGATCCGGAAAGGGAGCGATGGCAGACGGCAGGGGCGGCCATGATCGTGGTCGATACCCTGGTGCACAATTGGCTTCACCGCACGGGTATTTTGAGCCGGTTCGGTAGCGACCACTTGTATGGGCCTAAATGCTACTCGGAAGGGGGCTGCGCCACCATCATTCGACGCGTTGCCCAAAGAATTGACGCTAGCGCCTACAATCCCGACTTTCCGAGGACATTTCCTAGGTTTGTTCAGAAGGCACTCTGGCAGTTCTGTGCCCAAGATCACATAGCCCAATGCAACGGCAACCGGATCGATGACCGTGACAGGTGTGGCCTGAGTGACTGCCTGCTGTTTTCGCGTTGTGACCGCGTAACATTGCAGAGACCGAAGCCGGATACGGTAGCCGGCTGCGAGAACATTCTAGCGATCTAAGTCATCCAGATATTCGAGACACCTCTGGCTGTCGCCGGCTGACCGCCGGCGCGCCTTTCCGTGTCCGATACATCGACATCCCTGAAATCGACCGAATTGGCAGGAGGCGCCTCCTGCTCAATCGGGTTTGGCATGCCGCCAAGCCTGTCACTGAAGGAGTAAGTTCCATGAACCAAAAGCCACGCGTCTTGATCGTCTTCGGCCTCGATGCCGACAAGAAACCCCATGCGGCAAAGTTCGACGCATCGGATGAACCGGCCGTAACGAAGGCCGCTGGCCTGACGGGGTTTCAGGCCGCCCTAGCGGCAAGCGAGGAAGCCCAGAGCTTGGCCAGCAAGTTACCAGACGGCAAAATCTTCGGGACCGGCAAAGCCCTCGTCCCTTATGTCAAGGAAGACGTCTACGACAAACTCGTCGGCTTGATCAGCGCCGCCCAGCCTACCGCACCAAAAGACAGTAGCAGCACTACTGCGACGCCGAATACGCCGGCCAACGCTCAGAAGAATGGCTCTCCAGCCAACGATCCATGGGCGGAGATCAAAGTTGGCAGCGTCGTGCTGTGTCAGTCGCCTGAACCGGAAGTTGATGAAGATGGCTATTGGGCATCGGTGGTGGTTTCCATTGCGAAAGACGGTGAAATACTGACCGTGCGATGGAAGGACTATCCCAAGCTGCCAAGATTTACGGTCCGCCGACAGATGGTCGGTTTGCTGCGGGCTGGAACGACATCGCCGAGTTAGGGCGTGTTTCTGGGCGTTAGCTCGGACGGGCAGCTACCGCGCCCGGCACTTCGCATTTGACTGCCATCACCGGCACCAGGACCCACGGCCCAGCGTCGTGGGTCCGTTCTGTGCCCCATTCCCCCATCGCACCCAATTCAGCTCAACCGACCAATGGGCCGACACGCGCCCATGAAAGGACAAGCCATGCCTAACGTTGACAAGATTCGAGCCCTCAACGACCAGTTTCGGACTTCCCTGATCGGGGGACGTCTCCTTCTAACTCAAGGCATCGCGGGACGGGAGGACACTGCCGAAATTCTTACCAAGGTGGCGACATTTGACACCTTTGACGACAATAACGACCCGCATAGCGAACACGACTTCGGCGCCATCGATCACCGTGGCGATAGGATATTCTGGAAAATCGACTACTACGATCTGAGGATAACCTCGGGGTCTCCCGATCCGGGCGACGCCAACGTCACGACCCGGGTGATGACGATCATGTTGGCCGATGAATACTGAGGCCGGGCCGATCGGCGCTTCCCTCGGAAGTGGCCTGCGATTCGCCAATAAAACTGGTCGCTAATCCAAGGCCCAACGTAACGAAAACTTCATCGAACTCGCTTTGCCTTGCGCCCGGGCATCAACCGGACCAAGTCGCCAGGCTCAACACCCAGAGCATCCGCGAGGCGGCCTAATACCGTGACTGTAGGCGATGCCTGACATCGCTCCACTTGGCCCAAATACCGCACGCTAAGACCAACCCTATCCGCGAGCTCCTCTTGGGTCCAGCCACGCTCGTAGCGCACCTGGCGAATGCGAATAGCCACTGTCTCAGCAAGATCTGCCATGCCCCATCGAAGGGCTGACAGGCACTATAGTACCAGGAAGCATACTTCCTATTCGACGCCTGCATGATAGACTGCGAGCGGAATACCTGGGCGCCAAATCACAACTAGGGCTCGCCTCTCCCAACGGCATCTCTCTGCATTTCGCGTCTTGACGCGACCCACATCTTCAAATTGGAGAACTACCAATGACCTTCCCTAAAGCTGTTTCCACGTGCTTTCAGAAGTACATAACGTTCCAAGGCAGGGCACCACGATCCGAATATTGGTATTTTACCCTTTTTGGCGCGATCTTAGCGACCGTCGCGAAAATAATTGAGATTACCGCGGATCTTCCCCCTCTCGACCCCAATAGCAAAAATAGTCTTTTAGTCGTACTCACGATCGTTCTCATTTTCCCTGCCATGATATCGGTAACGGTGCGCCGCCTTCACGACCTGAACCGTTCAGGGTGGTGGCTCTGGTTACACGTAATCCCGATTCTCGGTCTCATAGTTCTTCTGAGTTGGTACTGCCAAGAAGGCACCGATGGCGACAACCGTTTCGGTTCCGATCCACTGCACGAGGGCATTATCCATTCAAAGGCCTTTGCCCAGGGGGAGACTTCGCCTTCGCAATCTCCACGACCCGTCGTCGCCTCCATTTCAGAAGAACTTGCGAAGCTCGCAAAACTGCGGACTGACGGCGTCCTCACCGATCACGAATTCTCTCGGCTCAAAGACAAATTGATAGGCACCAATTAACCACCACGGGGGTACGCATGTCTCAATCGATCAAAGTGGCCGACGAACTCGAACGGCTTGGCAACTTACGTTCTTCCGGCGCGATAACAGAGGAAGAATTTAAACAACTGAAGACGCAGCTCATCGACCGTAGCGACATCGACGCAAGTAACAACAATGTTTCCCAGAATGAGAACCGCCAGGCGATTTGTCCCTTTTGCAGAGAGCAAATCTCCTTTGGCGCGCTCAAGTGCAAACACTGCCAGTCGACTCTGGTACCTTTATCGGAGAATACGCGCTCGACACCAAGTATGAATCAGAGCGTCCATATCGTATCGCACGACCAAGCCACCCCCCGCATGCTTGACCATGGCTGGATCGTCATGGTCGTTACCGGCGTTTTCCTGCTTGCATTAGCCATAGCTGTAGACGAGCCCACCGATCCCGATGCAGCCGCTGGCGTAGCATTTCTCTGTAGTGTCGTCGTGCTGCCGTATTCTGCCTGGATCCTGTCGAAGCCACTTTCAAACAAGGTGCTGCCGGTCATCGCTATGTTGTTGACACTAGTCATCATTCTGGCCGCAATAGGGGTGAACTCGCCAAATTGAGGGCTGAAGACCATGCGGGCGATTCCCCTCTCGCATTACACACTAGCGATTGCGACGGCTCCATCGGACAGTGCAAAACTCCTCAACTGCACTGTGACGCCACAAACACAGACCTAGGATGGCAGGGCCGAAGCGTTGAGGCCGTCCACGACGCTCTCGCCAAAGCGCTCGATACCGTCACCAAAACCGAATGCGAGAATTATCTCCGCAATGCTGGTTACGGATCAACATATACGCAACGCGCTCTAGCTCAATAAGAACAGCACTTCCCAATAACTGGGCTTTACCGTCTTCATCGGCATCGAAGAGCGGTACGACGCAGGATCGGAGAGCCTCGATCGCTTCGCGCGCTTCATCCGTAAGAAACTGTCCTGCCGATTTAAGCGAGGGAGTGCTAACAGAGCGCATGGGACCCACCTCCACCACGCCTATTATCCACCGAAGAGCCTCCGTAGCAGACGCGCAATGCTGCTCAATGCACGACGCCACCACGGCCAAGCCACCTTGCCAAAATAGGCGTCTTTCAGAGCGTCATCGTGCGCCCGGCCCATTTGGATTTGAGCTTTGCTCATTGGCCCTGCCCATACTACGCGGTTATCTCTTATCCAATAGTGGGATTGGCAGGGGTGGTTCCAGTTACCGATTGAGGGTGAGAGGGAAACAAAGCCACCGCGGTCAGTCAGGCTGTATTCAGTGTCACGCAAGGGAGTGACGATTTTCGTGCCGCAGCCGCAGCAGCAGCGATGGCTTGCAGTTCTGAATCTCGTCGAAATATAAAGTACGCCGTCCTCAAGCGTCTTGGGGATAAACTCCACGTATTCGGGTCTGACGCTGTCTGCCTTCAAACCCGGTCCTCCTTCGTCAAACCGTGCGTGGAAACTGTGTAGAGCGAGTGATGCTCGCGCATATCGTCTGCGTGAAAGCCGCGCAATTTCTTCCACTTTATTACTGCCATTGCAGCGTTGAGCATATTCAGGTCTGCAACTTGAATGTTTTTGTAAATGCCATTATCCGGTCCAACAGCACGGGGAACCACGTCCTTAATGTGCTCATGAACGTTCGGAGTGCCGACCGTGTAGCGGCAGATACCCCTCAATGAGCTTTCCTTGGTGATGTCGAGGTCCATACCTACATCAACGAAAGGAACCTTCAGGCTGATAAGCCCGTCAAGAATCACCTTTCGTCCATCAGCGTCGTCAATGGCGACAAATACGAAATCGAAGCCGGCGAGCTCCGGAAGCTGCTCGGCCAGCACGTTATACGGATGACGGATAATTCCGGTCCGCATCCGGTCGTAAATATCTCCGAACCAGTCCACTTTTTTCGGATCGGTAAGCTGCTCCTTGCTGGGAGCCCCGGGAGATCGGTAAGCGTTATGAAGCCCGAAGTTGTCGCCGTCATAGAGATGAATTTCTCCGACCGGCGTTTTCGCGAGCAGGTCGAGGATGTATGAGCCGGAGCCCCCAAGCCCGATGATCGCAACACGGTTCGCCAGCAGCTTCTCAGTTGCGGCCCCAATTCCCGCACGCGTGGTCGCCATATCTGGATAATGAAATACCCTTTTCTGTGCCTCTACGACGGCAGGGACCGGCTTCTCGCTCCTCGGGTCGCAGCTTGGATCGATGACGCGCGCTTCGTGCCAGATCATCCGGATATAGGTCCAGATTTTCTCGTGATGGTCCTTCCATGGCGTTTTTTTGTCGACGTGCTTTCTAGAAAAGCCAACCGTGGTCTTGATGCCGTCGCCCTTGTCCTCTTCGGTAGGATTGGAAATCATTTCTTCCATTACCCGTCCCGTCGAATCGCAGGGCGGCTCACCTATCCACCAGCATTGGTGATTGACCAAAGGGTTTATCGTCGTGCCGTTCGCGTCGATTTCAAGCGGACAATAAAGCGTCCCGAGTGCGACCGTTCCCTTTGAGGTCACGGCAGGAACGCCATCGATCAGCAGATGGTGAGCGGTCTTCTGGATTATGCGCAGCCGGAAGCCATCCGCCTCCAGCTGCGTCAAATCCGGACTACGATTTATCTGTATTGCGGACGTCAAAGATCATCCCCTCGACGACATCGACGGATTGGCCCGGACGAAGCGAACCTTCCTGTCCGTCCGGCTTGGTCCACGAAACGCTGTAGCGGATATCGCCGCCCGTCGGCCCGTGCGGAAACGCGAGCTTCACCGCCTGCTCGTAATTGATCTTTTTTTCGTTCCACACTTCCGCTGTACCGTTGACGGAGATGTCGAACGCTATCTTGTGAGGATCGACAACTGGTTTGTCGGGCTGATTATTTGTCTGTTCCATATTGGTCTCCTTCTTTCTTTCGGTGGGGGTGTTTCACGACAAAGCCTTCCGCAGAGAACTCAACAGCTCTTCCGCATCGGCAATTTTCTTGAGAATATCGGGGTCGCCCTTGAGCTCTTGCAGCGCAGTCCAAGGGACGTTCTTCATCGCCTCGACGGCGGCCTCAAGGTCCCCGGGCAGCCCGCTCTTTGATTTTTTTTCCGGCGCGGGGACGCGGAGCATGGCCGATTCAAGGTCGCCGGCATCGCTTAGAAATTGCGCCCGAGCGACGGGATCGGGGAGAATCACGCGCAGCTTTCGCAAGTCCTTGGAATTGGTGATCCGCTTCTGATTGACCTTCTTTACGACGGCTTCGACAACGCTCGGCGTGAGAAGTTTCTTGCTAACGCCCATGAGTTCCCGCGCCCAAGTTATCGCGGCGCTCGGGTCACGAAGGGCGGTAAGCTTTTCCGAGAGCTCGAAAACTTCGGTAAGCTTATCCAGCTCCCGAATGGTGATGCCGAGAATATTTGCAGCACTCGCTCGGCCCATCAGGTCCACGAGCCGGTACGCCACCATTTCTTTTTCCTTGGCGTCCCACTCCTTGCGCTGCCGATGGATGTATATCCAGACCCGAAAGCGGTCTTCTTCGCTAAGCGTCCTGTCCGTGACCTCGACAGGTATCGGCCGGTATTCCGTCTTGCCCTGCTCTACGAGCACCCGCGAGTTGGTCCAGCGCCGGTCACCGTCGATGATTCGGAATTTCCCGGGCAGATCAGGGTGAGGCTCTACCAGCAGCGGCTCGAACAGTCCGCCATTGGCCTCGATCTGTCTTTGCAGCTCCTCGTCAACTTTCGGCCCCATTCTCGGCTGTTTCTCATTTGGCACGATATCGTCGATGTCGGCTTTTGTGCGGTATGTGCGCAAAACCGTTCGGTCGAGCCGGCGCTCCTGCAAATTGACGACATTTTCGCGTTGGTTGATCGCGGGGTTACGATTCATTGGGCTTCTCCACGGCTTCGACGGTGCCGATGATTGCGCCGATTTCAGTGCAGATTTCGGCGCGTACTTTCTGTACCGACCGAAGAAGCTCGCCTTCCTTTTTCCAGTGGGCGTCGTGTGCTTTCTTCTCCTTGACCTGCAAATCGAGCATGTCTTGCGCGTGGGTATCGATTCGGGTGAAGAGGTCGGCGCAGCGCTCGGACGTGATGAAGCTATAGAGTTCGGCGGTTTTCTTTTTCCGCTCCTCATTGCTCAGCCGCAGCGTTTGCGTTTGGATAAGATGCTGACGGACGATCGTGACCAGAGCCACAACGCGCGCAGGGCTTGCGAGAACTACCCCATCTTGGACATGCAGATGCCGGGCGCCAGCGGGGAATTTCCGTGTTGAGAGGATTGCGTGCTCGGCCTTGGCTGCCATCTGGTCGGCCGACAGCTTGGTAACGAAATCGTTGCGCCAAGCGTTATGGTTCTTGGAATCGTAAATAATTTTGCCGCATTCCTTTCCGTTGTGAATGATGCAGTGAAGAATGTCGGCTCCCGGCTGTCCGCGGTTGACGCGCTCAATGCGATCACCCTCGAACTCCGATTTCAGCGCCTCGAACAAGTCGATTTCAGCTCCCTCTCCAAGCTCCTCGGCGGTTTTCTTGTCGAGAGCGCGCTGGAGTTCCTCGACTTTGTTGGAGAGTTTCAGTTTTTCCTCGAAGACGGCTGACTTTTCCCTGTTGAGCGCCTCCGTATGAGCCTGCTCCATCGCTTCCCGCTGCTCTTTCAGTCGTTGACCAAGCTGTTCTTCCTGCGACGCGGCGAGGGAACGTACCTGCTCCTCAGCGGCGGCAGCCTTCGCCTCTGCCTCGGCGCGCGCCTGTTCGGTCTCGGAGATTTTCGTTTGGACTTCGGCCAGTGCAGCCGCCGCGGCTTCCTTCCGGATATCGCCTTCTTTGGCGAGGGCCTCTTCTTTGATCCGGTTAATCGCTTCGGTGCTTTCCCGCTTCAATTCTTCAAGCTGAGCTTGAATGACTGCCCCTGCTTGCTCTGCGGCGGCAATGCACTCCTGAAATGAAGCTTCAGAGGCTACGCGTGCCTGTTCCAATTCGGCAAGCCTCGATGCTGTCGCAGCTTCCGCAGCGAGTTTGGCCTCGCCGCGAATGATGAATTCCTGTGCGGCGGCCTCTTCTTTTATCCGTTCGATTGTTGCCGCGTTTTCATGCTGCGCCGTTTCGAGTTGCGACCGAAGCAGCGCGCCGGCGGCTTCGGCATTTGCTTTTCCGGTCTCGGTCTCTTCGATGCGCGCTTGAAGCGTGGTCAGCGCCTCCTCGCCAGCCTGCTTGGCCGCAACGATCTGCTCTTGCGCTGCTGCTTCCGCTGCTTGCCGTCCCTCGTCCCGGGCGAGCACGATTTTCTCGGCGGCGAGCTGTCTCTCATGCTCGATCGCCTTTCTGGCTTCCTGCTGCGCTTGTTCCAGAATTATTGCCTTGTCGCGGGCGAACTGCTCATTGAGGCGGGAGGTAATCGCTGCGGACTGCTCCTGCTGCCGCGTTTCGATCCGCTCCTTAATCTCGTCAAAGCGATCATCCGGGATCGGCTGCTCGCAGGTCGGACAAAACTCGCCCGCCGTATGAACGTGAGAATCGTTACGGACCGGGACGGATTTTAATTGCTGCGCAGCGGACATTGGCGACCTCCTTGAAAACTGGGTCCCAATTTGTCCTATTTCGTCCTAGAAGGCAACTTATTTTCTCGGAGCCTCAATCCCTCTGCAATTATGCATTGCATTTCCGCTAGTTATGCCAGTTTGAACCCGACTAGGGTGAGCAGCCTCTTTGTTAGTTCCGGCCCAAAATCTCCGATGCCCTAGGCTGCGATTCGGCGCGGGGCGGTCGATTGAGGCACCCCGGCGCTGCCCCGCCGAAGAGTCGGCGGCGTCGATCTGGATCTGGATGTCATGCTGCCTTGTTCAATTCCGACCGTAGGAGTCCAGACTTACGGTCGATCTCGTAACCGGCTCGGCGCAGGGCAACCAAGACATTCCCGAGATGAAGATCGTCGAGGGTTAGGTGCTTCTGAATGGCCTTGGAAAGAATGTGCGCGTAAACGTGGCTGGGATTCTTCACCGCTTCCGCGGAAAGCTCTGCAATCGCTTCCCGAATAAGCATCCCGGTATCTCCGTTCGACAAGGGGCGCGCATCGTCGGCTTTTTCCGCGGCATCTGGCTTCTTGACGGTGACGATGAGATCGACGGTAACTACGCCTTCGGAACCTGAATTAAGTCCCTTCACTGACCGTTGCCCTTTATCAAGAATCGCAACATGAGCCGGGTCGCTTTGAATCCGGCATCGCGCAAAGCGCGTTGAACCAAGCCCCAGATGCGTCCATTGCTATTGCCGAAGACAACCGCCATCTCGGCGATGTTTACGACCCACTTTCGCCAGGCTTGTATCCAAGGTCATAATCCGCCTCCGACCACGCATGCTGAAATAGGGTTTTGATTTGAAGCTCAAAGAATCCGGGCACAAGATGAGCCCCCATGCTGTCGTCTACGATGTCGGAAGGAAGAGCTAATATTAAGTGCTGACCAAAGTAACCGAACTCCGATTCGGAATCTGGCACTACTTTGGGGAACTTAATCGCCGTGAAATACTTTCTCATGATTGAGTCGATGCGGTCGGCACAAGCGTAGCGCCGTTCACCCCATTTTATCAAAGCCCCGTTGCCTCATGCCATATATTCCCGATGATATACAAAATGGCCCAGAGGAGTTCCTCCGTCTGCTTCAGGTGAAGAAGAGCAAAAGCCAGCAATGCATAAATCATCATCGTATAGATGAACTGAACGGTTCTGTTTCTGTATCTCCTGCCTGTTGCGTATACCTGTCCCCTGCGGGGAAACATATATTGGAACCACATACTCACGGCACCGGGCATACACAGGAACCACCACCATATTGGGCGGCTTTGTGAGTCTTCCTCGTACTGTTCTCCGTAAACTTTTCTTCTAGCCATGATCGCCTCCCCGTTTCAGGGCGTAGGAGGAATTGTGAATTGGCGGTCAACCGTCTTCGTTGGTTCGTCTGGGATGAACTGCCCATATCCGAACCAATGCTTTGTGTGATTAAGGTAACCGCTGATGCCGGTGAGGCCAGTAGTGATTAACGCTGCGGCGATACTGACGACCGCCATTTTTATTAGCGAGGATTCCTGAGAGGAGCCTTTAAGCTTGCTGGTCGCGTTACAATGTTCTCGCCCGAGTGCCATGACGAAGGCCTACCTCGACTTGCGAGGCTTACGATTGATCTTGTTGTAGTGGGATTTAACGGCGACTTTTTTTACGGCGCCGGATTTCGTCTTTACCTTGCGAACGGTAGGTTTAATCCATGCAAGTAGCTTCTTGATTGCCATTTGGGTGCTCCCCAATTTTGAACGCACCACCGCACGCTCTCCACCCTGGTGCCGGGTGGTTAGCTGCGTGACAAACCAGAGGCTCAAACACGCCTTGCTTATTTCCCATCAAGGCAAGCCGCTAAGCTTACCCATAGGCTTGCGCCGGGTGTTGCATTAGGCAAGCCGCCCGACCGGGGGCTGCCTCTGGTTTTTGTATCGCAGCTACGCGATTGGGTGATACTGGAGCATTGCCGATATTGGCGCAATATGGCGTAGAAATAATACTTAACTACTTGATATTAATCAGTATTTATACTTTTGCCGGTTTTGAGAGTGTGTCTTACCGTGTTACTATTGCTGCTGGTGTCAATGCGGAACTAGAGACGTTCGGAAGGTCGTCGAAGCGGTCCCATAGTGTCGCAGCTGATCCGAGCAATGGCTGGGCGCTATTAGCTGTGGCAGAAAGTTACGACGGCTAACCGAAAAAATCGCGAAGTGCAAAACCGTGAAATTATCTTCTTCCTCGTTGACCTATCCGCCTGGGAAGCCTCCGGCATAGGAATTCGGCAGCATGAGCCACACTATGACCCGCGTGCCGCGGCCGGTTCAAAATTTATCGCTTCCTGAATCTCGACTGCGAGTTGGTCCCACTTAATATCGAGATCGAGTAGCGCCGTTCTCTCTGCAGTAGGAGGCATCCTCCGCTAGCTGGCGACAGAGACAAACCCTCGCCGCAGGCCAAAGTCGGTTTATGTGATGAAGGGTCTTTCCTAAGTTATTGATTTGCCGCCAGTATTTTTGGCAGAATCCGCCTACACGAGAGGTACACGGGAGCGGAACGCCTGGATTTTCAAGGCGTTTCCTACACGGATTCTGCACGGAATAGATTGAGGGGCGGGCGATGGCCTTTCTCACCGACCTGCACGAATTGAAATCCGGATTGGTGATCTTCCGGCGCGCGGACTTGCAGCATCGCAATTGGTATTGCCGCGTCCGGCTGCCCACGTCCGACCGCTACAAAACGATCGCGCTCAAGACCAGCGATGTCGAAACCGCCAAAGACCGTGCGTTCGATCAAGACGCCGATGTGCGCTTTCGGCTCAAGCACGAGGTGCCGATTTTCAATCGGCCGTTCAGCCAGATCGCCAAAGATTTTGTCGACCTAACCCGCCAGCGGTGGGAGGCGGGTGAGATCACAAGGCACCGCTACCGGGTGATCGAGTCCCATGTCCGAACGCAGTTGAACCGCTTCCTTGGCTCGACCCAGATAAACCTCATCGGATAGGACCGCTGGAAGGAATATCCGATCTGGCGCCAGGCGAACGGCAAGGGCCGCTCCGGCGGCCGCGTGAGTGAAGGCACCATTCGCGATGAAATGGCCACGCTGCGGTCCGTGATGGTGTATGCGGCGAGCAAGAACTACATCAAGGAAAGTCAGATCTTCAAAGGCAAGCTGCCGCTATCGAAGCAGCGCCGCGAGGAGTTCACACCGGCCGAATATCGCAAGCTTCACACCTACGCTCGGTCGTGGGTGAAAGAGGCTATCAAACCCCAATACGCCTATTACCGTGCGGTCCTCTACAATTTCATTTTGATCATGTGCAATACCGGCATGCGCCCATCAGAGGCACGCAATCTCCAGTGGCGCGACATCGAACATAAGACTCATCGCGACGGACAAAAATTTGTCATCCTTAAGGTTCGCGGCAAGAAGAAATTCCGCAGCTTGGTCGCGGCCGAAAGCGTCGGCGAATATCTGGAGCGAGTTCGCGAACTTAGCAAAGCGACGAAACTTGACGACAAAGTCTTCACCAATTGGACCGGAGAGCCAACGAAATCGCTCTACTACGATCTGCTCGTCACGCTGCTCACGGAGGCAAAACTTCTAACCAGTTCGACGGGTAAGCGGCGGAGCATTTATTGCTTCCGGCATACCTATGCCACGTTCCGGCTCACCGAGGGTGTGGATGTCTATTTCTTGGCCAAGCAGATGGGTACATCTGTTCAGATGATCGAACAGCACTACGGCCATGTGAATCCGGTCAAGCACGCAGAACGAATCCTTATGGGCCTGCCCGGCTGGTCGTCCGCTGCCGCCGAGGGCATCGGGGAGGCGAGTGGCGGAGGCGTGCACGCCGACGCCGCCGACCCAGTCCTGGCGAAAAAGGGCGCGCCCAAGAAGCGCGCCCGTTCTTCCAAGCCCCTTTGAGCGCCGAGTTCGGCGTTGGGGCTCTTTCAAAGTGCCCTGTTTGGGCTGGCGAGTTCGCCAGCCCTCCCCTTTTCGGAGATGCGAAAGCCTACGCCGCTTACATAGCTGTTCCGGGGAGCCACTGCCGAACCGGGACTAAAACGAGATTTACGGGCAAGATCGGGTATGATACCCAATCTCCGATCGGTAGGGCCATGAGATTCGAATCCACGCGGGAAGCCTCCCGACTGACATCCCTGTCGACGGCACAGCTCCGCGAGTGGACCAATCGCAGAGCTTTGATTCCTGCTGACCTGCCGCCAAAGGGCAGGGGCTCGCCTGCTCAATATAGCTGGCAAACAATCCTCTTGCTTCGAATTGCGGTAACGCTACGCGGCCGCTTTCATATCGAGCTTCAGGCGCACCAAGGTCTCTTTAAAAGTTTGCGCGCGGCGCTCCGAGTGAAATCGTTCGTTGCGCTATGGAACAAAACTCTCATCCTTCGCGGAACCTCGGATTGGGCTATCGCCGCTGCTGCGGGGCCCGAGTTTCAAGAAGACGATGCCGTTATCATTCGCCTGAATCCTCACTTAGTTGTCTTGGCGGCTGGTTTTTCAATGTCGGCTCCGCCAGCGGCAGCCGGTCAAATGAATTTCTTTCCGGCGCTTCCAGTCGCGAATAGCGAAGTCGCAACCAACACTCTTCTTAAGAGAGTCGTGCGGGATGAAACGCTGCGGAAGAAATCCGCATGAGCAGTGCTATCTTCGAAGCTGTCCTGAAGGCAACTGGTTATCTAGGACAATCCGGCCAGCCCGCGCCCGGATTGATGCTCGCAAGCGACCCCGCCGCTACGAGAATGAAGATCGTGTTCAAAGATGATCGAGTGGGCCTCAATGCAGACGCGGTATTTTCTGCACAAAACGCCCCAGTAATTATCTTTAAGGACGCGGGAGAATATCCACCCAGCGACGGCGACCTTTCCGCATGGCACGAAGCTGCTTGGAACATCGGCGTCGCGCCTCTGCTGTGGATCGTTACACCGACGGATGTGCAGCTTTATGACGGGTTTTCGTCCCCAGAGAGAAAATCATCCCAACTCCATAGCGCTCCCGCCTCCCTCGACAGATTTTTATCAGAATCTCCCGAGCGACTGCGCGCGCTTGACGAAGTCTGCGGAAGGCTGGCCACGGAATCCGGCGCCTTTTGGTCAAGCGTGGTTGGTAAGAAGATCGACCGGCACAGAAGAGTGGATCGGGAACTCCTGGCCGAGATTTCGGCGTTGGAAGAAAAGCTAATCGAGGTCACTCCCACCTCAGCCACACGCTCGCGAGCGGTCGCTAGGGATTTGGCACAGCGATTTATCGGCCGATGCATTTTTACATGGTATTTGATCGATCGCGGATTGGCGCAACCATTTTTGCCGAGCGAGCTGCCTCCAGATCTCAGCGTCATGTTTCGCGATACGCAGAATGCCTTTCAACTATTTGATTGGTTGCGCTCAACTTTTAACGGCGATCTCTTCCCAATGGATGACGTTGGGGCTGAAAAAAAGCTTCTTTCGCCAAAGCATTTGGAATGTATTCGGGATTTTATCGAGGGCCGCAGCCTAATCCCTGGTCGAAGTGGTCAAGGGCGCCTCTTTCGCTTCAGGTTCAACGCAATTCCCATTGAACTGATCAGCTCAATTTACCAACAGTTTGCGCGAACGTCAGCCGCAGGCGACGCTGAAATACAGGGACTGCATTATACGCCTGTTGAGCTGGTACATCTTACCCTCGATCCTGTATTCGAAGGGTTGCCCGCGACTGCACGGATAATCGATCCCGCATGTGGATCGGGGGCATTTTTGGTAGAAGCATTTCGGCGACTGGTTTGGCGGTCTTCGCAAGGACAGCCAGCCAGTCGACAGTTAGTCCGACAGATCCTTTACAAGCAACTTTTCGGCATCGATATCAATCGATCAGCTTTGGGAATCGCCGCGTTCAGCCTTTACCTGGCTGCACTCGAACTCAGCGACGAACCCGTTACGAAGGTCAGCGATCTCAAATTTGACAAGCTGATCGATGCTACGCTCTTCGAGGCGGACTCGTTGGGAGAGCTGCCACGAGCCGTCACATCAAAATCATTTGATGCAGTGGTCGGGAATCCTCCTTGGACGTTCGCGGGTCAAGCGGGGAAAAAGCTACAGAGGCGGCAAGGTGACTCCTCCTCTTTGCGCCCCCGCCGGAGCCCCGATCAGGCATTCTTGGGCGTGGCCGAACGGTTAGCGAAGCAATCCGGTCGAATTGGGATGATAATGAAGGCGACGCCCTTTTTCTCGAAGGACGTCCACGCTGTTGAATGGCGCAAGTCCATTTTGAAGGCACTTGCGCCCGTTGCACTCATCAATCTTTCCTATCTGCGAAGAGAGGAACTCTTTCCCGACGCCGTCGCCCCAGCGATGCTTTTCTTCTCTCGCTGCGCGCTCGCTTCCTCTCCCGAGCGTGTTCTCGTTGGATCTATACCTTGGACCCCAGACTTTCGCCGTACAGGCGTCTTCCACGTCGGGCCAGGAGAGATACGTTCAGTGCCTCTCAAGCAGGTGCTCGCGGTTCCGTCTTTCTTGAAGGCTGCCACAATGGGCACCGTGCGGGACGGTTGGCTGATCTCGCGCATTGACAGCGAACTTCCAACGCTCGATGCGGTTCTTACCTCTCTCGGTATTACTGCGCGAAAAAATCGTGGGCAGGGATACAAAGTCAACGGTGCCGGCCAAACGAAGACGCCACAGGAATATTTCCAGCTTCCCGTCTTAACGCCCGATGTCTTTACAGCCTTTCGGTTGAACAAGTCTAAGTTGGGGAAGCTCGCTTATAGAACTCTTCATCGCCCACGAACGAGATCGATCTACGATGGTCCGCTTCTTATTTGTTCTAAGGTGGGGTCGGAAGCCGCGGTTGAGCGTGGTCGGTTTAGCGCAGCAGTGTTTCAATCAGACCTTCTTTATTCTGAGAGCTTCACAGGAATATCGTTTGCTGGATGCGACCGTCATCTTGCGAACGTCCTAAGTGGTATTCTGAATTCTAGCCTTACAGCGTTTCAGCTTGCCTTCGGTGGGCCAACTTGGGGTTTGGAACGCCCTACAGTGTTACCGCACGACTTATTGTCGCTTCGGATTCCGGATCTTCAAAAGGCAGATAGCCAACTTTTGAATAAACTAGCGGCCGCCGAGCGGGCGGCCGCGGTTTCATGCAACCCCGATACGCTGAAAGAACTCGACGAAGCGGTTTACGATCTTTATGACCTGGATTTTGAAGAACGATTGCTCGCTTCCGATAGCGTCCTTCGTGCGCGCTATATGGTTTTCGAAAACCGCTCAGAGCGTGCTGGGTTGGTTGCGACTCCAACAAATCGACAGGTCTCAGACTATGCCCGCCAAGTAGTGCGTTCAGTGAATGCCTACTTGCGGGCGAGGGGAGAGCGGCATCTCCAAGCAATCACTTATTCTAAGCATCTGAAGCAGCGAGATCTCGCGTCAGGTATCCCAGGGGTGATGGCAGTCCGGTTCGTTATGGTGGAGGGAGCCCCAAAGGGCCCGCCCCAAGTACGCGAGGGAAAGGCGACGGATATAGACAGGCTTCGCGGCATTTTGCGGGGGCAATTCGATGCCAAAGTACCGCCCTACCTCAACGAGCGCCGTCAACTGAGGCTGTATGGCGCAAGTGACCTATTCATTTTGAAGCCAGCTGAAGCGCGGTATTGGACACAAACCACTGGTCTTAACGACGCTGACGTAATTCTCGCTGATCACTGGACGCGGAGAGACGATGTCGCTGTTAGCGCCTGACGCGCCGTGCGGAGATCCAGCCTTTGCTTTGTCAGCGGATCAAGTTGCCACGGTACTGGATCTAGTTTGCCAAGGGGCTGATGGCGCTCGTTCAGACGTTTCCACGGGTATGCTTGAGGTTCCCACAACCGTGATCGTCAGGAAGGCGATGCGCCGTGTGAAGAAGTCGTTGGGCCTAACAAATCTCCAAATTCGAGGCGAGCACGAGATCGACGACATGGCAACCACCGATCCGGGCATTTTAGGGCGGATAGATGTCACGTTGCAGTTTCTACACCAATTCGGAAATGAGGATGCGTTTGTCGCAATCGAGTGCAAACGCGTTCAGGCGGGCAATACTTCTTTGAATTACAAGTACGTTTCCGAGGGGGTCGAGAGGTTCGCCTCGAGCAAGTATGGGGTGGGGCACCAATGGGGATTCATGCTTGGTTATGTGCTGGGTGTACCAGTTGAAACAATCACCGATTACATCGATGGCCGCCTGAAGGCAGTATATGGGGCGGACGCGGCCATGGTATCTGAAACACCACATCCGAAGTCGTTGGCTGTTCATCGTAGCGCTTTAAAGCGGTCCACCGGCGGCGACATTCACCTGAAGCACATCTTCGTGGACATGATATGTGCGGCCCCCGCTGGCGGTTCGCTGTCCTAGGATATCTCGATCACGATTCCGGGGCTGAAATGGCGCCACAGCACTTGGGCGGGTGGTCTAATCTGCCATACCAGCAGCGCGCGAAGCGCAGCCGAAGGGGCAGTCGCCCCAGAGTCCCCATATTTAGTGGGTCGATCCCTAGCGCCCAGTGGCGAGACCGCCGCCCAAGCTCAAACGCCCTTTCCATGGCATTTCTTGTACTTGGTACCGGAGCCGCAGAAGCAAGGTTCGTTGCGACCTATCTTTCGCGGCAACAGACCCGGAAATTTGTGCGGCGCGATCTGTTGAGGCATCTGCCATTGCGGAGCGGGCGGGCGTTTCCGCAGATCGGCGATTAGCAGCCGCTGCGCTCTAAGCTCCGCTCTCCCTTCCGGCTCCAATCCAGATTCATATGGCACAAGACGCGCTATCTCCGCATCTGCTGCGTCGTGATCGCCGCAATAGGCCAAAACCACTGCATATTGGCTGCGCACGGGAACAATATATTCCATCATTTTATGCTTTATGACATTGGGCAATACATTTTTCTCGAGAACCTCACGAGCCCCAATGTAATCGTGCCGACCAATGAATTCGTCTGCCAAATCCTGACCGACCCTGACAATCGATTGTAAGGCGTCAATCATCGCGTAAAACTTCATCGCGTGTATGCGAGCGAAGGCCGACATCCGCCCAGCCTTGTTCAAAGCCTGAGATTGAAGATCGAGCGCGTCGGCCAGGTGCTTTATATTGTCTGTGTGATCTTTTGGCTTATCGATGAGTTCAAACAGCTTGTCCGGATTTCTTCCCATCACCTGGGCCGGCGTGATGCCGAGAAGGTCGTAATACTCCGGTATCAACCTAGTCGTCTCGGCTATGCACTCGTCGAGTCGTCCCAGCTTAAAGACGGCATGCGCCACGTTGTATCGAACGATACGATCTCGCATCGCGTCGGTTGCATAAAGCTTTCGCAACTTGGCGATTTGCTCGTCAACCGTCTTGCCGTCCCCAAGTTGGGCAGCAAGCAGCATAGTCTTGTTTTCAAAATTGGCCCGGTCAGTATCATCAAGCTTATTTACCTTTGCTATCATTTGCATTGCGCGAAGGTGCTCCGCCGCGCTGTCGGTATCGCCTCTTCGAAGATCGTCAAAAGCCAACGCATCAAGAGCCGCAAACCGCTGAACCGGGTCATTCGCCTCGACCGCGGCACCTCTTTCTAAGACGTCCCTAATTTCGCCCAGGACACCGAATTCGTGAAAAAGTTCATCGGTCGCAAACTGAACAAGCGAACGAAGATCTCCCATCTCCCCAAGAAGCCGGAGATATAGTGAAAGTCTTTGTAGGTCACGCTTCCGCAGGATTGATTGGAGAAGAATGTCTCTTAAAGCGTTACGAGCCGCGTTTTTCTTGTCAGCGACAAAAGTGGCGAAACGATCTCGGCCAAGAAGCCGCATCGCATCGTGGACTTTGATTCTATCAGAACCGAAGATTTCAATTGCCCCGGTCGGGCGTAGTTCTTTGAGTGCGGTGGCAAAGCTCGCGTCGTCTGCTTCCATAACTTTCTTACAAAGGGTTTGCGCCTCGACTCGCTCGAGTGGAATGTCAGACAAGCTCAGAACGGCTGCAACGTCACGCGCAGCCAAAGACAGGGCGTCAAAGGTTCGGGAGAGAATCAATTCTTGCGCGGTTGTGACGCTATGCGCCAACCGTTCAATATCGCGGCAGCACTCAGCCAGATTGCCCCCATATTCCTTCTTCGCTATGCGCACTGCATTTTGCACATAAAGTGGTAGGCCAGCTGTCAGATCCAACGTCTTCCGTGCGGAATCCGCGCTGACGACACACCCTTCGTCCGCTGCCTCTTCGGCGATTGTATCAGTCGTCCATCCTGTGAGAACTTCCGGGGTCAGGGCCCGCAGAGCCTCCAGTCTCTGGACCGTTTCTCCGGGCTGACAAAGAAGGGTAAAACGGATATTGGGCATTCGGTCGAATATTGCGCCGAGGTCCTCCGCCGCGACGCGATGGGCATTGTCCACGATAACAATCGGCCGCATTCCTTCAGATGCAAAGCGCCGATCCATCGCACTCAACATCTCGAACCCGGTCGCTCCGGGCATCAAGATTCGACCCAAACCCCCAGAGTTTCCAAAGAAGTGTGCCGCAAGCTCTCGGGCGAGTGGAGTCGTTATCGCTGTACTAGGTGTGTCGCCCACATCAAAATAGGCAACATCTGTGGCCGCGTGAATCGCTGCCTGAGCAACCCACGCTGTTTTGCCGGCTCCAGAAAAGCCGACTATCATTCTAATATTCGCATCATTATCGAGGGGAGGCTCGTTCGTTTGATGCCGGTATTTGAGCGGAGGTGCAGGCAACTCTTGGAGCTGCACGGCTAACTGTTCGAACAGTGTCGGCAATTCGTCGGTGCGGAATGTGTGATCCGCTCTCGGCGAGATACCGGCGGCGGCCGCCATGACGAGCCCGGCAAGTTTTAATACGAGGGTTTCGGGCAACAGCATGCCGAATGGCAGTTTGGCTGCCTCCTCTTTGCAGGTGGCAATGGCGTCGCCGACGCCATTCCAGGGTCGAGGCATTGGGAGCGTGCTTGGAGGGTTGCCTGGCCAATAGATCTCGACATCCGACGGCCATTCCTTGGCGGCGAGTTCACCGAGGAGTGTCTTCCCAGGCGGCACATTGGAAACGATTGCGAATTGGGATGCGCCCGCACGCACACCGCTAGAATGCTCGCCGCGAAGCCGAGTAAATCTTTCAAGGGCGCTCTCAATATCGGTGCGGGTTAGGGTTTCGGCCCGTGTTTTGATCTGAATGTATAAACGTCGATCCGATATCGCGAGTTCGACGTCCTCGTCCGCCTCGACGACAATCGATGAAATCTTTGTTTTTTCGGCTCGGAAGAAGCACGCCACCGCGTACAGGTGTTGATACAGGAAGCCACGATGAACGGCTTCAATCCTGTTAAATTGGACATGGTCTAGTACATTGGGTGGATCAAGCATTGTGCATGGACGTTACAATAAGCGCCCAGAATGTACTACTTTGCCTGAGCGCGTTCGCGAAATGAAGCATGCGTGACGGGCGGTCACGCGGCTTTGGCCGCGGCCGGGCTCGCGTGAGCCGAGCCTGCGCTGCTCTCCCGGCCCTTCGGGCTCGATCCCCGACGCAAGCGCCTTGGAAGGAAAAGGCGACACCGTCCGGCGCTACGCCAAAGTGCTTGACGGACATCTTGAAACGCGGAACTACGTTGCTTGCGAAAGGCTCACCATCGCCGACTTCCATCTGGCTTCGATGGCTACCTATTGGCGGGAATCGGCCATGCCGTTCGATGAATTCCCGAACATCGTCGGCTGGATCGATCGACTTATGCGCATTCCGGCCTGGGCAAATCCCTGGCCCGCCGAAATGCCGGCTTCCGCTTGAGACATCGCCGTTCAGCCCGCAGCCAAACGAAGAAAGTCAACCCTAGGCTTTTGGAAATCCTCACGTTCCAAACCGTTCGGGCGCTCGAAAAGCGTATATCCAGTGAGCCCGCAACCTCGAAAGGCTTTTGGCTAAAGCTGTCCAAGGCCGGAGCCCGAGAGCCCACGATCAGTAAAGACGAAGCGATCGAGGTATCGCTTTGCTGGGGCTGGATTGACGGACAGCTCGGCAAGTTCGACGAACATTATTTCCTTGTTCGCATGACGCCGCGTCGGCCAGGCAGCCGCTGGTCTGCGAAAAACCGCGAGACTGCGGAGCGGCTTGCCAAACAAAGCCGCATCAGGCCTGCCGGCTTGATCCAGATTGAAGCAGCCAAGCGAGACGGCCGGTGGGACGCAGCTTACCCCTCGCAAAGCAAAGCAGAAGTTCCAGAAGATTTGGCTGCCGCGATTGCGGCGAACACTGTAGCAAAGCGTTTCTTCGAGGCGGTGGACAGGGCCAACCGCTATGCCATCATCTATCGAGTGAACGACGCCAAGCGGTCCGAAACTCGTGCCCGACGTATCGCCGAGTTTGTGAAAATGCTAGCTCGCGGAGAGACGATTCACCCTCTAAAAAGCTCGAAGAGGGCCGGCGACAAACCGAAGCCCTAGCGAACTGCCCCCGGCACTGGAATTTGTCTCCAGACGCTGTTCCCAGGCACAAACCGAGACAAGATACGCAAGTGCTGTGCGGTTGGATCCGACCTGAAGCGTAGCCCAGCGCTTTTCAGCGCCGGGCCGCGAGCGAGTTTTTCCCGCCTTAAATGGTCGGCTGCGGCGCCCGGGCGGATCCCGCGCCACCTTGCGCCAAAGGCCGGACCAACCAATAGAGCGCCACCACATGGGTGATAGCCAGGAGCGGCACATAGAGGACCGGTATCCAATAGGCGCCGCCAAGCTGACCTGCGACCTAGGGTAATCCCAACATATTGGCGTGAATGTAGTCCACGACCAGATCGGTCAGGCCCACGAGGTTGGGCGTCGCCGACTTTCACCTGGCTTCGATGGCTACCTATTGGCGGGAATTGGTCATGCCGTTTGATGAATTGCCGAATATCGTCGGCTGGATCGATCGACTTATGCGCATTCTGGCCTGGGCAAATCCCTGGCCCACCGAAATGCCAGCTTCCGCTTGAGACCTCACCGCTCTGCGCATCGGACGAAGCTGTCAGCACCGCTTGCGCACAGCGATTCGTTCACATTCAGTCCAGCAACAATGAGAGCGAACCCGGATTTCTACTCCGCGGCTACTAAATCTCCCAGTCACTAGACCGGCAAATCTCCGACGTGACTGGTATAGATCGTGATGCCGTTGCCGTCTGGATCAACCAACTCAAAGTAATGGTGACCAAAAAATTGATCCTGAGCGATCTCTCCCACAGGCAATCCATTTTCCACGAGAGTCGTTCTGTACAATTCGAGATCACTCCTGAGCCTTCCGTCAATCATGAGATCGAATCTCTCATTGAAGAAAGACCCGCGCTGTCCAATCTGGCTAGAGCTTATCGAAAACGGCAGCTCATCTTTTCGGCTGAAAATCAATATGTGAGTTCCGCCGCGCAATTCAATAATTGCTAAATCGGGATATCTCCCCACAGGACGCAATCCCAATTTCCCATAGAATTGATAAGTCGTGTCGATGTCATTGACCTTCATGACGAAATGTCCGAAGGCTGCTGCGGGTAGATCGTTGCTCATATTTCCATTACTCCTCTTGAAGATATTGAGTTTTCCCATCGGCGTGTTAATCCGACTGGTCAGTCGAATATGATATATGACTGCTCAGTCGGAAAAGCAAGAGGGCCGTTTTGACGCGAAAAAAAGAGATTGATCGGGATAGGGTTTTAGATGCCGCCGAGGCCGTGATCCTTGAATCCGGTGGCCGAAGTTTCACGCTCGATGCCGTTGCAGAGGGTGCTGGTATAAGCAAGGGCGGTCTCGTCTATAGCTTCGCGACGAAAGATGACTTAGTGCACGCCACACTCGAAAGGGTAATGGCGCGCTTTCGTGAGGCCGTGCATCGCCGGGTCGGCGACGGGCCGACCGGGCCGGTCGAACTGGTTCTCGCCCATATCGAAGAAGCACTAGAAGAGGACGACGCCGCAACGCAAGTGGCGGCCTTTCTTGTAACCGCGTTGGTGCATGCCCCCGACATGCTGGAGCCTTTGCGACGTTATTACCGGGCTCTGCTCGATCCGCTTAAATCGGCATACGGCGAGAATCACGAAGTCCGTCACGCACTGCTGGCTGTTGAAGGAATTTTCTTGCTCCGAGGGTTGGGTTTCGTCGAGGTCTCGGCAAAGGAGCAGAAATCCATCCTGCGCCACGCGCGCGATATCGTCGCCGCGGTGCTAGCCAAGCAACGAGCGCGCGTCCCTCACGCTCCTAGAACAAAATGACACGCTCTTCGACCCACGATGGAAATGGGCGAAGGCGCCCGTGACAGCGAATAAGTACAGCGAACCTAAAGGAGATCAGAAGAGTGTGAATCTCAGCCTGCCACCGCGCTCGATACGCTTCTCGAGGCTGCACGTCCGTCTGGCTCGTATCTCGCGTTGAACCGAACTCGGTGTCACATTCATGCGGCCGGGCAGACTTCGCGGGGAAGAGTTCGACCATTTCATGTGATGGGCCGAGAACTGGGGTAAGGCATACGGTAATCCCGCTTTTCCGGGGCGGTAGAAATCCCCTGCCGGGATGGCCTAAAAGAACTCCAACAGGATCACAGACCCAACAATAACCTACACGAAAAGTACACGGGCATTTTTGGCGTCGAAAAATATAAGGAAAACAATTAGATGGCCGGGCCGCAATTCGTTCAGTACTTCGTTATCCATCGCTCACCCCAGTCGCGGATGCACGGTTTATTTCCCATTCGTCGTGTAGATTCAATCTCGGTAGTCTCGTCGGCACGGCGCAAGCTGACCGCGGTCTCGCCATTCTTCTCCGAATATGGGTCCAGCAAGGGATTTTGTTCTTGTTTGAAGGCCCGAACACACTCCCGCATCACCTGGCAAAGTGTTAGTCGGTTGTCGCCAGCACCGTGCTTGTGCAAGTTCGTCAACAAAAACGATCTCGTTGTCCAGCGGCTCGACCAATTCGCCAGTACTACCATCGATGACGATCTGACCGCTGCCGACGCTCGGCACCACCGCGATCTGCGACCCTCGCCGATCATGATGCATGGCGAACCCCAAGTGACGTTTCTCCAGCTCTTGTCCAGCTGCAACCTGGGCCTGGATTGACTTTGCCCCACCCATGTTTAGCCGCGTCTACAGCTGGCGTAAGACAGCCAATGCGAGAGTGGATGCGAACGGCGTTGTGGTCACGGCGCCTTGGTTTTAGGACCCACGGTATGCAGGCCGTCTCGGAAACATTAAACTTCCGCAGGGTTCCCGTTAGGGCCCGAAACTGGATCGGGTTTGGGTTATTGTCCTCCCTGGGGGCTTCCCGTGGGAAAGGCAATTGACCATGGCATCTCAACGTAATCACTCGGCATGGTGGCGGCGTGCGCTGCCAGTCCTTTCCCTCGGCACGGCGGCGGGTTTGTTCGCCGCTTCGCCAGCTTCGCAAGCCAAGCCCGTGGAAGTCGATTTGAAGCTGGTGCTGGCGACCGACGTGTCGGGCAGCATCAATGACGAAGAGCTCGGCATCGAGCGCGAAGGCACGGCGGCGGCCTTTGCCGATGCTGCCGTCATCAAAGCCATTCAAGCCGGCGCGTTGGGGCGCATCGCCGTCGCGGCACTGGATTTCTCCAATCCCGAAGCCGACAAAGTCACCATCGACTGGCACATCATCCATGACCGCGCGACCGCCATGGCGCTGGCCGAGACTATCCGCGATACGCCACGTACGCCGGGGCGGCGCACGTCCGTCAGCAGCGCGCTCGAAATGGGCACGTTGCTGCTCGAAGCCAGCGACGCCGACATCGTTTCCACACGCAAAGTGATAGACGTTTCCGGCGACGGGCCGAACAATTCCGGCAACCCGATGATGGAGATACACGACAAGACCATAGCTGCCGGCATTACCGTCAACGGCCTGCCCGTAATGGACGACAACGCCAATGGCTATTACCCCAATCTCGACAAATATTATGCGGCTTGCGTGGCGGGCGGCAAAGGCGCTTTCGTCATCGCCGTGCACAATTATAAAGATTTCACAGCTGGCATGCGGCACAAGCTGATTCTGGAAATCTCGCAGAACGACAATGGCGTCAAACAGGCACGGCTCGCCCCGGCAGCGCCACCGCGCCTGCTCCTCAAAACGGCGGCGGAAACCCCAACCTTGCCGCCCGCCATTCTGCATTCCGGCGATAATGAATTCACCGGCCATTGCGACATCCAGGGCGGCGGCGGAGGCGGCTATGGCGGTTTCGGCGGTTTTGGCAATGGCCGGTTCTAAGCCGTCGAAATACTAAGGCGCATATCCATCTTTATGGTGCCGGTTCGCCGCAATTTTTGTACCGCGAGGCCTTGCATTGGCGCGCCAATTCGACGCTTGCGCGATCTGTGCGGCATTCACGGTCCTCGCAGTTGCCATGTGCCCTACACACTATCTAACGCTAGCAGTTCCATCGCTTCATCTAGCTTGGCCCGAATTGTCATCCTACGTTCCAACGACAGTTGCGGTTCACGACTGCACAATTGAAGAATTGCCCAGAACACGGAATCGGAATTGCGGGCAAGAGCAATCAAATGTTTTCCCGTGGGGCCTTTGGCGCCCGCAAACCAGTTCTTGACGCACCTGTCGCTCGCGCCGGTCCATTCCATTACAATTTTTGTCGCACCACGCTCATTGCACAGTTCCTTTTGGAGGGCCGCCGATATCATGCGCGCATAGCTCAAGTGCTCACTGCCGTTTCCGGCGCTCGTCGGAAACGAAGTGCCCGATTTACGAAACCCTGTGCCCTTCTTTGTCGGCATATTCACGCTCTCCGCATCTAAGATGCCCAGATGGACGCGGGGAGCGGTAGCGAGGGGGCTAACAAAACCCGTGCCTTATGACGAGCGGCAAGCCGCCGCGATGAGAGGTTTGGGCGGGTGTCGGATTCGAGCCAGATTGGGGCTGAGGGCAGGCCCCTCGCGCGAGCGGCTCAGTACGTTCGTATGTCCACCGAGCATCAAAAATACTCAACGCTGAACCAAGCTGAAGTCATACTCCAATACGCCGCCCGTCGTGGCCTCGAAATCGTCCAAACCTATGCCGACCAAGGCAAGAGCGGTCTCCGGCTCGACGGTCGCGATGCGCTGAAACGACTGATTTCGGACGTCGAGACCGGCAAGGCGGACTTCCAGACCATTCTCGTTTACGACATAAGCCGCTGGGGCCGCTTTCAGGACGCGGACGAGAGCGCGTACTACGAATATGTCTGTAAGCGGGCCGGCATCACGGTTCAGTATTGTGCCGAGCAGTTTGAGAACGACGGCAGCCCATTTTCTACCATCGTAAAGGGCGTCAAGCGCGCCATGGCGGGGGAATATAGCCGGGAGCTGTCGGCCAAAGTGTTTGCGGGCCAATGCCGGCTCATCGAATTGGGCTTTCGGCAAGGCGGGCCCGCCGGCTACGGCCTCCGCCGAGAACTGGTGGACCAAACGGGGATCGCTAAAGCTCGCCTTACCCGCCGCGAGTACAAGAGCATCCAAACGGACCGCGTTGTCTTGGTACCAGGCCCCGAAGACGAGATTCGAACGGTTCGATGGATCTATCGAAAGTTTATCGAAGACGGTCTGTCAGAGCGTGACATTGCGGCAATACTCAACGAAAAGGGCGTTGCTGGGGATCTCGGCCGCCCGTGGACCCGATCCGCCGTCCACCAAGTTCTCATCAACGAAAAATACGTCGGCAACAACGTCTGGAACCGCATTTCTTTCAAACTGAAAAAGAAGCGCATTACCAATCAGCCGGGGACGTGGATCCGGGCGGATAACGTCTTTGAATCGGTTGTGGACCGCATTCTATTCGATGCTGCACAGTTGATCATTCGCGACCGATCGTTGCAGCTCTCCGACGATGACATGCTCGACCGACTTCGCCTATTGTACGAATCGCGCGGCTACCTCTCGGCTGCCCTTATCGATGAAGCCGAGCACTTGCCAGCCAGCGGGGTTTACGCACGCCGGTTCGGTGGTCTGCGCCGGGCCTATGAAATGGTTGGATTCACGTCAGATCAAGACTACCGATATATCAACATAAACCGAGCTCTTCGGGCCCTGCATCCCCGCGTGATAGCTGACACGGTAAGTGGCATCAAACGGGCCGGTGGCTCTGTAGCCCAAGCCGGTGCCCGCGATCTTATAATCGTCAATGACGAATTTACCGTGTCCATCGTGATCGCGCGCTGCTTTGAGTCCACCACGGGCCTATTACGATGGCCAGTCCACTTCGATACCGTTGCCGCACCGGACATAACTGTGGCCGTACGAATGAACAAAAACAACAGCGGTGTACTCGACTATTATCTGCTTCCCAGCCTCGACATGTGCTTACCGCGCCTAAGGCTGGCTGAGTACAATGGGCTCGCCCTTGATTGCTATCGATTTGCCTCGCTCGAGCCGCTGTTCGGATTGGTTCGGCGCACTAAGCTCCAAGAGGCCGCATGATGACCGAAAACTCTCCCCAGACCGCTTCCATGGTTCCAATCGATTTGATTTCGGTCGTGAACCCCAGAGCCAGAAATAGAAAAGTATTCAAAGAAATCGTCGCCAACATCGCCGAACTCGGGCTTAAGAAGCCGATCACTGTCGCGCGACGGGGAAGCGGCAGCGATGTTAAGTACGACCTTGTCTGCGGCCAAGGCCGGTTGGAAGCGTACCAGGCGTTGGGACAGACCGCGATTCCCGCCTTCATTATCGACGCCGATAGCGCGAGCACGATGGTCATGAGCCTCGTGGAGAACGTGGCCCGCCGGCAATACCGGGCGATCGATCTGCTGCACGACATTGGTGGCATGAAAGATCGTGGCTACGAAACTCCAGAAATAGCCCGTAAGACAGGCCTCTCCGCCGAGTATGTTCGTGGCGTTGTGCGGCTATTGAAGGGTGGCGAACATCGACTATTGCGAGCGGCGGAAGCTGGCTTAATTCCGCTCACGGTGGCTGTGGGGATTGCCGATGCGGGCGACACGGACGCCCAAATAGTGCTGCGGCAAGCCTATGAGAACAAAACGTTACGGGGCCGGCGGCTGCTATATGCCAGAAAACTCATCGAACAGCGGCGCCGCAAAGGGAAGGCGCTCGCCAATCCCAGAGATACCAAACGGCCGCTATCGGTCCAAGCGGTACTTCGCACGTATCGCGACGACGCGGATAAGAAACTTCTTCTCGTCAGGAAAGCGGAGACGACACGAGACCGCTTGGTATTCGTGACCGAGGCCCTAAGGCGGCTACTTGGCGACGACCACTTTCTGACGCTGCTGCGGGCGGAGGGGTTGGATACACTGCCGCAAAACATATCGGATAGGCTGGCTGTACAAGGGGTACGATGAAATGGCTCAGACCCTCCCGACGCCGGTCAAAATGGCTTTTGAGAATCTCACGCAACTGCTGGCCATCAGTGACATTCAACCGCTGCGGCTCGTGCCAAGCCATATACGGACCGGCCCGAAATACGCTCAGATCGCGGCTTCTATCAGAGAAGTGGGCATTATCGAGCCGCCTGTCGTTAGCCGCGACCCGTCCGCGCCCGGAAAGTACTTGCTGCTCGATGGCCATTTGCGGATCGAAATCCTCAAAACCCTTGGCTTAGCGGTAGTCAACTGCGTGATATCGACCGACGATGAGGGGTTCACTTACAACAAGCGCATCAACCGGCTGGCTATCATTCAGGAACACAAGATGATTCTCAAAGCTATCGACCGCGGTGTTTCGGAAGATCGCATTGCAAAAGCGCTAAATATCGACATAAAGACCCTGCAACAAAAGAAATGTTTATTGTCCGGCATTTGCGCGGAAGCAGCGGACCTTTTGAAAGATAAGCACGTCTGCGGCCATGTATTCGCTGTGCTAAAGAAAATGACGCCATTCCGGCAAATAGAAGCGGCCGAATTGATGGTTACGATGAACAGATTCACCAACAGTTATGCCAAATCCCTGCTCGCAGCGACGCCTCAAGACCAACTCGTCGACCGCGAAACCCCAAAGGCCATTAGAGGGCTTTCCGCCGACCAGATGACGGCGATGGAGCGCGAGTCGGAAGGCTTGGAGCGAGAATTTAAGATAGTTGAGAAGTCATACGGAACGGACCATTTGGATTTTGTTCTGGCAAAAGGCTTTCTGGCGAAACTGCTCCGGAATGCGCGAATCACGCGGTTTCTCGCGCAATACCATGGCGACCTATTGACGGAATTCCAGAAAATCACGGAAGTCGACGCTCCGGCCACAGTTTCAGCGTGACGGCCGTTGGCTCGCAGTCCGTGAATTTAGAGCCAGGCCCCGCCCCCAATCCTTGCTGTGGATAAGGGCTATGGACGGCTCGCCTAAGAACGAATGCCGCCGTGATTCAAGTGATTGGGACGGTTGCCCATAGGGGATCCGTAGCCGTCCAATACATTGAAATGGCTGATATTTTCCTGTCGGTCGCCAAACGCTGGAACAGCCGCCGTGGGGGTTGACGCCCCCCTTGAACCGGCCAACATACCTTTCTCCCCTGCCTTGCTTCCTCTCTCACGGATTGCCCGATTTTTTTAAGATTGGAAACCGTGATGAAGAACCGCCGCTTGAATGATTTCTCTGACGCCCTGAAAATCATTGTGCAAGTTCTTACGATCGTCAGCATGTTGGTCGCGCTGCAGCCGAGAGAGCGGGCAGCGTCGTCAAACGGTTCAGCCACTATGAACCGGCCGACAGTGCGGCCATGACAGAGAGTTCGGGGATGGACCCACCGCCGAGTAGGAACCGGAGACCTCAGCCGGCCGACGCGACCGGCCGGCCGAGTGTAAAAGTGGCTATTCGCACTAACCGCCGGTAGGCTCGGCCAGCGGTCACATTGGTCTTGGGCCCCTCGCCTACCTGATGTCCGAAGCGCCAGCCGGCAGCTCAGATCTCCGGCCACCTTAAGCACTTTTAATCTGACGACGAATTTTTTGTTCCGCCGACGCCTTGAACGTCGACGGCCGCTCCCTAATTTTTCGCTCGACCGTGGCTTAGCGCGCCGAAATTCGGGCCAAAGTCCCGGTCGGAAAGGAAAAACGACCCAACTACCCATGTTGCTCTAAGGAGGATATGGCAATGACCAACTTCAATCTTGCTTCCCTATGGCGGTCGACCGTTGGTTTTGATCGCCTCTTCGATATGCTGGAGGACGATACCTTCCTTGCCCCCAGCCACGAAAACTATCCATTGTACAATATTGAACGTACCGGGGACGACGCTTACGCGGTGACGCTCGCCGTCGCTGGCTTCGCGCCGAACGAGCTTACCCTTATTGCGGAGCAGAATTTGCTGACGGTCGAAGGTCAGAAAACGGCCAAGAACGAGCGGCACTATCTGCATCAGGGCATTTCGGCCCGCGCTTTTCGCCGGCAGTTCACGCTGGCGGATTACATGAAGGTATCCGGCGCGAACTACGACAACGGGCTGCTTCGAATTGAATTGGTTCGGGAAATTCCCGAAGCGATGAAGCCGCGTCGTATCGCCATTGGTATTGGGCCTTCCGATCGAGATGGAAAGCAGCTGAACGCTGCCTGACGACCGTAGGGCTCTATCGGTCGCTCACGAGCATGGGAAATGGAAGGCCCACCGCCTTCCTTCCTCTTCCGGCGTGATCCGGTCGAACACGGCCCTCTATTCGCACCATTGAGAAATGGAGGCTGCTATGAAAACTCAGTCAACGATGGCCCTCGGCCGCCTTGCGTCACCGGTCGCGCACCCACTCCCCCGTCTTCGCCTCGGAGGACGTCGGCCGCCCCGGGATCCTGGCAGACCCGGTCGTCGAATACCGCAATATAGAACGCGCCGGCATATGCGGAGCTGGCTGCGTGGTTTTGGATTCGTAGGGCTCAGTGTGATCCTCGCCGCACCAGCCACAGCTGCCGAAAGTCAAAGTTTTGTCATTCCCAATCTTACCGGAAAATATCGCTGCGAGGGCGACGTCACCGGGTGTGGACGCACGGGCTCGACCCTGACCATCAGTCAATCGGGCCCAGATCTCAAAATCCAGAGCGATAATGGCAATGTCAGCAGCGCCACGCTGACAAGCGAAATCTCGATCAATACCGCTCCGGACTGGAACATGTTCGGCACCATCAGCTCCGCCGACGACCGAGTCATCGCTTGGTCGAACGGTACCATCTGGCGCAGGGTTTAACTTTCGTCAACGACCAACGGAGAATGCCATGACCAAGCTAGACGTTTCCAAATACGCGAAAACGGCCGCGGTCACCGCTATTTCCGCGGCCTTCACCTTCGCAATTCTCAATATTGGCGCGTTCGCGGCGGCGGCGGATATTGCACAAGATAATATCAAGCTCGCTCCAGGCGTAACGAGAGCGATCGAAGGATTTGAGACGCCACCCACGAGCTACATTGTAGCAAATCCGACCAACATATTCAGCGACCACTTTTACTACGGCACGCAAGTCACCGGCAATTTGACACGCGGCGAGCACGTCGAAGCCGTTGCGAAAGTGAAGGGTGGCTACGATTGGATCCTCGTCGGCA